>Ga0209345_10003208_pt1 | contig 17026 bp, 9 predicted proteins | sample Cruoilmetagenom7_FD_187294 | JGI IMG/M metagenome (GOLD analysis project Ga0209345, IMG submission 187294) | Oil polluted marine microbial communities from Coal Oil Point, Santa Barbara, California, USA - Sample 7 (SPAdes) (version 2) | ecosystem: Environmental > Aquatic > Marine > Oil seeps ...
AGATTGTGTATGTGGCAATAATGTATCCGATCTAAAAACTGGCGAATCCTGCTACACACATTTTTTAGACCCTGACGCAAAAGTAATTGATGACTTGCTGGTCTATAGGCATATGTCAGATAAGTACCTCATTGTTGTAAATGCAGCTAATGCTGATAAAGACTGGGCGTGGCTGAATGCGGTAAAAGAAGGGTCCATAAAAATTGAAAAAAACCGCCCCTGGATAAAATGCTTGGGTCGAGATGTTATCTTACGCAATCTTCATGATAATGACGCAGCAGAAGATCAACGGGTTGATATTGCTCTTCAGGGGCCGCTTTCTAAAGACATATTGCTACAAATTGGTTTTGATGAAAAGGATACTCATAAGATCTCAAACCTATCAAGGACAAATCTCTGCCACGCACAATGGAATAAGCAAGACCTGATCATATCTCGTACGGGGTATACGGGAGAAAAAATGGCTTTTGAGATTTTCATTCACCCAGAAAAATCTATTCAATTGTGGAAAAAACTTATCGAAGTTGGAACACCATATGGTCTAAAACCATGTGGACTAGGTGCACGTGATTCTTTGAGAACAGAAGCGGGATTACCTCTTTACGGTCACGAAATGGGGGGGGAATTCAACCTTGGTGTTGCAGAAGCTGGATTTGGTTCTTATATCAAGACGCACAAACCATGGTTTATAGGCCGCTCTGCTTTCCTGGAAAATGAAATAAAACGCAAAAATGAGGTGATCAGGTTCCGTTTTGAAGAAAAACATACACGCATCGCGCATTTAGGTGATTTCGTATTCAATGATAAAGGCAAGAATATTGGTTTTGTAACTAGCTGCGCAATTGATAAAGAAGGGTTCCTCACCGGACAGGCATGTGTTGAAAATAAATACGCGGTTATGGATTCGCCAATATTTATATTCCAAAAAACAAACAGTCTAAAATCTATCGACTTCCCTAAACTAAAAGAAGGAGATAAGATAACCCTTCCTTCAAAAGGATTAATTATTAAGAGATTTCCCCGCTTTTGAAAATAACTAATTTAATGGAAAAATAATTCGGAGGTAAATATATGCTAACACTTTGGGATTATCGCTATGCACAACGAACCCAGTGGATGAAGGGGTCGGCCATCAGGGAACTATTAAAGTTTTCAGAAAGAAAAGATATCATCTCTTTCGCCGGCGGAATGCCAGCACCTGAAGTATTCCCAATAGACGAATTCCGTAAAGCATGCGACAAGGCATTACACGAGCATGGTGCTGAATGCCTTCAATATGGGTCAACAGATGGTTATTTGCCACTCCGCGAATTGATCGCTCGCCATGCTACACGTTACGGAATAAACGTAACGGCTGACAATATTTTACCCACATCAGGTTCCCAACAGGCACTTGATCTAATTGGGCGGATCTTCATAAATCCCGGTGACCGAATTTTAGTTGAATCACCCACATATTTAGGTGCCCTTCAAGCTTGGATCGCGTACGGCGCCGAATTCATATCCGTTCCCATTGACCAGGATGGAATGGTCACCGATAAATTGGAAGATCGTCTTCGTGCAGGAGTTAAATTTATCTACGTATTACCAAATTTCCAAAATCCAACCGGTCTAACACTATCGTATGAAAGGCGCTTGCATTTGATTGAATTAGCTGACAAATACGGTGTTCCTATTATTGAAGACGACCCTTATGGGCAATTAAGGTATGAAGGTGAACACTTACCTGCAGTCGTAGTTCTGGACAGTCAGACAAGGTCACAGGATACATGCTATTCTGGGAATGTGATCTATTTAAGCACTTTTTCAAAAACACTGGCACCTGGAATTCGATTAGCATGGGTTATTGCGCCACCTGAGATAATCCAGAAACTGATCTTGGCAAAACAAGGCGCGGATCTGCATACATCAACCTTCAACCAGATTACTACATTTGAAGTATCAAGGGATGGTTTCTTAAATGATCACGTTAAACTGATCCGTAAAGTTTATCGTGAACGGCGCGATGTTATGTTAGATTCGCTTGAGGAACATATGCCTCAAGGAATCAAATGGACATACCCTAAGGGCGGTTTGTTCTTGTGGGTAACCCTACCAACCACCTTGGATTCCAAAGTGATATTTGATGATGCACTGAATAAAAGTGTCGCTTTTGTTCCTGGAGCGGCATTCTTCGCAGAGGGCGGAGGACATAATACGATGCGCCTGAATTTCTCTAATGCAAAACCGGAAATGATTAACGAAGGAATTGGTAGATTATCTGAAGTAATTAAGAAACATATTATGAAGAAATAAAATCCATATCACAGTATTGGACTATTCTTCCATAAATTAAATTCTGTAAGAATAGATCCCCCAATAAATTCACGTATAATCGAATTATCCGGGATCAAATCTTCATCTGCCGCTAAGAACCATTCAAGAAACGCTAACAATCTTTTCGCTTCGAGAAATTCCTCAGTGCCATGTGGAATTTGCCTCAACAATGACTCTGCGTATGTCTTAAGGGCTGCTAATTCATACACCAGCGCTGAATTAAAGATTTCATCTGCGTTTTCTTGGTGAGGGAAGATATATTCTCGCTCTCCCCTTCGAACTGATTCCCACATCTGGATGGTCTTCTGGGCAGAATATCCCCGTGTACGCGCGTCTCTAATTATTCGCCTTAATAATCTAGTATCAGTAGTGGAAATCCGATTGTAGTGGTCTAAGTTCAATTGCGCTAGGCAAGAAACATATATTCGGAACTTGTTCGATCGATCAATATCAGAAATTAACCTTGGATTCAATCCGTGTATGCCTTCAATCAGGATAATCTGGTTTCTCCCAATCCTAATCGCATCTCCAGTTTCTCTCTTTCCAGTCTTAAAATTGTACCGTGGAAACGTTACCTCTTTCCCCGCAAGCAATTGTTTGAGATGATCTTCCATCAATAAAGAATCTATTGCCTCGAATGCTTCAAAATTGTAGTTACCATTTTCATCCCTTGGGGTTTTATCACGATCGACAAAATAATTATCCATTTCCAATGCGAATGGAGAAATTCCATATGTTAACAACTGGATTGCTAAGCGTTTAGAAAATGTTGTTTTTCCTGACGATGTCGGCCCAGCTATCATGACAATCCGCAAGTCATCAATCTTTGAATGTATCACTGAAGCAATCTGTGAAATTTTTTGCTCGTGGAGTGCTTCTGATACTAAGATCACTTCTCGTATAGAGTGATTGGATATCGACTCATTAAGAGCAGCAACGCTATCAATGTCAAGGCTTTCCAGCCATGATCCATATTGCTTAAAAATATCCAGTAATTTACTATAGCGAGGCATCGGCAGTAATTTCTTTGGTGTTTTTCGTCTTGGATACTGTAAGATGAATCCTTCACCGCTTTTAATCAACTTAAATAAGGTTAAATACCCTGTTGAAGGTACCATATAGCCATGATGATAGTCTCGATGATTTTTCAGTCGATATAAAACAAGATAAGGCTTTTTTCGATATTTTAAAAGTCTTATTTTATCTCTATATGATTTTTCTTTAAAATAGGAAATTGCTTCTTCTAAAGGAACTTTTTCTCTGTATATAGTAAGGTCTTCCGATACTAATTTTTGCATATGTTTTTCAAGATCAGCAATTTCTATATCTTTTAATGGTTCCCTATCAACAACCTTACAATAGTAACCACCATTTGGCACAGAATGATCTATTGCAAGAAATGCTTTTGGAAACATTTCGTGATAAGCAGTTTCGAGAAGGAAAGTTAATGAACGTCGGTAAATCTTCGATCCATCTGAAGTTGTCATATTTATCGGCGTAATCTTACAATCTTGTGCGACTTTATAAGAAAGTTCTCTTAGATTCCCGTCCATAACCGCCCCTACTATGGGTGCGTTTTCCCATCCGTCCAACAGTGAAAATAGCTCGCCTATAGTTGATCCTCTTCTACCAGAAATAATCCTGCCATCAGGTAGATAAAGCTCTATATCTTCCCGCTTCCGGGAGATGAATTGTATTTTTTTTTCTTTTTCCATTGTGGAAGAAAATTTTACCACGATGAAACTCGAGTAAAATTAGCGGGGATTTTTATAATCAATCTTCTCAAATGCAAAAATCATTCTGGCGCTTAATTATTTCTTCACCTTCATCAGGCTCATGGAATATGGCCGTGGATGAAGCAATATTGGAAGAAGTTGTTTCAAGGGATGCACCGACTACCTTACGTTTGTACAGCTGGCATCCTTATTGCCTTTCAATCGGCCACGCTCAGTCCATTTCAGAAGTAAATACTGGTTTTCTTATCGAAAAGGGTTGGGGAGTGGTTAGGAGACCCACAGGAGGCCGCGCGATTTTACACGCTGATGAGCTTACGTACTCCATTAATGCTCCGATTAATGATCCGCACATCCAAGGAGGGGTGATTGAATCCTATCAACATTTATCACAATGTCTTTTACACGCGCTAGATTCAATTGGAATTAAAACGGATTCTAAGCCCAAGGTAGAAGAGGAAAAGCATTTATCAAAAAATCCAGTTTGTTTTCAGTATCCTTCTGATTATGAAATTACTTTTCAAGGAAAAAAATTGATCGGCAGTGCTCAGGCGCGAAAAATCAATGGTTTACTCCAACATGGAGCTATTCCATTATTCGGTGATATTTCAAGGATTATCTCAACGTTAAATTTTAAAAACGATGAGAAAAAACTAAAAGCGAAAAGCAGCTTATTAACCCGAGCAACAACTTTGCAGGCTGTTATGGGATATATGATTTCTTGGAAAGTAATGGCCGATGCTATTTTGCATGCATTTGAGGAAACCTTGAACATTCACTTCATTTATTCCACATTATCACCAAATGAATTATCCAGGGCAAAAATTTTACAAAAAGAGAAATATGCGAATAGGGCTTGGACTTTTAGGATTTAAATAAAATTAAATGAATCTAATTTCAATTCTCTGCTTTTCTTTTGTTATCGGCTTCTACGCATTTATTCTAAAATATCATGACCAATGGATCTCAAGTATTTCCCGCATTCCCAGATCAAACTGGCTTCTTGTATTAGGTGCGGGAGTAGAAAATAATAATCGACCCTCTCCAATCCTTCAAGATAGATTAATTTCAGCTGTCAGGTATGTAAGAAATTTCAATCCTAAACACATCATTCTTAGTGGAACAAAGAAAGACTTAGATTACAACGAACCAACTGCAATGCAGGATTTCCTATTGTCTGAAGGGATTGACCAAAATTCTATTGTCTTGGACGAATCGGGGTATTCCACATATCATTCATGCGTTAATTTGAAAAATAAATATAATCCAGAGAATATTGTCATTATTTCACAGCGTTTTCATTTATATCGTTCAGTAATGATCAGCAGATTGATTGGCCTGCGGTCATTTGGCCTTGTGGCAAATGACCTTTCTTTTTCGAATTCTTTAAAAGCGTTCTGGTATTTTCGCGAGAGTGTATCCATTCCCTTTAATTTGTTAAAGATACTGTATTTCAAAATTTTCGGAAACCGATAGTATCTACAATTTCATAGATATAATTAAGAATAATTCGTTTCTAATACCACTTAGATAAAAAAGGATACATTAAATGGTTCCAAAGGGTAAGGGGTTTTATATTTGGAAAATACCTGGTTGTGAAAATGGGGATCCAGAATCTATTGCTTTGACTGCCTATAAAGCTGGGCTGACACATGTTCTAATCAAGATAGCTAATGGAGTTTACGATTACAACTATGATACATCCACTAATGAGGACTTGATTGGACCTGTCGCAGATGCCCTTCATAAAAGAGAAATCAAAGTCTGGGGGTGGCACTATGTTTTCGGAGATTTGCCAAAGGACGAAGCGAAAGCAGCCATCCGACAAATCAACCGGCTCCCATTAGATGGCTATACGATAGACGCAGAGTCTGAATATAAGGGAAAATATACACCCTGCCGGATATTCATGAAGGAATTACGCAGTTCCTTACCAGATTTTCCCATCGCTTTAAGTTCTTTCCGATACCCTAAATTCCATATGGATCTACCATGGAAGGATTTCCTAACCTACTGTGATTTCAATATGCCCCAAGTCTATTGGGAACAGTCACATAATCCTGCCTATCAATTAGAACGCAGTCTTAATGAATTCCAGACAGTAGTTGAACCTTTCCGCACCATAATTCCAACTGGTACCGCTTATTGTGCTGGGGGATGGTGCCCATCATCCAGCGAAATCATCGAATTTATGAATAAAGCCGTATCTTTAAAAATGTCTGCTGTTAATTTTTGGAGTTGGGATTATTGCCGTTTAAAAATGCCGCATTTATGGGAAACAATTGCAGCTTTCAATTGGCCTTCTTCACCAAATCCAGAAAAGGATATAACAGAAAAATTCATTAGTTCTCTAAATTCTCGAAATATTTCTACCATTTTAACTCTTTATACGGATGACGCTGTTCACATAAACGCTAATCGTACAATCCAGGGGCAATCCGCATTGAGAGCATTTTATAATGATTTACTTTATAAAATATTATTGGATGCATCATTCGAAATTATTGAAATAAATGGAAATGACCAAACAAGGCATTTTACATGGAGAGCGATTAAAGCCAATACCGAAATCGCAAAAGGAGAAGATACAATCGGGATATCGGCAGATAAAATAATTTACCACTACTCATCTTATACTAATGAATAAAGAAGATCCCAACGCGACGATCCACCGCATTGGAATCTTATCCCTTACAGTTGGAAATTTACTCGACTAGCGGTTTTTCTTCAGAACCTATTTCATTTTCCTCATTAGATATCAATTCTTCTTCCTTTTTATGCACGCTCCCATCAGCAACTGCAATAATTCCATCAATTCTCGCTTCAGAAAAACCTGTCCCGGAGGGAATTAATTTTCCGATAATCACATTCTCTTTTAATCCAAATAACGGGTCTTTATCTGCGGCGATTGCAGCATGAGCAAGTACTTTGATTGTATGCTGGAATGAAGAGGCTGACAGCCAAGATTCAGTAGATAACGATGCTTTGGTAACGCCCAATAACACTTCTGTAAATCGGGCAAGTTGTTTCCCTTCATCCCGTAGTTTTTCATTTAACTGCCGAATCTCTATCCTATCAACCATATCGTTTGGGAGATATTCCGAATCGCCAGATCTGATAATTTGAACTTTGCTCATCATTTTTCTGACAATAACTTCAAAATGCTTATCATTGATATTCTGTCCCTGTGCTCTATACACAGTTTGGAATTCAGATAAGAGATATAGCTGGCATGTTTCCCTTCCTTTTATGCTCAGGATTGTGTGAGGATTTAAAGATCCTTCAGTGAGTGCCTGTCCTGCTTCTACCTTGTCATTATTCTTTACTATCAAACGCAATGTTCCCGGAACATTAAACTCCTCTACTTCAATCTGATCATAGGAGACGATTACTTTCTTACCATCCAAACGTACTCTACCATCATTTTGCGCATTAATCTCTGTTTCATCTAGCTTTGCTAAAACTTGTCCTTCTTCAACTTCATCTTCATTCTTTACAAGAATCTCCCATTTTTTAGGGATAGCATATTCATCTGAAATCAATTCACTATGTTCAATTTTCACACGATTAAGTTCGTTTGATGAATCCGGGGGGATAATCGTTACAGTTCCCGTGATCGGTGTCATAACAGCTTCACCTTTAGGCATTTTTCGCGCTTCAAACAATTCTTCAACTCGCGGAAGACCTGTTGTTATATCCGAGCTGGATGCGACACCACCAGTATGAAATGTTCGTAGAGTAAGCTGCGTACCTGGTTCGCCAATCGACTGGGCAGCAATTGTACCCACCGCAGTTCCTTTTTCCACCAATTTTCCCCGCCCAAGATCCATTCCATAACATTTCTGGCATAAACCATGCTTTAACTCGCAAGTTAACGGTGATCTGACTTTTATTTCTTCAATATTGGCGCCATTTATCTTTCTAATCGCAGAGTGGTCGACTATTTCATTACTTTCGACAATTATCTCCCCAGTCTTTGGGTCAACGATATTCTCAGCGGCAATCCTTCCGTTTAGGCGTTCATCCATTGATTGATCAGCAATATCATCACTTCGCCGAATTATGATGCCACCCATTGTTCCACAGTCAATATCATTGATAATCATATCCTGTGCAACATCGACCAATCTCCTGGTCAGGTATCCAGCATCTGCCGTACGAAGTGCAGTATCAGCAAGCCCTTTCCTTGCACCATGAGTAGATATAAAGTATTCAAGTACAGACAGTCCCTCGCGAAAATTAGATCGGATCGGAAGCCGAATAATCCGCCCCGCTGGGTCAGCCATGAGCCCACGCATACCGGCGAGCTGCGAGATAGAATTAAATCCACCTTTCGTCGCCCCGGAGTTTGCCATCATCGATAAATTCCCCACCGGGTCCATATTCATTTTCACCGCATCTGCAACCTGTTTCGTAGTATTTTGCCAAATATCAATTACTCGCTCATTACGTTCCTGGTCCGTAAGACGGCCACGCCTAAATGACTGCTGAATATTTTCCACTTGTTGTTCTGATTCTTCAATGATAGATTTCTTTTCATCAGGCACCGTAATGTCCGCAACTGAAAGAGTAGTTCCTGACAACATAGCATATTTGAAACCAATATCCTTTATACGGTCTACAACCTCAGTGGTGATTTTTTCACCGCACAGATCATAAATAGTTTTAATTAAAGTTTTGATACCGCCTTTTTCCAATTCTTCATTGATAAATTGAATTTGGGACGGAAGGATCCAATTGAATAAAACGCGCCCAACACTTGTATTTATTATTCTGATTTCTACATCTGGAAGCCGATTTCCTTCATCATCAAACCATGTATCAGCTTTTAACCGGATCAATGTGTGCTCATCAACTTTATTAAGTTGATACGCCATTTCGACTTCATTCATACTTGAAAAAACCTGTTCTTTTCCAGTGAAAGGTTTCTTCATTTTCATGGTCAAATAATATACCCCAAGTACCATATCTTTTGAAGGAGAAATTATGGGTTCTCCATCTGCAGGCTTTAATAGATTTTTCGAAGCCAGCATCAAGTTCCGTGATTCCCAAACTGCTTTTTCGGATAATGGCACATGGACTGCCATTTGGTCTCCATCAAAATCTGCGTTGAACGCAGTAGTTACGAGCGGATGTAGTTGAATCGCGCTCCCTTCAATAAGAACAGGTTCAAATGCCTGTATCCCAAGACGGTGCAGTGTTGGCGCACGATTGAGCAATACAGGTCGATCTTTAATTACCTCTTCTAAAATCTCCCACACTTCAGGGCGATTTCGCTCAATTATTCTGCGAGCACCCTTTACGTTTGCCGCGTATTCCTTTTTTACCAATCCCGCGATAACAAATGGGCGAAACAATTCTAAGGCCATTGATTTTGGTAACCCACATTGATATAGCTTAAGTTTGGGACCAACAACAACAACGGAGCGGCCTGAGTAATCCACACGCTTTCCCAATAAGTTTCGGCGGAAGCGTCCTTTCTTTCCTTTCAGCATATCGCTAAGAGATTTTAATTCCCGGCGCCCACGCCTTGAAAGAGCTTTCCCTCGTTGTGAATTGTCCACTAACGAATCAACTGCTTCCTGAAGCATACGTTTTTCATTTCGGACAATTACATCCGGAGCGCCCAACTCTAAAAGCCTTTTTAACCGGTTGTTACGATTAATGACCCTTCGATAAAGATCATTCAAATCTGAAGTTGCAAATCTTCCACCATCCAGCTGCACCATCGGTCTTAGATCAGGTGGTATAACCGGAAGAACTGATACGATCATCCATTCCGGTTTGTTATTTGAACGGTGAAATGCTTCTACAACCTTAAGCCGAGAAGTTGCTTTCTTGCGTTTTTGTTTACTCTTTGTAGTTTTTACTTCATGCCAAAGATCTTCAGCTAATTTATCTAAGTCAATTCGGCTGAGGATATCAACAAAAGCCTCTGCTCCCATATCAGCCCGAAATACTTGCCCATATTTTGATCTAAATTCCCGATAACGGTTTTCACTCAGGAAAGTAAAAGGAGCTAATCCCTCTAGATTATCCTCTTCATTTGAAATCTCTAGTTTTATTTTATTGTTCAAATCCTCATATTGCTCATTAAAATCGACCAAATTTGTATCAGATTCCGCTTGCACCTTAGCTATTGAGAGATCGATCTCTTGTATTTGTTGCTCAATATCAGTACGTACCGCTTGTTCAATCTCCTCTATTTTGGATTTGACAACATCCTGGATTGTTGATAATACTTTTACTTCAACCTTCTCGCCGGGTGAAACAAGTGTAATATCGGCGACATCAAATCGTATCTCTTTTCTTACCGTAGATCCTTCTTTATCTTTGATTTTGCTTTCTAATTGCCGCCCCTCTTTAATTATCGGCTCCATTTTCTGCGCGATTAGCTCATCAATAGTGACTTCAAGATTCTTTTTCTCATCTTCAAAATGAGCGATTTTTTCATCGCGTCCATTCTTTATTTCATCGATCCGGTTTTCAAGGACATTCAGTTCCTCTTGGTAATTTTCGGTAACCTCTTCTTCTAATCTCCCTATTGCCTTTTGTTTAGCATCTTCGTCAACAAAGGTAACAATATATTGAGCGAAATATAATACACGGTCTAAATTCCTACGCGAAATATTTAGCAATAATCCAAGGTAGGAAGGAACGCGTCTGGTATACCAGATATGAGCAACTGGAGAAGCTAAATCAATGTGCCCCATCCTCTCTCTTCTAACAGAGGATCGTGTAACTTCGACACCGCACTTATCGCAAACAATTCCTTTATAGCGGGGATTCTTATACTTTCCACAATAGCATTGATAATCTCGAGTAGGGCCAAAAATAGCCTCGCAAAACAATCCGTCTTTTTCCGGTCGCAATCTACGATAATTAATTGTTTCTGGTTTTAAAACTTCTCCATAAGACCAAGAGCGAATGGTTTCTGGAGATGCTAATCGGATTCGGAGAGCTACTAAGCTTTTTGTTTCCACCAAAAGGCCTCCTTAATGGTCAAGGCAAATAACATAACTTTTACAACATATGATTAAAATCAAACAATCTAAAATTATACCATATATATTGAATTCTAATTTAGATTATGAGGCTATATGAGGAAATTTCAAGGTAATTATTGTCCCACTACCGAGATTGCTTTCTATTAAAATGTCTCCCTTTAATATTTTCATTATGTTCTTAGTGATTTCTATCCCATCTGTATATTGATCAAGGCTTCTATCAGCCATCATTTTCTCAATATCGAGTTTAGAAATTCCTTTACCAAAATCTTTTATTGAAATAAAGAACGCATTCGATTCATTGTGACAATTAATTTCTACAATACCACCCATATGTGATTCCCTGATGGCATAATCAAGGATATTTAAGAGCGCATGGTTCAATAAGGTAGCGTCAGTGAGTATCTTTTTTATTTGTCCGTCATAATCAGACTTAACCATTATCTGTTTTTGTTCCGCCAATGGTGCTAAAGTGAGAATTACATTATCTATACTATCATCGACTGTAACCTCATTTATATTAACGAAACCATCTTTATTCAAACGATCTATTGACATTAATTCTTTAACATTATTTTCAATCACATCAATATTATTGCTTATGGTGTTAAGAAATTCTTTTTGTTTTTCACTCAGATCCCCCAATGATGATATCAGTGAAGCCAACCCTTTTATTTCGATCATTGGCGCTCGTAAATTATGCGTGACTGTTGAAATTATCGTTGATATGTATTTATCCAGCGCTCGTTCTTTTGTTTTATCTGTAAATCGATAGCAGGTTACGCCTTCGGTGTCAAGTGAATTTACTTCTAAACTGCCAACCATAAACTCTTTTTTATTATTTTTAATTTTTATTTTTTCTAAATTTTCAGGCGAATGAAATAGATCATTAAAATCAATCTCCTCGGAGTAAAAGGACCCATTTTCATTTCTGATAAGGCTGAATTCCTTTATAGCGGAAGGATTAGCATGCGTTATGATTTGTTGTGCATTAATAATGAGAACTGGTTCCTCGATCGAATCAAATACACACCTCAGAGTAAAATTTTCTTGCGAGGTAGAAATCGTTTTAAATAACACGGTAAGAGTTTTTTGATATTCATCAACAATACAATCAAATTCTTCAATCTCTTTTTTTGAATAGGCCTGATAATTTTCATCCCCTATCCAAATACATCCCACTTTAAGATCATTATAAATTATTGGGAAAGCGATCAATGAACGAGGGAAACTTTTTCCCGGATAGAACTTTATATTATGGATTTTGGATGTATCTTGGATAATTAAATGGCTTTTTCCACCTAATCGATCGCTAATTTGATCATCCAGATAACCATATTCGTCGTTCAAAGATCCATAACCAATCGAGAAAGGTTGTAAAAAGAAATCTTTTTTTAAAAATAGAATTCTTAGACTGCTCGTTTCTTTTATTGAAATGGTTTTTGAAAACTCTCTAAAATATTCGCGAAAATTCTTACTGATTAAAACTCTCTCGAAAGATCTATTCTTTTCTCTTTCCTTCAACAATAACGATGTTTTTTCTTTCAGAGAATTGTTTACTTCTCTTATTAACTTTAAAAGCTCTGAACGTCGCAGTTTATATATTGAGCTTTGTTCTTTCTTTTTTCCCTTTTTAATATCAAATTGCTTATTCATATTTATGAAATCTTTTAAGGGTATTTATAATTCTCAATAATAGATAAAATCTCATCAACAACCTTTGAAATTTCTCTCCCATCTGTAATAATGATCACCGCATCTTTTGCTGGTAATAAGGGAGCAATTTCACGGTTTGAGTCAATCTTGTCCCGCATCTCCACATTTTTTATGACATCTTCAAGATCAATTTGCTTTCCTCTTTTTACTTCCTCATTATAGCGCCTAAGAGCTCTTTCTTCGACGGAAGCCTCCAGGAAAATCTTCATTTCCGCATCAGGCATTACGATAGTCCCTATGTCTCTCCCCGCCATAACTATCTTTCCCCTTCTTCCAAATTCCCGTTGCTGTTCAGTTAGGACTTCCCTCACAAGCTGATACCTTGAAACTTGACTGACATTTTCATTTACCTCAGGTTCTCTTAATTTCCAGGTAACATCAACCTTGTCCACAAAAACATCATTAATTCTTCCATCAAATTTAGTTGGTGGTTTAATTTCAATTTCAATCTGTTGGGCTAAGCTGCAGACAGCTTCTTCATTGTCTATCATCATTTTCTGATTAATCGCCGCCCAAGTAACCGCTCGATACATGACTCCTGTATCGAGGAATAAATACCCTAGTTTTTTTGCTAGTATCATCCCCACACTGGATTTTCCTGAAGCAACTGGACCATCAATCGTTATTACATCTGGCAATTTCAATTTCCACTTCTCCATTCATATTATTCACTCGACATTAACCCAAATATAGTTAAATGATTTATGCATTTGTGATTTCCTAAATATCAGCCAAGACCAATAATCATATAACCATAAGCTCTTAATAGGTTCAATAGACCATTTGGGAAAGGCATCAACAATAAATTCTTGGCCATAATATTTTTCCGCTGTTCCTACAATAAAATCTGTCTGTGAAATCAGAATATCAAATTTCTCATTGGGTTTCAGATTTTTTTTATATAAGCTCACATCATAGGTGCGTAATTCCCATAAAATACCTGGTTCCTGTAATTTTAGCAAACCGATTTTCATGCCATCGTTAGTGAACTCTCTTGTTTGCTCGTTACTTTTTATCTGGTTTTGTATTATTTGTTTATCAAAATGATTTCCCGCCCATAATACTTCCGAATATCGCAAACTCGATAAACCGTTAGCCCGAATTGAAAACCCTACTTGCACAACAAAAAATATGATGAGGATTGCGCTAATTAAGCTGTGAAAAGAATGTTTCATATTGTATTGGTAGCTAAGGAAAATAACGAACGCTGCAATTACAATCACAATTGTGATTATTGAAATCAGGGTTTGAACTTGTGAAAGCCCGGTATAACCCTGATATATAAAATTTGAAAAATTCATAGAGAGAGCGATCAACAAAACCAGAAATAATAATGTTCTTATTAGCTCGTAAATATTGTTAATATTTCTACGCTTAATAATGACCGGTATTATTATAGAAGAATAAAGGAGCATAGGACCACTAACCCATAACAAATCAAAAAACTTATGATACGGATTGATCATTATAAACAGTAGTGCAATTGTGATCCAAAGTATTAAGAAGTTTTTTGGTCGTTTTCCTTTATGTAGCAAATTTATCAGCCAATATAACAATAGAATTATATAAAAAGGCAAATAGGATATTAATACTACACCGAAGGCAAGCGGAGATTCTCCTATTGAATAACCACGCGTGAGATATTCTAGATTATTAATTAAATCAGAAAGGATCAGTGAAATATCTATCTTAAATATAGCGAACCCAATAACTAATAACAATCCAAAGAATAAATACTTTTGAAATTGAAAGGTGTTATTTCTCTTCCACCATTCTTTAGACTCTTCAATGAAATTTTTAATAAAATCCCCTTCATGTACTTTCTGATAGACTAGGAAAGCAATGCTTAATATCATCGCAATCATTACTCCGCGCCCAGAGAAAAAAAGTAAAATCAAATTCAGAATTCCCCTAAATACATCTCTTTTCCAAATTGCCCCCAATAAAAATGCAAAAGCTAGAAAAGCATAAATATTACTTCCTAATTGAATAGAATTCACAACCATAAAGGGGTCAATTGCAATGAAAAGAGATAACATCACTCCAATTTTTGGGTTTATTTGCTTTCTCAAATATAAAGGCAGCAGGGTTAGAATGCTTCCCGCAATAATCGGCCATATTCTTGCGGCTAAATCACTATCGCCAAAAATGAAGAAGCTTGATTTGATTAATATTGATTCAATAATCGCAAGCCCTTCAGGATAGATTGGTGCCCGACCAGTTATATTTAATAGTATTGATGCTTCATATGAGTTTATCGGTAATTTTTGGGATCCGAAAAAGCGGATTGCGAATGCCGTGAGAAATAAGAACACGTAAATCAGATGGAGATTTGTGATCTCATTTTTCTTTTTGTCCTTAATATCTTTAATCATAATAAATATTTTTTATCAATATTCAAAGATGACTACACTTGAATTATTGAATATCACTGGTAAATTGACTATAAATTTCTCTTCGGAAATTTGATAGGTCTTTCTTTCAATATCTCCAATATAAATATATCGGATATTGTATTTTTCTAAAATGTTCTTCGTTGTAACCCAATTATCTGTACTATACAACTCTTTAATATCCGATTCGCGAGATCCAATTTCTTCAACGCCCCCACGCCACTGCAATTCATGCCCTGGCCATCCCAGCACAGTTGGCAACCCTGTAAATTTTGAGATCCTGCCATAATTGGAGTAACTTCCACCAACAGCCTCGGAAATCACACCAAATGGAACTAGATTTAGATATCTTACAGCCTCAAACTCATCCGGATTTGATATTTGTATATATTCATTACCGTTTAAAGTAAAGTCCCTGCCAACTAAACCATCTATTCTCTCTCTAATTGCGAAAAAAGGATAGACGAGTCCGGAAGTAATACTGAATAATGTTAAGGCAGTCATTATTTTTTTGACAAGCGGTTTCTTAATTTCACCTATTCGACTTACCGTATATGCTGCGCTAATTGAAAAAAGCAGCCAGGATTGAAAATAAAATTTAAAAATAGTATTCATTCTCCAACCAAATTGATCGCGTAAATATAATACTTCAGGGAACAAAATTAGACCTACACTCAGGAAGATTATCAATCCGATAAAAGAATCTTGCTTATTAATTAGTAATCGACTTTCCGACTGCTCTGTTTGCTTAAAGGAGTAGATCACTATTGAAATCGCAACGGAAATCAAAGTGATCATAACCAGAATATCAATCGGGTCTGAGATTATTCTTTCTATAGTTCCTAAAATTAATTCTTGAGTGTTGCTCTCACCATAAATTGAAATCAACGTCTGATATCGCTGCAAACTCTCCTGGATAGAATTTTCATAATTGCCACCTAAACTATTTTGAAGATACATAAATAAATCAGGTATGGCTCCAATAATTATTGGAACTATCATAGAAACCATCAAGCTGAAGAGATATCCCCCGAAAGCAATCAAGAAATTCCTTCTAACAAGAGTTTTTGGCAGACCAGGAAGAATCCGGAATAATAAATCGGATAATACAATTCCTATAAAGGGAAAGAACATTACAAGCAAATGAATACTTCTGGATTGAAAAATCAAGCTGGGTAATAGTCCGCCAGCCTGGGAAGAAAAACTTATTAGGAAGGGGAAATATAGCAAAGAACAAATTAAGCCCAAAGTAAATAGCAATATAATACTTTCCTTTAACGTCTCTCCAATAGATTCCCTTTTTGGATAAATTGAGATAATAAATATTGCCCCTATCATCCCAAAATAAACAGGAAAATCCCAGGTATTAAAAAATATTAAACTCCCCAGCGCTAATGCTAAAAACCAATTAAAACCTTTTTCCCAAAAAGCAGTTGTGTTTTTTAATAAACTAAATTTATTCTCGTTCGCCTCTAATAAATATGTATATCCAGATATTATGCAAAGGAGTACAAAAGGCATGGCCAATACATGTGGATGAAGATCTCCTAGCAAAAATGAAAAAAAAGGAAATTCATCTATGATTTCTCGAGGTTGTCCTTGCATTGAATAATCCTGCAACACACGCGAAGCCCGCCACCACCAAGTTCCACCAATTCTTCCAACATTCCAATCAAAAGGTATCGGCGGCGGTTGAGAAAGTTCTTTAATATCTAGCCAATTCCAAAAGCGTGAAACCATTTCTCCACCCTGATCTGGTTTCCATAAAAATCCGAGTGAATGCAGCAATTCAAGTAAACCTTCACCGTTGCTCACTAGTAATAAAAAAAGGGGGGCTAAAAAACTATATAGAATTGCGAAA
>Ga0209345_10003209_pt1 | contig 17024 bp, 10 predicted proteins | sample Cruoilmetagenom7_FD_187294 | JGI IMG/M metagenome (GOLD analysis project Ga0209345, IMG submission 187294) | Oil polluted marine microbial communities from Coal Oil Point, Santa Barbara, California, USA - Sample 7 (SPAdes) (version 2) | ecosystem: Environmental > Aquatic > Marine > Oil seeps ...
AGGGTTTGTGGTGTCTTTGCAGACTGTTTCAGTAACACCCATTCCTGACTCTGATAGTATTTTCGATTTTACAATCGAAGAACCTGCTCCTGAAGAATATAACAATGAACCTGATGATTCTGAGAGTTTCACAATAACAGAACCTTCTTCTACATCTTCAGATCTGACAAGTGATTCTTTAGATAAAAACGCTACTGATAATAAGCTCACTTCTTTAATTGATGGCGATTTGATAATTACACCCATTGATTTTCTTGATGAGCGGTCTGTAAGTAATATCTCCTCTAAAGATCAAAATATGCACTACAGCTCCCTACCGCCTAAATTTATTGATCTTGCTCAACTGGATATTTCAAACTTTGATTCTGATATTGAGTCAGGTGCGCAGCTACCCCAAGTCACAGTACACAATAAATTTGTAGAAGAGTTGTTTAAATTAAGCCGGGATCTGGATGATGCTTATGAGGACGAGAAAGAACAACACAAACTTGGAACCGAAGTGGCTGTTGGCTCTGCCATAAGTCTGACTGCCGGTATTGTAAGCTGGATACTCAGAAGTGGTTCACTCATTGCCAGCTTAATGTCTATTGCACCGGCATGGAAACAACTTGATCCTATGCACATTGTTGGGTCGAATGCCCTACAAAACCGTAAAGAGCGTGAAAGAAGGGATGAAGATGAGGAAGATGAAATTAACAATACCAATGTTGAAAACATCTTTGATGATTAAAAGTCTACCTGCTTTATGAGCCAAGAACTATGAACAAATATTTGGAATCAAAATTCGTTTTAGGAATAAGGTCCTTTGCCAGCTCACCTTTAACGCAGCTCAGCTTTGGACTGGTAATGCTGACAGCCACTATATTATTTACCAGTGAGTTTTTTGGGCTGGTACCCGACACAAAACAGGCTGAACTTGAAGCAAGAAAAACAATTACCGAAACCCTGGCCGTACAGCTTTCGCTTGCCTTAAAGACTGATCAGCTCGATACCATTGAAGAATCATTAAATTTAGTCGTTGGCCGTAATGATAATATTACGTCTGGGGCGATTCGTAAAAATTCTGGTGACATACTTTATCAGTTTGGCAATCATGAAAATACCTGGTCTCTAGAACAAACAGATAAATCATCAACTGACGAAATCCAGGTGTCCCTGTTTAACGGCGCTGAACGTTGGGGAAGTGTGGAGTTAAAGTATACTGAATTAGGTGGTGGAAGCTGGCTCTCTTTCAGAGGTTCCTTTATTTTTCTTGTCCTGTTTATAGTTTTTAGTGGGTTCATTGCTTACAGAATATTTCTGAAACGCGCCCTTAAGGAACTTGACCCTGACGCGGTTATTCCAGACCGGGTACGAAAAGCGCTGGACACCCTTTCTGAAGGACTTTTGATAATTGATAATAATAAAATTATCATTTTTTCGAACCTGGCATTTGCAAAAAAAACCGGGTATTTACCTGATCAATTGATCGGCAAGAACAGTACTGAATTTGAATGGGAAATAAACCTCACTGTGGGTAATAATGATATTGAACTTCCCTGGGTTAGTGCCTTAAATGGAGAGGAAATTGAAGAGAATATCAGGATCAGACTAAACACCGAACTCCATATCACCTATATATTCAATGTCAACGTTTCACCCATTGTTGCCGATGATGAAACCATTAAAGGTGTTTTGATTACCTTTGATGATGTTACCGAAATTGAAATGAAAAATGAGGAGCTGCGCCAGTCCTTTGCAAGGCTCGAAGAATCCCAACGCGAAATCATGCAACAGAATAAGGAGCTGCTCACCCTGGCAACTCGTGATCCTTTAACAAATTTGTTGAACAGACGGTCTCTGTTTGAAGGCTTCGAATCATTACTTCAAGAAGCCCGTGATGAAAACTCGCCCCTTAGCTGTATAATGGTTGATATTGATCACTTCAAATCAGTGAATGATAATTATGGCCACTCTATTGGTGACGCAGTTATTAAACTCCTGGGCAACCTTCTTAAAGAACATGCCCATGTTGACGACCTCGTTGGGCGCCTGGGTGGAGAAGAGTTTGTTGTTATATTACCCAATGTGGAAGAAAAAGATTGCGCCCAGATAGCCGAGAGAATGCGTCTTGCGGTAGCTGAAATAAACGGTGATACGCACGAAGGTTTTCCTCAGATTCATTCCAGCTTCGGGATATCTACCCTGACAAAAGAAATTTCAAATGCCAATGAATTGCTGGAACTGGCGGATAAAGCCCTGTATGCAGCAAAAGAAACCGGACGTAACCGGGTCATCTGCTATTCAGACAATATGTATAACGGTGCATTACCAGAAATACTGCTAAATGCCTCAACAGAAGATCCTGCATCAAGGGCATCAACTATTCGATCTAAAGCTCGAAATGAAGAGAACGATGCATTATCATTTTTAGTAGAAAAAGAACCAGAGGCCCCTGTAATCTGCCCTCCGGATAAAATATTACTTTTAGAGCGCATTAACCAAGCCATAACGCAGGTCGAAAAATATCAGACAAAAGTAGCCGTCCTGTCGGTTGATATCGATGCCTTGCGGCGTGTAAGTGATACCTTGGGCATTATTCCAGCTGAAAAATTTGCCAAAATTGTCGTTTCGCGCATAAAAAATACCTTACGTAACATAAACGCTGTTGAATTAACTGAGCTACCTGATCAAATTGATCATTCAGAAAATCCTGAACATGAATTGAGTGAACATGAATTGGATGAGCTACAAGAACTGTCTGGCGGAAATGCTAAAGGACAATTAAGCGGAATTGAGCATTCAGCAAACGATAAACTACCTGAAAAAAGTAATTTCTCATTTAGTGTATCGCGTTTTAATAGCCATGAAATCGTTGTGTTACTCACAAACCTTGACCAAAGCACTCTGATAACGAGCCATTTGTATAGTATTTTCTCCGCAAATGAAGCGCCTATTTCTATAGACGGTAATGAATTTCACCTGAACACAAATATTGGTGTCAGTATGTATCCATCGAATGGAGATGACCCAGATTCATTGTTAAGAAACTCAAGCAGTGCCATGCAAGAAGCCAAACGTAAACTCGGCAGAAATAACTTTGAATTTTATACTGATGAAATTGGCGAACACAGTAAAAAAATCATCCAGATGGAAAACGAGTTACACCATGCATTAGAGCGAGACGAATTCTCTGTCCACTATCAACCAAGTGTCTCTTTGAGTGACGGAACCATTAGTGGAATGGAAGCGTTATTGCGCTGGGAACATCCAAAATCAGGTTTCATATCACCGGATGAATTTATTCCCATTGCAGAACAAACCGATTTAATAAATCAAATAACTCAATGGTTAATCCGTACCGTATGTCGGCAGGTTAAATTTTGGCAAAAATCCGGCTTTGAAACCGCATCAGTGTCATTGAATCTATCACCATCAAACTTTAGAAGCCTGGATTTTGCTGACCAAATTATTTCCGAGGTGCGTAACGTAGGCTTGTCACCCGAATTCCTGGAATTTGAAATTACAGAAACAGTGGTTATGCACAGTGTAGAAGCCACTCTTAGCATATTGGAAAAACTCAGTCAGGCCGGCTTTACGATTACTCTTGATGACTTTGGCATCGGTTACTCTTCCTTGAGTTATCTTAAGAAATTCCCTGTTAGTAAAATTAAAATCGCAAGCTCCTTTATTAAAAACTTTGTTCAAAATTCACATGACGCAACCATTGTCAGCTCGCTTATTTCCATGAGCCATAGTCTGGATCTTAAAGTAGCGGCAGTGGGTGTTGAGACTGAAGAGCAACTACACTTTTTACAGGATCTGCATTGCGACGAAGTACAGGGTTACCTGCTTGGTTCCCCAGTACCCACTATCGAAGCCTCCGAACTTTGGGATGATTCTTCCAGTATTCAACGCATGGTTCTTGATCATATGCCAGATAATGTTATTCCCATTAATACCATTAAAACCGGCACTGACTAACTTTCCTCCTTTCAACCTAGCCCGGATATTTCATGAATACGCTACAATTCACCTTGTAGCCGACATGATTGCTGGGATTGTGCCTTTACGCGAAAAGACAGTTTGTACTAGGCTCATTGCTTGCCAAAAGCTAACGCCGGGCTAGAAACCTCTGTTGGACCGGCCAACTGCGGTTTCTAGGAGGTTTAAGAGCTTGTATAAATAAGATAGCAGGTGGAGGCAGCAATCAAATAAATCGGGGGGCAGAGACATAAAAGTCCACACCCAGCACATTTAATCGAAAAAAATAAGTGGAGCCTGGCAGATCTACATGACAAACACCGCTAGCCCGGATATTTCATGAATACGCTACAATTCACCTTGTAGCCGACATGATTGCTGGGATTGTTACATTTATGCGAAAAGACAGTTTGTACCAGGCTCGGCGCTTGCCAAATGCTAACTTGTTCTGATACGTAAGGAACGCACATGCTCCTTTCAACCTATGAATAACTAGGTATTCCCGTCGCGAGCACGCTCAAAACACATCAGCCCGGCGTTATCACCTTGGCAATTCATGAAATATCCGGGCTAGATGAAAAAAAATAATAGTCATTGAGTGTGTATCTTGGGGATTAAGATCGCTTATTACCCATAGCACTTCATAGTATTGCGAGGACTTTCGTAAAAAACTAAGTTTTTAGATTTCCTCCAGATCTTCTTCCTGGCTTTCTTCCTTGTCAACCTGGGTCGGTGAATCCAGCCAGTTGTTAATTTCTAATATATCGTCTTTGCTTAGCACACCTGCAATTTGTTTTAATAATAACAAGTCAAAGATATAATCAAATCTTGCGTTAGCATAATCACGCTTGGCCCCATACAATGCCTGTTGCCCCAACAGCACATCAACCAGTGTTCGAGTTCCGGCCTTATATCCAGCTTCTGTTCCTGTTAAAGCTGCTTCCGCTGACCGGATACTTTGTTTTTGGGCTAACACACGTGCAACATCCGTTTCAACCACACGATACAAATTCCTTGTGTTTTGTATGGTCTCACGTTTTATGAAAACGTACTCTTTGCTCGACTGCAAATAAAGCTGTTGCGCCTGACGACGTGAAGCCCCTACTTCGCCTCCTTTATATAGAGGTACATCCAGCTTTAGACTGATACTGGATGACTGTAATTCGCCTTCACCCGTTTGGACAAATCTGTCGGTATCCTGATAATTTCCTACGAAATCTAACGTAGGATAGTGCGCAGCACGTTTAGCCTTATACTCCTTTTGAGCTGCTTTTTTTGCAAATCGTGTTGATATTATTTGAAAGTTTTTGGCCAGTGCTATATCTGTCCAGGCTTGCATATAATCTGACTCAGGAATTTCTTCTGGGTTTTCATTGGGCATTTCAGAAATTTCTGCCGCAGGTTCTTCGTTGGATATCTCGGCCTTTTCTGGCACAGGCACTACGATGGGTATTTCAACCTTTAAAGGGGTAACATTACTGGAGTATGACCAGGTTAAGGTATTAAGATTTTCCAATGCAAGATCCTGGTCTTGCCTGGCAATAATATACTGAACTGAACTAATATCAAAAGCCGCTCTTGCCTCCTGTACATCTGTGTCAGCAATAATGCCCGCTTTAAAGCGTTGTTCTGTTTGGGCTAATTGTCGTTTGATAGCCGATTTTTCTGCAAGCCGAAACTTAAGGTTTTCTTCAGCTCTGAGCACATCAAGGTAAACCCTGGTTACTCGCAAATAAAATTCTTGTTCTTCAAACCGATAATCGGCATCAATTTGCTTGTCTACTGCTTTCCCCTTTCTATAGGTATGCCATCTCTCCAGTCTGAGTACAGGCTGCACCAGAGTAGCTCCAAAACGAGTTGAATTATAATCATCTTCACCAAATACATCCGATTCATAAGAATCCTGTGAGCTTTGAGCATTAAGTGATACGGTTGGCTTAATACCAGAAGATGTTTTTTTAACAATCTCTTTACTGGATTTGTAGTCATGGATCTTAGCCGCCCATTGTGGATCATTTTCCAGCGCTTGTTGCAAGACTGTAAGCAGATCCCGTGCGTTTGCATTAATGCTTAACAGGTTACACATAAACACTAATAGCGTGATGCAAAACATTTTTGGATATATTTTCAAGTTGAAAAACCTGGAAGGGTGTAAAAAAGACAATGCCAATATTATGCACTTTAGACGAGTCCCTGGTGTGTATGGAAAAATTATAAATCGTTTAGTACCCAAAGCACTCGCTGCGCTCACGGGGCAGGCTCTCACCTTAGTGGCAATATGCAGGGTTGAAAGTTTTCCAGGTGCTTTTTTTATGTTCATAATATTACTCTTTTCTTTTCGAACTCCTGGTGGTATTTCGTTAATTAGCCCGGATATTTCATGAATACGCTACAATTCACCTTGTAGCCGGCATGATTGCTGGGACTGTTGCCTTTACGCGAAAAGACGGTTTGTACCCGCTTCGCCGCTTGCCAAATGCCAACTTGTTCTGATACGCAAGGAACGCACATGCTCCTTCCAACCTATGAATAACCAGGTATTCCAGTCGCGAGCACGTTCCTTGCGCATCAGCCCGGCGTTATCACCTTGGTATTTCACGAAATATCCGGGCTAGCGAGGTCTCTAAAATTATTATGATACTTTAAGTATTTATTTGCTTTCTTATTTTTATGAGAATTGAAATTAGTGCACATTTCACCATTTATAAATAAACAAACATATATTGCAAACCTAATAAATTTTTAAATTTCCCTTTTTTCAATCTTCAAATGCTTGCTTATGGGCGCCTCTAAAAATAGTGCTTTTTTTGTGAGAGCAAGGAGGCCCGCACACAGAATCGTAGTGCATAAATCATACATGAGGATTCGAGTACGGAGCCGACACAACTATCGCGGGAAAAGTGCATTTTTAGAGGTGCCCTTATGTTTTGCTTTCACTTTCCTCTTCAATAGCCCTGATTTGAAGAAGAATTTCTTGTGTAACATCGGAAATTTTTCCATTACCTGTGGTAATAGTGATATCAGCAATTTCCTGATATAGAGGATCACGCTTACTTATTAGATCTTTCACTGCTTGTTCGCGATTTTTAGTTTGTAACAAAGGACGTTTTTTATCTTTAGCTGTTCTTTTTAATATTTGTTCCGCAGATGCTTTTAAATAAATAACCAGACCCCTATGCCTTAATCTCTCCCGGCTTTCCTTTCTAAGGATAGCTCCACCGCCAGTAGACAAAACAATTCCTCTTTTAAGGGTTAATTCATCAATAATGGCTTCTTCCCGATTACGAAACCCTTCTTCGCCTTCAACATCAAATATCCATGAAATATTGGCACCTGCTCGTTCTTCGATTATCTGATCACTGTCCAGAAATTCATGATTAAGCGATTTAGCCACATATTTTCCAACTGTAGTTTTACCTGAACCCATTGAACCAATGAAAAAGATATTATTGTTTTTAATCATGAAACTATGTTCGGCAGGAATTAAAACTCCCCGGTAAGAAAGCCGGGGAGTCGGAAGTTATAACAAATTAGTGGGTGCCTCTAATAATAGTAATTTTTTCGTGAGAGCCAAGGAAGCCCCGCACGGAGACCCGCAGTGTATAAGACATACATGAGGAGTCGAGTACGGAGCTGACACAGCTATCGCGGAAAAAGTGCATTTTTAGAGGTGCCCTAATTTGCAAGTACATTATTAACAATAGTTGGAGTAATAAAGATTAGCAATTCCTGCTTATCTTCCTGGTCAATTGTTCTTTTAAACAATCTACCAATAATGGGAAGGTTACCAAGGAACGGTGTTCTAATCTCCTGCTCAACAGTTTGAATTTCAAATATTCCACCAAGTACCGCAGTATCTCCATTATCAACCAGTACTGTTGTCAGTATTTCATTAGTAGCAATTGATGGAATCTGAGAGTCACCAAAGAAGTCTCCTACGGAATCTTTATTAACCTTAATATCCATAATGATGCTTTCATCCGGCGTTATCTGTGGAGTAACTTCCAGAGCCAGAACCGCTTCTTTAAAAGATACACTTGTAGCACCACTAGATGATGCTTCCTGATAGGGCACTTCTGTACCAGATGAAATTCTTGCGGTTTGCTGATCTGCAGTTAGCACTTTTGGAGTTGAGATTATTTCACCGCCGCCTTCAGCTTCCAGGGCAGATATCTCGACCGCTAGAATTCCGTGAGCAAAATCAGCTATGGCCAATGTCAGATTTGTTGCATTGGCCGACACTACCCCCAAATCTACTACCATAATATCGTTAACATCAGGGGCATCACCAGCAGACTGATCTGCATATGAATTCCGATTACCGGTAATATTCCTTTGATTTGTGTTGCCGATATCAACTGCAGTGGTACCCCAGGCTACACCAATTTCATTTGCAAATGATGTATTGGCGATAACAATCCTCGCTTCAATAAGCACCTGACGAACTGGAATGTCCAATACTGATACAACATCTCTAACTTCCTGGATTTTAGAGGCAGTATCCTGAATCAAAATTACATTTGTTCGTTCATCAACTAATAAAGAACCCCGGGAAGATAATAAACTATTATTACCTTCATCAGAACCACCCATTAACAATGCTTGTATCACAGTGGCTTTTGCATAATTAACCTGAATAAATTCAGAAGTTATGGGCGCCAATTCTTCAACTTGTTTGTTAGCTTCCAGCTCCAGTTTTTCTCGGGCGGCAATTTCATCAGCGGGTGCCACCAACATTACATTTCCAATTTTACGTTTATCAAGCCCCTTAGTTTTTAAAATCAAGTCTAGAGCCTGATCCCAAGGCACATTTTGCAAACGTAAAGTAATATTACCGCTTACTGTATCACTGGCAACAAGATTTAGAGAAGTAAAATCGGCAATCAGCTGCAATACAGATCGTACTTCAATATCCTGAAAGTTGAGCGATAACTTTTCACCAGAGTACATGAACGCTTCTTTGCGTTTACGATCAAGCTCTGATGCCGATATAGGTTTAACGTCAAGAGTAAATATATTATCGGCCTGGTAAGCCAGGTACTCATAGTCACCCACCGCATCAATTACGATTTTAACATGACCCGCTTCCTGCACTGCATCCACCCTTTTTACCGGTGTAGCAAAATCGGTTACATCCAGCCTGCGCCGTAATCTCTCAGGTAATACAGAGTTTTTAACTTCTAAAATAATATGCCCACTCTCTTCACGCATATCAATATCGGCATTAGAATTATTCAAACTTATAACTACTTGCCCATTACCCTGTTCGCCGCGTAAGAAATCAATTTCATCAATATCTCCAGTATCTTTTTTATTTTCTTTTGGTGAACCCTCTTCATTGAACGTGCCTTGCGTATCTCCATAGGATTCTGCCAAACCGGTGCCAGCCCCATCACCTACTGTAATCACCATAGTGTTGCTGTGTCTGTCAACATTGTAAGAAACCAGGCGATCCAGGTTTATTATTAATCGAGCTCTGTCATCCGTTTCAACAACAGTAACACTACGCGCATTACCTACATCAAGAGAAAACTTTTTCGCTGAAAGCCCACTGGACACACCCATCAGATCCAGGGCAATTCGAGCAGGTTTTTCAATTGAATAACCCTTGGGTTCAGGCGGAGACTGATCAAAGCTTAATTTAATTTCTACTTGGTCCCCTGGCAGAGCTGAAAACTGCAAATCCTGCAAAGTTGCAGCCCAGGTTGGCGAAGATAAAAGGAGAATTGATAAACAAACCAATCTACTTAATCTTTTCAACCATATGGTATTTTCAAAACTATACTGACATTCTTTTTTATTAGTGCTTATCAAATTGATCATACTACCCTTCTCCGCTGGGGCTTAATCAGTTTTTAACTGGGTCTTTAACTAAATCTTAATCCGTTTTTAATACTAAATTTCTTGGCCTTTCAATCCATAATTTTTTACCGTCAAGATCAACTTCACCACTGGGAACAATTTCAACCACATTGATACTATCCCTGTAGATATTGACTATTTGACCATGACTCCTTCCTAAAAAATCACCTATTTTGACTCTATGTATCCCACCTTGACCATCTTTTAACAAGCCCCACAAAAGAGACTCCTCTTCGTCTGGTCGCTGGATCGTGCCAACCATACGCAATGCGTCAAAACTAAACTGTTCCAGGTATTCTTTAGGTCGTGTTAAATCTGGTACAACAACTAAATTTGGATCGAAATCTATGGGATTCTGCTTGATAACAATAGGAGGATTAAAGGGACTTCTCATTGCTGCAGAACTATAAGCAAAGGTACTATGGGCTTTAAATTCTGGTAATGGTTTAATTCTGCCTTTCGGCTTTGCCTGAATTTCTTCAACGTAATTTTCAAGATCGGGAAAATAGGTTTTAGCCCCACAGGCAGTCAAAGTAAAACTAAAGAAAACCAGACTGCAAAAACAAAATAAACGCGAATTTTTTAACTCTTTTAATATCACTCTTCAGCCTCTTCATTATAACGATAAGTTTTCGCTACCACGCTGACACTTAATTCACCAGCACTTTCTTTGCTTCTGGTAATTTTAAAATCATGCAGGGTAACAATTCGAGGCAAGGCTGCAACTCCACTAACAAAATTTGCGAAACTATGAAATCCGCCCACTACATTTATATTGATCGGTAATTCTGAATAAAATTCAGCTTTTTTCTCTGTGCCTAAACTTATAGACTTGAATTCCAGCCCACTACCCAGTCCAGTATGAGAAATATCTTCAAGCAAGCCTGGGACTTCTGTATCACCCGGGAGTTGCCTTAATAAGGCCCCAAAAGAAATTTCCATTTCTTTCATTTGTTTTCTGTAGGCAACCAAATTAGCGGCTTTAAAAGATTTTGTTTCATAATCTTTTTTTAAAGTGACCTCTTCGGCCTGGAACTTTTCCAATTCAATCATCTGTTTTGAAATTTGAAAATGATACCCGGCATAAAGCACAGCAATAAAAACCAGGATAAAGATAATTATTCTAATAGGTAGGGGCCATGAACCTACATTTTCCGGGTCAAGATCACGAAAAGAATCTAAAAACTCCTGGATATCCATACTCCTCACCCCCCTTCTTCTTGTGTTTTAAGTTTAACCCCAGAAAAGGTTAAATTGAATTGATTTGACGTTTCCACTTCACCAATAGACTCTGAGGCAGCTTTTACTGAAGATAGATTTGGACTAGAAAACCATTCAGATTCATCTATGCTTCTCATAAATTTTGATATCCGGTTATTGGATTCAGCAATGCCAGTGATTTTGAATAGATTGCCCTGCTTTTCTACAGACGAAAAAAACATTCCATCGGTAATCCTGCGGGGTAATTCATCGAGTTGATGTACTACGATGGGACGATCTCCTTGCAAGGATTGAATAACATTCATTCTTTCTTCAAGTTGTTCCCGGCGCTCTTGTAATTCTTTTATTTCTTTAATTTTTTTATCAAGTTCTGATATTTTCCCCTGTAAAAAAATATTTCTATTCTGCTGACTGGAAATAGAGTTTGAAACCATTGTTTGAGCACCCAAAAACAAAATGCCCGCAACAAGAACAACGGCCACAATTGTTAATAAAAATTGCCTCTGCCTTTCCTTGCGCCGTTCTTCTCGCCAGGGTAATAAATTAATCTTTGCCATTAATCAAAACTCCTTAGCGCCAAACCGCATGCAATCAATAGTGCCGGAGCATCACTGGCCAGCGAAGTTGCGCTCACCCTGGAAGCTAGACTCATATTTGTAAATGGGTTTGCAACTACAGCTGGAGTACCTACTTTTTCCTGAACAATTTCGGGCAAACCTGGAATAGCTGATGTACCACCCGCCAGAACTATATAATCAACATCATTGTACTGACTGGAAGAGAAGAAAAACTGCAGGGATCGGGCCACTTGCTGAACGACAGCATCAATAAAGGGTTCCAGAACTTCACTATCGTAATCATCGGGAAGCCCCCCCTGTTTCTTGGCCAATCCGGCTTCTTCAACAGACAATCCATAACGCCTTTGAATTTCTTCGGTTAGCTGCTTTCCACCAAATAGTTGTTCTCGAGTATAAACTGTCTTGCCATTATCCATTACACTCAGGGTTGTCATGGTCGCACCAATGTCGACCATTGCAATGGTTTCTCCATCGCTGCCAAAATCCAGTTGCTCTTCAATCAATTCATAAGCTCGCTCAACGGCATAGGCTTCAACATCAACCACCTTTAAACCAAGACCTGCCACTTCGAGAACGTCCTGTCTCATATCAACATTTTCACTACGACAGGCTGCCAGCAATACTTTCACGTGGTCAGGATTACCCTCAACTTCACCCTGAACTTCAAAATCAATGGCAACCTCATCAAGGGGATAGGGAATGTATTGATCAGCTTCAACCTGAATTTGTGATTCCATTTCATCTTCAGATAACTCTGCTTCCATCTCGATAATTTTGGTAATCACAGAGGAACCCGATACGGCCACTGCAGACAACTTTGACCCAGCCTTGGTTCTATCTACTAATCTCTTGATGGCCTCACCAACACCTTCAATATCATTAATATTTTTCTCAACAACAGCATTTGGGGGTAATGGCTCTACTCCGTAGCTTTCAACACGATAGCTATCACCTGCCTTGCTTAGCTCAAGCAATTTCACAGATGTTGAGCTAATATCAAGCCCCAGTAAACTGACTGCCTTTTTCTTTAAAAAAGGGAGATCCATAATTATCCTTCAAATATATTTCTTTTTGCTAATTGGGCACTTACATGAACTTTGCACTTAATTACATTAAATACCAGTCTTTAATTCATATCAAGTTGCTTCCCACCTCTAAAAACAGGTTACAATGATAAAAGTAAGCTGCTAATCTCAAACAAGCTTTTAATTAAACTTTCTAAGTCCTTATAATTCCACAAAATCACATGAAACAATTTGTACTACTTCTAGAAATTTGCCTCTTAACGATAATCTCTCTGGTTTGTGCGATAACGCTCATTTTAAGTAGCTTTTACCTTTACCTTAATCCGGACTTGCCCTCCGTTAGTTCTCTCAGAGATACTAAACTGCAAACTCCCCTGAAAGTTTTCAGTCAGGATGGCAAATTAGTAACCGAATTCGGTGAAAAAAGGCGGATCCCATTACCCCTGGCACAAGTACCAAATACCTTACGCCAGGCTATCCTTGCGGCAGAAGATGATCGTTTTTATTCCCACCAGGGCGTTTCCTTAAAAGCACTCGGTAGAGCAACTTTTGATTTAATCAGCACCGGCCACATTCAATCCGGTGGCAGCACCATCACCATGCAAGTGGCAAAAAACTTTTTCCTCAGTAGTGATCGAACATTTATCAGAAAATTTAATGAAATTATTCTGGCTTTACAAATTGAAAATGAATTAAGCAAGCAGGAAATTCTTGAACTGTACATTAATAAAATATATCTAGGACACAGAGCTTACGGATTTGGAGCTGCGGCTCAGGTGTATTATGGAAAACCGCTTACCGAACTTGGATTATCAGAATTAGCCATGCTGGCCAGCTTGCCAAAATCGCCTTCCAGATCAAATCCCATTACCAACCCGGAAAGAGCCTTGAGCAGACGCAACTGGATTTTGGATCGTATGCTGAAACTGTCTCTGATTACTCAAGAGGAACATGAACTAGCCCTTGCCACACCCGTTGTTGCTGATTTCCATGCCCTAAAGTTTGACGTTGAAGCATCTTACATTGCAGAAATGGTGCGTTTGGAAATGCTGAAACGTTTTGGAAAAAATGCCTACACCGAAGGATATAGCGTATACACCACAATCAATTCGTCTCATCAGGAGTTTGCAAATAAAGCTGTGCGCAAAGGGCTTATAGATTATGATCAACGCCATGGTTACCGGGGGCCCATTAGTCGCATGGATACCAGCAATCTGGATTTTTCCAGGCCTGAAGACATTCAAACTATCACCACCAAACTGAAACAGTTTCCTGAATCAGGAAACTTTCAAACCGCGCTTATAAGCTCTTTCAACAAAGCTCAAGCAAAAGCCATACTAAAAGATGAATCTGAAATCACCCTTGACGTTGGCAGTCTGGCCTGGGCCAGACCATTCAAGGGCGTCAATTCGCTTGGCCCAACCCCCAAAAAACCTGCAGATGTATTCAAGGTTGGTGACATTGTTTATGTAGCTTCCGTGGAGAGCACGACAACAAAAGAAAAACCTGGTAACGACGAAAACGAATTCGCCGATGATTCAGATGCTCCTCAAATAGAACCTGAATCAACTTTAACGTGGTCACTTGCCCAAATCCCTAAAGCTCAGGGGGCATTGATCTCTTTGGACCCAAACAATGGGGCTATGTTAGCCCTGGTGGGCGGGTTTGATTTCTCTTTAAGTAATTTCAACAGGATTTTACAGGCACAAAGACAAGCGGGTTCTAATTTCAAACCTTTCATTTACTCAGCCGCCCTGGAAAACGGCTTCACGGCTGCGAGCATAATTAATGATGCCCCCGTTGTTTTCGAAGATAGCAAACTGGAAGCGACCTGGCGTCCGGAAAACTCAAGCGGAAAGTTTTTTGGCCCAACGCGCCTGCGCAGGGCTTTGTACAAATCCCGTAATCTGGTATCAATACGATTACTTCGTAGCCTGGGCATTAACAAAGCCATCAATTACGTGGAGCTATTTGGTTTCGATACCAGCCAATTACCCAAAGACCTGTCCCTGGCTTTGGGTAGTGCTGCCATTTCTCCTCTTGAAATAGCCACTGGATATGCTGTCCTGGCAAACGGGGGCTACAAAATAGAGCCTTATTTCATAGACCGTATTGTTGATAGCAAAGGCAGTACAGTTTTTCTGGCAAATCCCGCCATTGTTTGCCGCCCTCCCTGCGTCAAACAATTACCCCTTAGCGCAAAACCTGAAAGTCAAATTGAAGCCATTGAAAATGAATCACTCGAAGATACAAATGTTGTTAAAGAAGACTTTCTGACAGACAATTCACTGGAAGAAACTCTTTCAGAAGACCTAAAGCAAAACCAGGAACAGGAACAGGAACAGGAACAGGAAAAAATAATCCCTGTTATTTATGCTCCACTGGTAATGGACCAACGGGTTAATTATATAATCAACAGCATCTTGAGAGATGTAATAACCAGGGGCACTGGACGTAAAGCGCTTCAGCTAGGTCGTAGTGACATTGGAGGGAAAACGGGTACAACGAACAATCAACTGGACGCTTGGTTTTCAGGATTTAATGCCGCCATGGTAACCACCACCTGGGTTGGGTTTGATAATCCGCAGACGCTTGGAGGGCGTGAGTATGGAGCCAAAGCAGCCCTGCCGATTTGGCTGGACTATATGGCCGCCGCGATGGCAGGCTCAAAACTAAACGTATTACCCAGGCCTGATGGTTTAATCACTATGCGCATTGATAGTGAAACAGGAGAAGCCGCTCTTCCAGGACAGAGTAATGCAATGTTTGAAACTTTTCGTGAAGAATTTGCACCCAAAAAGCAGATTCAAAAAAATAACAACATTCAGTATGAAGGGCTCATTCCTGAAGAATTATTTTAATACCAGACAACATTATAAAAATACAGCTGGATCGCGAAAACACACACTATCACTGCCCTTAGGAGGCAAACTCCACGCGCTCAACCCAGGTATTTCGTGAATTGCCAAGGTGATAACGCTGAGCTAACCATGCACATCGTCTACCGATTTTAGTGGGTAATGTGCTGGGTATGGCAACATTGCCACACCTGTATCTACCGCAGCTTTGGCCACTGCTTCTGAAACGACTGTTATTAATCTTGGATCCATGGGTTTTGGAATAATGTAATCTTTACCAAACTCAAGATTCACGCCTTCATAAGCATCCATGACCACCTGAGGGACGGGCTCTTTAGCCAGTTCACAAATAGCATGGGCAGCTGCAATTTTCATTTCTTCGTTAATCGTTGTCGCTCTAACATCAAGAGCACCCCTGAAAATAAAAGGAAATCCTAATACGTTATTGACCTGGTTAGGATAATCACTTCTGCCGGTAGCCATAATGATGTCATCCCGGGTTTCATGGGCTAATTCTGGAAGAATTTCAGGATCAGGGTTTGCAAGAGCAAAAATAACAGGATCAGGCGCCATTTTTCCCAGAAGCTCAGGAGAGAGAAGGTTGGCTCCAGATACACCAATAAAAATATCCGCACCGTCTAAAGCGTCTTCAATGGTGCGTTTATCGGTATCATTTGCAAAAGCGGCTTTGTGTTGATTCAGGTCATCACGACCGGAATGGATTACACCTTTACGGTCTATCATGAAGACGTTTTCCATTTTCACACCCATTTCCACCAATAGCTTGATGGATGCAACTCCTGCTGCGCCCGCTCCCATGCAAACCAGAGAGCAATCCTCCAGTTTTTTATTTTGAATTTCCAGGGCATTGAGTAAACCTGCACAGATAATAATGGCTGTACCATGTTGATCATCATGGAAAATCGGAATATCGCATTGTTCTTTCAAAACCCTCTCAATTTCGAAACATTCAGGGGCTTTAATATCCTCAAGGTTTATACCACCAAAAGTGGGGGCTATTCTGGCAACGGTATCTATAAATGCCTGAGGGCTTTCAGCATCAACCTCAATGTCAAAAACATCAATTCCTGCAAAGCGTTTGAACAGTACGCCTTTACCCTCCATAACAGGTTTACTGGCCAGCGCACCTAAATTGCCAAGACCCAGGATAGCCGTGCCATCACTGATGACCGCAACAAGGTTGCCCTTGCTGGTATATTTGTATGCATTCTCTGAATCTTTTGCAATTTCTCGTACTGGCTCGGCTACTCCAGGGCTATAAGCCAATGATAAATCACGAGAAGTAACTGTAGGTTTGGTAATTTCTACACTTATTTTTCCTGGTCGAGGAGTAGCATGATATTCCAATGCGGCCTGTTTCAGCTCATCTGACATTAAATTGCTCCTTAGCCTGGTACCAAACCTGGTACTGGTTTTTTAAACGATTGAATTTTGATTATGTATAACTCTCATCACTGCTTTATGCCAGTGATCGAGGGTCGCATAGGATAGCGAAA
>Ga0209345_10003210_pt1 | contig 17021 bp, 14 predicted proteins | sample Cruoilmetagenom7_FD_187294 | JGI IMG/M metagenome (GOLD analysis project Ga0209345, IMG submission 187294) | Oil polluted marine microbial communities from Coal Oil Point, Santa Barbara, California, USA - Sample 7 (SPAdes) (version 2) | ecosystem: Environmental > Aquatic > Marine > Oil seeps ...
TGGGTTTCGTTGGAAAGGTTTGCAAGTTCCTGTGCAGTCTGGCGGGTCTTCATCCAGCTGCGGGCTCTGCTGAGAAATTTCATGGCAGTCTCCTCGGGTTGGCCGGTGCGGGCCGTGATGACGATTTATGCAATCTGATGCCTGCCATATAGGCGTTTGCCGCCCATTTGTGCAGCGCAATAATCGCAAGTCTGATATGCGCGCGCCGAATGGCTGGATTATCGCTTTGTCAACGTTTCGGGTTTGCCGGGAAACATGTGATGGCTCGGAAGGCCAGAGGGCGTTGTCGGTGCTGTTTGCCGCTCAAACAGAAACAGCGCCCTGTTGCCAGGGCGCCGTTTTGATGTCCGGCCGTCGGCCGGGCAGAACGTAGCGTTGTTACTTGCCGGGACGGCGTGCAACGAACGGGATATCGCCGCGGGAAATGCCGAGGTCGTTGAGTTCGCGCTGCGACATGCGGGACAGTTCGTTGACGGTGTTGCGGTAGTCGCGCCAGTCTTTGTAAGCCTTACGGAAGTTCATGGTGTTTTCCTTTCTGAGTGGCGCCGCTCCGAAGATTGGCCGCCGTGTTTGGTTGATCCTGATATAGGTGCAGGTGATCTCATTGTGCAGTGCAAAAGATTGCAAAGGAGCCATGCGATTTCTGCAAGGCGCCTTAATAAACTCTTGTTAATGGTCATTAATTTGCATGGGTCAGTAGTCCGCATGATCCTCACGCAGGCGGCTAACCCGCATCCTGCGGGCGCACCAGTGGCATCTCGCCAGGCGGTATGGTGGCGCTGGTCGTTGAGGTTTTGGGAGGGGGCGTTCTGACAAAAAAATAACGCCCACCGGGGGAGGAGGATCCGGTGGGCGTCATTTTGGGAGACTGATGCTCGGGAGGAGGATGAACACCAGTCACATCGAAGCGGCATTTTGGGAGGAGGAGGAGGCCGCTCCGAATTCTTGAATCTTATGTCGCGCGCCGTGCAGCGAATGGGATATCGTTGCGCGTCATGCCGATGTCGCTCAACTCGCGTTCCGAAAGCCGGTTAAGCTCTACGCAGGTTTCGCGATACTTCCGCCAGCTGGCGTAGGATTTGATCAGTTTCATTGGTGACCTTCCTCTGTCCCGCTGTTGTCCGGTTCACCACTGTGGCGTTCCGATGTTTTGAATATAGGGGCATTCAATCGATTTGTGCAGTGCAATATTATCATGGAAGCTATTCCCAAATTGCATGGCTGAAGCTCGAAACCCCGATTTTTGCCTCAAAGCTGTGCAATCCAAGCATAAATGGAGGCAGACTGCCTTCATTCCAGCCGTTGTCCGTTTGCCCGCATGATGTAATCTCGAATTCGGCACCTTCAAGGAAAGAATCGCGACATGTTCCGCAGATATTTGTCCCGTGAGATCAACGTGTGGACACAAAACGGGTTGCTGCAGCCGGGGCAGGGCGAGGCGCTGCTCAAGGACCACGACAGCCGCCATACAGGGTTCAACCTCTCCAGCGTGCTGGCTGTTTTGGCGGCGATCCTGTTTGGCGGGGCCGTGATTGCACTGGTTGCCGCCAATTGGGAAGCCATTGCCCGGCCGATGCGGGTGTTGATGATCTTTGTCTTTATAATAGGCGGCCTTACTGCTGCAGCCTACGCTTCCCGCCGCAATGCCTACTGGGTCACTGAGGCGGCGCTTGTCTTCACATTGCTTTGTTACGGGGCCGGTATCGCCCTGGTCGGACAGATGTATCATCTCAGCGGCGATGAGGCGGGTTTCATGCTGGCATGGACGATGGGCGCCCTGGTGGTGGCGATCGGGTTTTCCTCGGCGATGGCAGCGGTCAGCGCCGGGGTGCTGGGACTTGGCTATATGGTGGCCGAATCGGCGGTCTTTGCCTCCGGATCGTCAGATGTGATCAATGTTTCGGGGTATGTCTCGGTGATGGCGGTGGCCATAGTCATTGGCGTTTCGGCCTGGCGCTCCCGCTCGGCCATGGCCGGGCATCTTTGCGCGTTGCTGATTGTCGGATGGTTCATCTGGCTCGTGGTCGAGACCACCGAGCAAAACCCGGGCTATGCACTCGCGGCACTTGGCGCCGCGGCCTTCGCTGCAGGGTCCATTGTTCCTTCGGGGTTGCGCGGGCTGATGTCGCGGCACGGCGTGGTGTCGGCCTATGGTGCGATCCTGCTCCTGTCCGGGCTTGGAATGATCCAGCTGGAGATCAGCGATGCGGGCCTTGCCGGGGAAATGGTTCTGGCCGGTATCATCCTTTTGGCGAGTGTTGCCGTCCTGGCGATTGCCGGCGGCGAGAACCGGTTGATTCGAAGTTTTGCCTATTTCGCCTTCGCTTGCGAAACCATCTACGTGGTTGGTGAAACCCTCGGGTCGCTGCTGGGCAGTTCGGGCTTCCTGTTTTTGGGCGGAGTGGTGCTGGCGGTCATCGCCTTTGTGGTGATGAAACTTGAAAGACGCTTCAAGGCCGGAAGGACTGTGTCATGAGCGGGTTTGGTCAATTTCTGCGCCGCGGTTTCAGCCCGGTGCTTGCAGCCATCGTCTGCGGCGTGGTTCTCGTCGGCACACTTGGCTTCATGATCCACAGCCGGGCGGCAATCCTGCGGGATGGTTCCGAGATCATCCTCAGGACAGCCCCGGTCGATCCGCGAGATCTGATGCGGGGCGACTATGTGAGGCTGCGTTATGGGGATATTTCCTCGGTAGATGGTGCGCTGCTTGCGGGCAGTTGGCCGAAAGAGGACATCCTTGTACCGCTGTGGCTGACACTTGAGCCCGGAGACGACGGGACGGCCAGGGTCAAGGCCGTCAGTCTTGAGAAGCCCGATGGGGGCAATCCGGATGCGGTATATCTCAAAAGCAAGCCGGTCATGCTTTACGGTGAAGATCATCCGCGGACAGGGCAGGTGCCTCTTCGGCTGAAATTTGGCATCGAACGCTATTACGTACCTGAAGGTGAGGGGCTGGAAATCGAGAAAGCCCGAAATGCCGGACGGACGACCGTGGCGATCCGTGTATCCAGGGACGGAGAGCCGCAAATTGCCCGCCTGATGATCGACGGGCAAACACTTTATGAGGAGCCGCTTTACTGAAAAGTGGGCTTGAAATCGGCCCGGTCAGGGGGCGGGGCCCAAAATCGGTGATGCCCGGGGTTATTTTTCCTTTGATCACCGGCATTCGGGTGATATAGAGCGACCGCGTTCAGGGTCGCCTCGCGCGAGCGTGGTTTTGCGGCCCTAAGAGCGGGTATGGTGAAATTGGTAGACACGCCAGATTTAGGTTCTGGTGCCGTAAGGCGTGGGAGTTCAAGTCTCTCTACCCGCACCAGATTACAGTCCGGTCCGACCGCCGCATGGCATTGGATGGCAGGGCGAGCACGAAGGGCGTTCAGCCGGTTCATCCGGTCTGGGGCTTACAATGAAGAAAGCCACAAGCGACGCCGGAAAACCGGCCCAGTCGCGGGGCCAACCCGAACGGTCGCAGTCGCGAGGAAATGAAGGTTTGAACATGCAGGTTACCGAAACGCTTGCCGAAGGGCTGAAGCGCGAATTGAAGATTGTCGTTCCCGCTGCGGACATGACATCGCAGATGAACGAGAAGCTTGCCGAAGCCAAGGGCAAGATGCAGATCAAGGGTTTCCGGCCTGGCAAGGTGCCGATTTCGCACCTGAAGAAGGTTTACGGCAAGTCGATCATGGCGCAGCTGGTCAATGAAATGATCCAGGAAAAGCCGGCTTCGATCCTTGCCGAGCGTGGCGAACGATCCGCCACCCAGCCCGAGATCAAGATGACCGAGGACGAAAAGGAAGCCGATGCTATCCTTAACGGTGATGCCGATTTCGAATTCACCATGGCGTATGAAGTCATTCCGGCTTTCGATCTGGCTGACATGTCCAAAGTCAAGGTTGTTCGCGAAGTCGTCGATGTTCCTGCAGAGGAAGTCGAGGAGCAGGTGCTTCGGGTTGCCGAAAACAGCCGCACGTTCGAGCCCAAGACGGGCAAGGCTGTCGATGGCGACAAGGTGACCATCGATTACCTTGGCAAGGTTGACGGCGAGCCTTTCGAAGGCGGAGCGGATCAGGATGCCGAGCTGGTTATCGGTTCGAACCGGTTTATCCCGGGCTTTGAAGAGCAGCTGATCGGCCTCAAGGAAGGCGACGAGAAGGTGATCAAGGTCACGTTCCCGGCCGAATACCAGGCCGCGCACCTTGCCGGCAAGGAAGCCACCTTCGACATCAAGGTCAAGGCAATCGCCGCACCGGGCGAGCTGGAAATCAACGACGAACTGGCCAAGACGCTGGGTCTTGATTCGGCTGACAAGCTGCGTGAAATCATCCGGTCGCAGATCGAAGACCAGTATGGTCAGGTGACGCGCCAGAAGCTGAAGCGTCAGATTCTCGATCAGCTTGATGAAGCGCACAAGTTCGATACGCCGTCCAAGCTGGTCGATGCCGAGTTCGAGAGCATCTGGCGCCAGATCAACCAGGAACTGTCGGACAACGGCAAGACCTTTGCTGATGAGGACACCACCGAAGAAGCCGCTCGCGAAGAGTACCGTGCGCTGGCTGAACGCCGCGTCCGTCTCGGTCTGGTGTTGTCGAAAATCGGTGAAGAAGCCGGTGTCGAGGTCAGCGACGACGAACTGCAGCGCTCGCTGTTCGAGCAGGTTCGGAAGTTCCCGGGCCAGGAACAGGAAATCTACGAATATTTCCAGAAGACTCCCGGTGCCGTCGCTTCGCTGCGCGCTCCGATCTTTGAAGAAAAGACCATTGACCACCTGATGACCATCATCGACGTGACGGACAAGAAGGTGACCAAGGATGAGCTGATGGCAGAAGATGAAGCGGAAGCTTCGGAAAAGCCGGCAGCAAAGAAAAAGGCTGCGCCGAAGAAGAAGGCAGCCAAGAAGGATGAGGCGGCTTCCGAGTAAGCCCTGTCACATTCCGATGTTTGAAAACGCCGGGGCATTGCTCCGGCGTTTTTGCGTCGGGGGTGGTTTGATTCGAGCTTTATGCCGGAGATATCAGGCCCCATCGGCGTTACATGGAACAGGCGGGCCCGGCTAGATCAGCTTCAGGCCCTTGAGGCTGGCATGGCCGTCCTTGCCGATGATGATGTGGTCATGGACGGTGATTCCCAGCGGGCGGGCGGTGTCGATGATCAGTTTGGTCATCTCGATGTCGGCGCGCGAGGGTGTCGGGTCGCCGGAGGGATGGTTGTGGACCAGGATGAGGGCGGTGGCGGAGAGTTCGAGCGCACGCTTGACGACTTCGCGCGGATAGACAGGCGTGTGGTCAACCGTACCGGTCTGCTGCACCTCATCGGCGATCAGGGCGTTCTTCTTGTCGAGAAACAGCACGCGGAACTGTTCGCGTGCCTCGAATGCCATTGCCGCACGGCAGTATTCGATCACGGATGTCCATGAGGCGAGGACCTGGCGGCCCTTGAGTTCCCCCTTGAGCATGCGGTGGGCAATGGAGGCGACGAGCTTGAGGTCTGTGGCGACGCTGTCGCCGACGCCTTTGACTTCGGTGAGCAAATGGGTCGGTGCGCCGAGCACTTCCGGCAATGAGCCAAACCGCGCCAGCAGAGCCTTGGCGATCGGTTTGGTGTCCCTGCGGGGTATCAGCCGGAACAGCAGCAGTTCGAGCAATTCATAATCAGCCAGCGCCCGGTCGCCGCCCTCGCGGAAGCGCTGGCGCAGCCGGTCGCGATGGCCGTGAAAGTGTTCATCGGCAGCGGCCGGTGGCGTGGCCGGGCCTGTATCCAGCGGCCGCCCGCGGGTCTTGCCCTGGCGGCTTTCGGCAAAATAGGTGCGTTCGTCCTCGGGCTTTTGGTTCTGGTTCTCGCCGTCCTGGCCCTCATCGTTCAGGCCTTGCTCATCCAGACCTTTTTCATTCAGATCCGGGCGACGGCGTGATGTCATGCGGGCAGACCGGGCCGGTCCAGTCCGGCTGGCGAGAGGGTAAAGATCTCGCAGCCGGTTTCCGTGACGCCAATGGTGTGTTCGTACTGTGCTGTCAGCGAGCGGTCCCGCGTCACGGCGGTCCAGCCATCGGAGAGCACTTTGACATGCGGGCGGCCCAGGTTGATCATCGGCTCGATGGTGAAGATCATGCCGGGACGCATTTCCGGCCCTTCTTCGGCACGGCCGTAATGCAGGATGTTGGGCGCATCGTGAAACAGCTTGCCGACACCGTGGCCGCAGAAATCGCGCACCACCGAACACCGTTCGGCTTCGGCGTATTTCTGGATCGCTTCGCCAATGGCGCCGGTCCGCGCACCGGGTTTGACGGCTTCAATGCCTAGCATCAGGGTCTTGTGGGTGATTTCAAGCAGCCGCTCGGCGGCCCGCTTTATCTCGCCAACCGGGTACATCCGGCTCGAATCGCCATGCCAGCCATCAAGCACGTAGGTCACGTCGATATTGACGATTTCGCCTTCGCGCAGCGGTTTGTCATTGGGGATGCCGTGACAGACCACGTGATTGATCGATGTGCAGCAGGATTTCGTGTAACCGCGGTAATTCAGCGTTGCGGGCAGGGCGCCGTGGTCCATGCCGAATTCGTAGACGAAGCGGTCGATCTCGTTGGTGGTGACGCCGGGGGCCACACGGCTGACCAGTTCATCGAGGCACCGGGCGGTGATCTGGCTTGCCTTGCGCATGCCTTCAAAGCCTTCCGGGCCGTATAGCCGGATCTGGCCGGTGTTTTTCATCGGGGCCGAGGTGGCATCGATATAGGTAACCATGGCTGGCTCGCTTTGTCTTGTCATGGCCGGTCTGACCGGCCCAGCTTCATGATACGCTGTTTAGACCGGATTCCTCAACGGGAACCATCATTTCAGCGCGTATTTGCTCAGATGTGATCTTGCATCGTATGGCGCAAGCTTCAACCCCGCGCTTCATGGCGCGGTCAAAGGCCGCGGCGTAGGCGGGGTCGAGATCGCGGCACAGGCTGAGGCTGTCCACATCGCCGCGCTGGATGAGATAGACCATTATCGCGCGGTGTCCAGCCTCAACCATGTCGCCGAGTTCTTCAAGGTGCTTGGCGCCACGGGTGGTGACGCTGTCGGGAAATTCCGCCAGACGGCCGTTGCGGCGAAAATGGACATTCTTGACTTCGACATAGGCCAGGCCCCTGTCGGGGTCTCTCAAGAGAATGTCGATGCGGGAGTTTATGCCGTATTTCTGCTCGGCCTTGCGCTCGGCGTAGCCATTGAGCGATCGGATCAGGCCTTCGTCGATTGCCTCTTCCACCAGCCGGTTGGGGCGGCCCGTGTTGATTCCCACCAGCGTGCCATCGGCCTCAACCAGTTCGAGTGCATGGGGATACTTGCGGGTACCGCCGGAATGGCGGGTGAGAAAACATCTTGATCCGGGCGTGGTCAGGCCGCGCATCGAGCCGGTGTTCGGGCAGGAACCGGTGATCAGTTCACCGGTATCGAGCTCGGCATCGAACAGGAACCGCTTGTAGCGGCGGATCAGGGTCGCAGGGACCAGAGGCGGATCGAATTTCATGGCTGCGCACTAGCACAGGGCAGACCGGCATGGAAACGCCGGTCCGCCAACTGGCGAACTGCGGATCAGTGCCGGATCATGCCTGACTGCTCAGACGCGGACGCGAACGTAGGATCCGGGGGCATCCTCGATTGGCTTTAGCTTCTTGCCGCCGGGCTTGCGTGCCGTCACCTCTTCACTGGAGCGGGACCGGATCCATTCGTGCCAGTGCGGCCACCAAGAGCCCGGGGTTTCCTTTGCACCGGCCACCCAGTCGTCGAACTCGGCATTTTGCGGGCCGTCGGACCAGAATTGGTACTTGCCCGCTGCCGGCGGATTGACGACGCCTGCGATGTGGCCGGATCCGGCCATGACAAAGGTGACATCGCCGCCAAACAGCTTGCCGCCGATATAGGCGGAGCGGGCAGGGGCGATGTGATCTTCCTTGGCCGCAAGATTGTAGATCGGGATCTTGATGTCACCGAGCTTCAGGGGCTTGCCGGCCAGTTCCATGGTGCCCTGCGACAACCTGTTTTCAAGGTAGCAGTTGCGCAGATAATAGGAGTGGTTGGCCGCAGGCATCCGGGTCGCATCGGAATTCCAGTAGAGCAGGTCGAAGGGCATCGGATCCTTGCCCTTGAGGTAATTGTTGACGACATAGGGCCAGATCAGATCGGAAGCGCGCAGCATGTTGAAGGCCGTGGCCATCTTCGAGCCATCGAGATAGCCGTTCTTCTCCATCGCCTGTTCGATGGAGGCAATCTGTGCCTCGTCGACGAAGACCTTGAGATCACCCGCATAGGTGAAGTCGGTCTGGGTGGTGAAGAAGGTGGCGGTGGCAATGCGCGTGTCTTTTTCCTGGGCATGGAGTGCCAGGGTCGCGGCCAGCAGCGTGCCGCCGACGCAATAGCCGATCGCATTGACCTCGCGCTCGCCGGTGGCCTTCTCGATGGTGTCGAGGGCAAAGGAAATGCCTTCGCGGGAGTAGGCTTCCCAGTCCTTCCTGGCATGGCGCTGGTCGGGATTGACCCAGGAAATCACAAACACCGTGTGGCCCTGGTCGACGGCCCACTTGATGAAGGATTTCTTCGGATTGAGATCGAGAATGTAGAACTTGTTGATCCACGGCGGAACGATCAGCAGAGGCCGCTTCAGCACGGTTTCGGTCGAAGGCTCATATTGAATGATCTGGCAGATGTCGTCCTGGGCAATGACCTTGCCGGGCGAGACGGCGACGTTTTCCCCGACCTTGAACTTGGACGCATCGGATTGGCGAAGCCGCAGCTCGCCCTTGCCTGCAGCGATGTCCTCGGCCAGCATGTGCATGCCCTTGACCAGGTTTTCACCGTTCGAGGCAACCATTTCCTTGTAGAGCTCGGGATTGGTTGCGAGGAAATTGGCCGGCGACAGCGCGCTGGTGATCTGGCGAACATAAAACGCCGCCTTGTGGCGGGTATGCTCATCAAGCCCCTCACTCTCGTCAACGAGCTTGTTTGCCCAGTCGGAGGTGATGAAATAGGCGTTCTTCAGGAATTCGAAGAACGGATTGTTTTCCCAGTCGGGATCGGAAAACCGTTTGTCGTTGGTTTTTGGCTTTGGACTTTCGTCTTCGCCCGACATGCGTTTGACGGATTCATTCCACATGCCGAAATAGCTTGTTAGAAGCGATGTCTGGGCCTCGATGGCGCGCTTGGGGTCTGACAGCCAGTATTCGCCGACCTTGGAGAAGGTCTTGACCATGTCGGCCATCGGTTCGGAGACGGTGTCAGAGACTTCGCCCTTTTCACGGGGCTCAATCCAGGCAGACGCGGCCTTGCCCAGCTCTTCGAGCATGCGGGCGACATTTCGGGCAAATGCTTCGGGATTCTTGACAACATAGGCCTCGGCAGATGTCGTGCCGGTATCTGCCTCCTTGTTTTCGGCCGTCGTCTTGCCCTTGTCCACCATGGTGGCGCCTCCTCATTTGTTCCCGAGCTTGCCTCCGGGCCGTCTTCTGCCTTAAATCGGCTTACTTGCTTTGCTTGGATGCCGTTACTGGCATTTATCTTTCCTTGATACGGGCTTTTTTTGTCCATGTCATGACCGCCATTTGGTGGAGACCGGAATATTCGTGATCATGATACCTATTGTCCGCCCGGCGTTTGTTGCCTTGTTCTCCGTGCTGGCGGCAGGATGCCAAACAGCCTCGCTGGAGGATGCGGCGCCGCGTACCGTTCCAGTCGCTCGTGCCGCTGATGGCGCGATTGCTGCCGATGGCCTTGTGGACGGGAGCGTGGCTGGTTCCGCTGAAACCTCTTCCAACAACGCGCCGGCATTGACCGAGGTTCGCAGCAATCCCGGAATTCCGTCGCTGGTTCCCATCGAGCAGAGCGCGCCGGTAGCGACCAGGGAGTTCGTTGCCACGGGCGCCAGCAGAACAGGGCAATATCCGTCATTCGGGACGCAGCCGCGGGCGGCCAACACGCAGTTCTCCGATGCGGACAAACTGGCAGCGGAAGCGGAAATCACCGAGCTGTTGCGCAACCGGGCATCGACGCCGGATGCGCGGGCGCAATACGAGGCGCGGCTGAGGCGATTGCGCGCGCTGGCGGCCAGTCATGGCGATGACATGCAGCAGGAAATCGAGAATTAGAACTTGCGTTTAACTTGGTTTGGACGCAAATCCGTGGCATCAAACGCCATCATTCAGCCCACAATTCCGGGGAATTCCATGGAAGAGTTTCACAAGGTCCGCCGACTTCCGCCTTATGTGTTCGAGCAGGTCAACCGGCTGAAGGCGTCGGCGCGGGCCGGGGGCGCCGACATTATCGATCTCGGGATGGGCAACCCGGACCTGCCGACTCCAACGGCCATTGTCGACAAGTTGTGTGAAGCTGTCAGGGATCCGCGCACCCACCGCTATTCGACGTCGCGGGGCATTCCGGGGCTGCGGAGGGCGCAGGCGAATTATTACCAGAGGCGATTTGGCGTCAAACTCGATCCGGAAACCCAGGTCGTGGCGACACTGGGCTCCAAGGAAGGGTTTGCCAACATGGCGCAGGCGATCACCGCGCCGGGCGACGTGATCCTGTGCCCCAATCCGACCTATCCGATCCATGCTTTCGGCTTCATCATGTCGGGTGGCGTCATCCGCTCGCTCGATGTCGTGCCCGATGAGAGCTTCTTTGCGGCGCTCGAGCGCTCGGTGCGGCATTCGATTCCAAAACCGCTGGCGCTGATCCTGAATTATCCGTCGAACCCGACAAGCCTGGTGGCGACGCTCGATTTCTACAAGGACGTCGTGGCTTTCGCCAAAAAACACGACATCATCATCCTGTCCGACCTGGCCTATGCTGAAATCTATTTCGACGAGACGCCACCGCCTTCGGTTCTCGAGGTTCCCGGTGCGATCGACATTTGCGTCGAGTTCACGTCGATGTCGAAAACCTTTTCGATGCCGGGCTGGCGCATGGGATTCGCGGTGGGCAATGAACGGCTGATTTCCGCGCTCACACGGGTCAAGTCCTATCTCGACTATGGTGCATTCACACCTATCCAGGTGGCCGCAACCGCCGCGCTGAACGGTGATGGCGCCGATATTGCCGAGGTGCGTTCGATCTACAAGCGCCGCCGCGATGTTCTGGTTGAAAGTTTCGGCAAGGCGGGCTGGGATGTGCCGCCACCTCCGGCGACGATGTTTGCCTGGGCGCCGATCCCCGAACAGTTCAAGCACCTGGGGTCACTGGAATTCTCAAAGCTGCTGGTGGAAAAGGCCGATGTGGCGGTCGCGCCCGGTATCGGGTTTGGCGAACATGGCGACGAACATGTCCGGATTGCGCTGGTTGAGAACGAACACCGCATCCGTCAGGCGGCCCGCAATATCAAGCGTTTCTTCGCAACTGCCGGCAATGGCGGCGGCGACAATGTGGTTTCATTGACCGCCCGGCGTTGACCGCCCGGTCCCTCGCCGGTAAACCCGCCCAGAGTTTCAAAGCTCCGCACTTTCGTTGCGGGCGATCCCATACAGGTGGAATTTTGACATGACTGATGCCCTCAAAATCGGCATTGCAGGCCTTGGCACTGTCGGTGCGGCATTGTTTCGAATTGTCACGAGCCGGCACAATATGCTGACCGAAATCTGCGGACGGGAAATCACGATCACCGCGGTCTGCGCGCGTGACCGTAACCGCGATCGTGGATTGGATCTCGATGGCGTTGCCTGGTTTGATGATCCGGTGGTCATGGCGCGTGATGCCGATATCGACGTTCTGGTGGAACTGATTGGCGGCGAGGGCGATCCGGCACTTGCTGCGGCAACGGCCGCGTTGACCGCGGGACGCCATGTCGTCACCGCCAACAAGGCGATGCTGGCCAGGCATGGCGTCGAACTGGCACGGCTTGCCGAGGCCAACGGGGTGCTCTTGAACTTCGAAGCTGCGGTAGCCGGTGGCATTCCGGTGATCAAGGCGATGCGGGAATCGCTGACCGGCAATGCGGTGACGCGGATCTACGGTATTCTCAACGGCACTTGCAATTACATCCTGACACGGATGCAGCGTGACAATATGGGTTTTGCCGAGTGTCTCACTGAAGCGCAGCGGCTTGGATATGCCGAGGCCGATCCGGCGTTCGATATCGAGGGCAACGACACCGCGCACAAGCTGTCGATCCTTACCAGCCTTGCGTTCGGCACCCAGATCGCGTCGGATGAAGTCTATATCGAGGGCATCACCAACATCTCCATCGATGATATCCACGCCGCCGACGAGCTCGGTTACCGGATCAAGCTGCTTGGCGTGTCACAGCGTACAGCGACCGGTATCGAGCAGCGGGTGCATCCGACCATGGTGCCGAAAGGCTCGATGATCGCGCAGGTCGAAGGTGTGACCAACGCGGTGACCATCGAAGCCGATATTCTCGGCGAACTGATGCTTTCAGGTCCAGGCGCGGGTGGCGACGCCACGGCGTCGGCCGTGCTGGGCGATATCGCCGATATTGCCAAGAGCCGACCCGGGCACCAGCACGCACCGGCGCTCGGGCGGCCTGCCGACAAGCTCGAGCCTTATACGCGGGCCCAGATCCAGAGCCATGAAGGTGGCTATTTCATCTCGTTGAAGGTCGACGACCGGGCTGGCGTGTTTGCCTCGATTGCCCTGTCGATGGCGAAGAACGACATTTCGCTGGAATCGATTGTCCAGCGTGCGCGGCCAGCGGGAACCGAAGCCGGACCGCAGACGGTCATTCTGGTAACGCACGCGACCACGGAGTCGCGGGTGCGCGCCGCCGTTGACGCCATCAAGAGCGAGGGCTACCTCTCGGGTGAGCCGCAGGTGATCCGGATTGAACGGACACGCGACAATTGATCACCAGGCAAATCCGGTTTTCGGACCCTGCCTGTCCGGACCGGGCGGGAGATCGCGCAACGCCTAATCGATTTAGTTTGGGTTCAGGCCAAATTCCTGAATAAACAACGGCTTTTGTTGCTGTTTTCACATTGCGTTGCATGCTTTGAAGGCTGTATGAGCGGCCAAACGACATACCCTGGGGGATATTAGGCCATGACAGGCACACCAACAGAAGCAAGTGGTCTGGACCGGATACTCACGCTGGAAATCGCGCGGGTCACCGAGCGTGCGGCAGTTGCCGCAGCCCGGCTTCGCGGTCGGGGCGACGAGATGGCGGCAGACCAGGTTGCAGTCGACGCCATGCGGCAGGAACTCAACCGGCTGCCAATCGATGGCACTGTCGTGATCGGCGAAGGCGAACGCGACGAAGCTCCGATGCTCTATATCGGCGAGGAAGTGGGCACCCGCGACGGCGCCAAGGTCGACATTGCACTTGACCCGCTTGAAGGCACCACGATCTGCGCCAAGAACCTGCCGAACTCGCTGGCGGTGATTGCATTCGCGGAAAAAGGCAGCCTGCTTTACGCGCCCGACGTCTACATGGAAAAGATCGCCATTGGCCCGGGATACCCGGCCAACACCGTGGCGCTCGACGCGACGCCGACCGAGAACATTCACGCCATGGCCCGTGCCAAGGGTGTGGCTGTGGGTCAGATAACCGCCTGCATTCTCGATCGCCCGCGGCATGCCCGCATGATCGAGGAAGTCCGGGCCACGGGCGCTGCCATCCGGCTGATTGGCGATGGCGACGTTGCCGGTGTCATCCATACGACGGATCCGGAGGAAACCGGCATCGACATTTATATGGGCATTGGCGGAGCGCCGGAAGGTGTGCTGGCAGCTGCAGCACTGCGGTGCATTGGCGGCCAGATGCAGGGCCGGCTCCAGCTCAACACCGATGAAAAGGTGGCCCGCGCCGCCAAGATGGGGATCTCCGATCCCAACAAGATCTACACGATGGAAGAAATGGCCCGGGGCGATGTGTTGTTTGCGGCCACCGGCGTGACCGACGGCAACCTGCTGCAGGGCGTTCGGTTTACCCGCGATGCCATCGTCACCCATACCATCGTGATGCGGTCGTCCTCGCGCACCGTGCGCGAAATCAAGGCGCGCCACCAGGATCTCGCCAAATTCGACTAGACGGCGGTTTTCTGCCCGCCGCCAGATCGTGAAATCGACTTCGCCCCGTCTTCCCCGGAAGCCGGGGCGAATTTGTTTTGGCAGGAACTGTCCCCGACAATCGAGTGTGTGCTTTGCCGCGCCGTGCGGTTTGCGCTATGAGCAGTCTCTGAAAGCACCGTCAGGGCGGTGCGCCTGCAACAGGTTGGTGAGTGAATGACAGGCAACGGCGCATCAGACCGGGCGTTTCTCGGGGTGGAAGAGTCCCTGTCCGGCCAGAAATGGGTGTCACGGCTGGACATGGCTGGCGAGAACAAGGCGATCTCGATCGCGCAGATGACCGGACTGCCGGATGTCATTGCCCGCGTGCTGGCGGGCCGTGACGTGGCCATGGGGGATGCCAAGGCCTTTCTCGACCCGACGATCAAGTCGCTGATGCCCGACCCATCGCGGCTGACCGATTGCGACAAGGCCGCGGAGCGGATTGCACTGGCGATCTCGCGCGGCGAGAGGGTGGCGATTTTCGGGGACTATGATGTCGACGGTGCCGCATCCTCGGCACTGATGCAGCGGTTTCTCAGCCATTTCGGCGTCGTCAGCGAGATTTACATTCCCGACCGGATCTTCGAGGGCTACGGCCCCAATCCCACGGCCATCGGCGAGCTGATCGATCGTGGCGCAAAGCTGATTATCACGGTCGATTGCGGATCGACGAGTCATGAATCTCTCGAAGAGGCCGCCCGTCGCGGAATCGACGTGGTGGTGATCGACCACCACCAGGTGTCCAGCGAATTGCCTGTCGCCAAGGCTCTGGTCAATCCCAACCGCGAGGACGATCTGTCGGGCCTGGGGCATCTGTGTGCCTGTGGCGTGGTGTTCATGGTGCTGGCCGGGACATTGCGGCTGCTGCGCGGCAAGGGCGACGCCCGGGCCGCCGGTTTCGATCTTCTGAGTTGCCTGGATCTTGTTGCCCTGGCAACGGTCTGTGACGTGGTGCCGCTCAAGGGGCTCAACCGTGCCTTCGTGGTCAAGGGCCTTCTGGCGGCGCGGAGCATGGGCAATGTCGGGCTGGCGGCCCTTGCCCAGCGCGCCGGCGTCAACGGGCCGATTACGCCCTATCATCTGGGCTTCCTGATCGGTCCACGGATCAATGCCGGAGGCCGCATCGGTGATGCGGCGCTCGGCAGCCGCCTGCTGACGCTTGAAGACCGGGACGAAGCTGCAGCGATTGCCGAGCGGCTAGAGGAGCTGAACCGCGAACGCCAGGCCATTGAAGCCGCCATGCTGGAGGAAGCCGACGCTGAAGCCGCAGTCGAAATGGCCAGCGGCGACGGGCCTGCAGTCATCGTGACAGAGCGGCAGGGCTGGCATCCGGGCGTCGTTGGCCTGCTGGCCTCCCGGCTGAAGGAACGCTACCGGCGGCCGGCCTTTGCGATTGCCTTTGACGGCAATGGCAAGGGGACCGGATCGGGGCGCTCGGTGCCTGGGGTCGATATCGGCAGGTTGGTGCGCAAGGCTGTCGATGCGGGGCTCCTGGTCAAGGGGGGCGGGCATGCAATGGCGGCGGGATTGACGGTCGAACAAAACCGGCTCGGCGAGCTGCGCGCCTTTTTTGAAGACAATGCGGCGGAAGCCGTGGCCGGTCTGACGCTGGCGCACCGGCTGAAGATTGACGGAGCGATCTCGGCCTCGGGCGCGACGCTCGACATGGTCGACATGATCGAGCGCGCCGGTCCCTATGGCGCGGGACATCCGCAGCCGGTTTTTGCCGTGCCTGCGCACACGCTCAAGGATGCGCGTGTTGTCGGGCAGAATCACATCAAGCTGTCATTTGCCGGACCTGATGGCGGCAGGCTCAACGGAATCGCATTCCGCGCCGCCGATACCGAAATGGGCGCCGCGCTGCTTGGCGGCCGGGGCCAGGCGTTTCACATCGCCGGGTCGCTGTCTGCGGATTACTGGCAGGGCGTCCGGCGGGTTCAGATCCGTGTCATCGACGCGGCCGTGGCGCGTTAGGTAACCGCTCTTCCGGTCAGCGCGGGCATGGCTCCGAAGACCTCAATGCCATCGCCATTGCGGACAGGCTTCAGAGCCGGTCCTCCTGAAATGAGATCGTCGGATCGTAGGGATTTGGCAACCCGGCAAGGAGCGTGCGGTGAAGCGGTGCGAGCATCGTCAGCCATGCGCGGCATCATTTGAAATCGCGCTCAAACACCGAAGTGTTGCGCTTGTCCAAACCTTGAATTTCAAATGAGAAAATCAAGCGAAGTGCTTGATAACAGTGGTACGCCCTAGGGGAGTCGAACCCCTCTTTCCAGAATGAAAATCTGGCGTCCTAACCGATAGACGAAGGGCGCGTAACACTGTGGGCGTCTTATAGTCAGACGATTTTAGGACCGCAAGCGGATAATTGGTGTTGCAGACAAAAAAATGACGTCCCGGTGAAGATTTTTTTGTTGCCACGGAAACGCGCCTCTCAAACAGCGCCAGACACGGCTGTGGCCGTTGCCAGATTACTTGCGGCGGCGGCAGCGCCAGTTCCAGTCACGGGTGTTGCCGATGTCGATGTGGACCGATTCCGTATGACAATAAGTGCCGACACCGCCACGGCCAGGCATGGAGCGGAGATATTTCGCCAATTGCCATTTCGACACACCCTCGATCTGGATATCGGCGGCTTCACAGGAGGTGTGACGTGATCCGGATGCGCCGCCGACTCGCCGGTTGTGCTTCGGACTGCGGTATCCCGAGGTTACCACCAGTGGACGTCCATAATGGCGCTCGATGGCCTTGAGCGTGCGCACCAGCTGGGGCTTGAAACAGTTGACCTCGACCTTGTCTGTCTGGAGATGCAATCCGTTGGGTGCGAGACGCGCCAGACCGGCAGCGGAGGCCAGCTGAATCTGACCCGAATCGGAATTTGCGGAACTGTTATCCGAATCCCCGCCGAACATAGAGGCCATCTTGACGCCGGGCAGGGCATTGCCGCCGGCAGAGGCTACGGTGACCGGAGCGGTCTTTGGTTTCGCCAC
>Ga0209345_10003211_pt1 | contig 17021 bp, 13 predicted proteins | sample Cruoilmetagenom7_FD_187294 | JGI IMG/M metagenome (GOLD analysis project Ga0209345, IMG submission 187294) | Oil polluted marine microbial communities from Coal Oil Point, Santa Barbara, California, USA - Sample 7 (SPAdes) (version 2) | ecosystem: Environmental > Aquatic > Marine > Oil seeps ...
AGTGATTATAAGCGATTTGAATTGCAATGTAACAATTATTACGTAATAATACAAATAACTTAAATTTTATAAAAAAACACTGAACCATGATAAATAACAAAGTATTAAAATCAGCTTTTACTAAATAGTGGGCATAAAAAAAGCTTCCAAAAATGGAAGCTTTCAACTTTGGTGGGCAATGAGGGTCTTTAACCTTTCTTGTAACTCACTTATAATCTGTAAATTAAAATATCCTAATTCTCTATGGGCACTTTTTGAGCACCTTTTCAAACTTTTTATAAGTATAAGCATTATATCTATAATACACTACCCTACACCCTATTTTTTTAATCCTCCTAAAATCGAGGGTACCTTCATTTTTACATATAAATTCATTTTCCAGGAGATCCAAAGGGGTCTCTTTGTATATAGTGGTCACGCAAATGTGAGGATCACTTAGAAAATTTTAATTTTTTTTCTGTTGCAATATGATAGTTTATACATCTAAATAACCAATAATCGCTGGAGAAGGTGGTATTTTAGATATAAACCTGTTGAAATATTGAGTTCTTCTAGCTTAATTTATAGCTGTCTATAATAATTGAGGAGTAGATGCTACAATAATATGGTTAAACAGGTTAGAAGTCGGTATATGGGGTGAAATTAGCTTCACAGAAGTGAGGCTACACCTTGCTAAATAATATACAAAAGCAGAAAATTGAAGGTACGCGGGGGCTAAATAGTAGGTGGGGTTAAGATGTGAACATATTACACCTAGAATAGGCGTTCTGTAATTAATAATTATGTTCGTAACAAGGCTAATTTTAGTTGTCCTGTAGTTACAAGTTGCTTTTGCAAGTTATTCTCATACAAGGTTATTTTTTTTAGCTTCTCAACCTTTAACTGCCATTGGTCTTTCTTATAGTTATCTAAAGCAGTATTTAGGACTTTTCGTGTATCATCTATACGAATAAAAGGAATAACACTTCCAATGATGTAATATTTAAAAAACTGCCCTTCCTTTAATGATTGACATAGATAGTATAATGATTCACGCTGTTCTTCGGTTTCTGTAGTTACAATAAAGCAGTTTGGTATAGGATTTTGAAGAGCTTTACCACTATGATTTCCTCGATTTTGTATAAAGAAATGTGGTTGATTGTAGGTTCTTCCGTTCTTGTGTGATTTCATTGTGTACTTTAGTTCAGTCATCTTATTTAAGTTTAATAGCCCAACTATTTTTTGAGCCGAATTAGAAAAAGAATGACTGTATTAGAAACGAGGCTTTGTTGTCAAGGTTTCCCTAGAGAACACGACCTGAGCTAGATGTATGTTTTGAAAGTTAATTTTTATAGGTGGAGGTTCTCCAGGGAATTTATCTTGACCTTTACAACAAAAATGCGGCTGGCAAAAGGGAGGAAATTAAATTTGCATCCTTTTTTATTCAGCTCACTTATTATAGCTAAATTAATGTTTGATAAAATGTACCCTTATTAACGGAATGATATACAAAAGTGGAAATAGACCTTTAATTTATATTTTAGATCTAGAAGTTGTTAATATTAACTAAACACAGAATATTGAATTATTGTACTCTTGAAAATGCTGATGATGATCGAAGTTTTTGCGTAAGCGGGAGCTCGCCGCCAGCGAAGTTGAGCAAGGAAGGCAGTGGGAGAGCGTGTTGCATTTTCGCATAAACGCGTCCAATGCCCTCGAAGTATTCGCAAAAGGTGGCGAAATTCTTGCCTATTATACAAATGAATATGTTAAAATCTTAGAATCAGAATACCACCTCTATTATTCAATTGCAAACTATCGCAAGAATTGTGACACCTTTTTTTTAGTCCGCAGCGAATTGGCTGGCGAGCCAAATTATTAAGCAGCGGTTGCCCTTAACAAGATCATTTGCGAAGCATTACTTTAAAGGATTTTAAGGGCAAAAGTAGCTGCGAATGAAGGATAGTTGAAATGTGTGAAGTAAAATAAGTGAATGAGCTGCAATGAGTCCCTACTGGAACGTAAATTGCTGCACATGAACGGCAAGTACAAATTCGACAAGGGAGGATTTTTAATTGTATTTTATGGAACAAAATGTAGACTAGCCTGAATACCTTATTTCCAGCTAAACATTCTATTATGTTGAGACTAATCTAATGGAAACGGATTTAAAAAGCGCAAAGGCAAAGATAAGTCCTGAATTTTTCATGAAGGTCTTATGTGCGGAATCGGAAGCTGTATTTAGTGCAGAGTATCGAAACATAATACTGCTGTAGAAGGGGCAAAAATTTACTTTGATTACTGGAAACATCTTAAACCTAAAAAGATTAAATTTACTACGCATAAAACTATGATGAAGAAAAGAATACTTATCCCTCTAGGCTTACTAATGGTTTCAATAGCATTTATTAAATGTAATATTAAAAGTTCTAAAAAAGACTCTGTAGAACCCTCTAAAGAAGCTGTAGAAGTTATTGATCACGAAGCTATCTATAACTCTCTTATCTCTGAATACAAGCCTGAATTGACTTCTGAAGAGGAATTTAACAACTTTAAGAATAAGAGTAATTATGTAGATGTTATTGCAGCTTATGATTTAAAGAATCCTCTAGAATTATTAGGTGGTAAAGATAATGCCAATAACATAAGTTATTATAGCTTGCCTACAGAAATCAATACAGTAGAATACGGCAATAATGGTATTATTTTTGGCGACTTAAATGGTGATAATAAAAGAGACTGTATCATTAGTGTATATAGATCAGATGGTTATAATGAGGTTACTTTCTTCTATGTTTTTATAAATTATGGAGGTACCTTTATATTAGAAGACGTTACAAACGAAGATTATATTTGTGGTTGTAAAAAAGAAGGATGGCCTCATAGATTCCGTTATCAAAAAATTGAGGATGGATTCTTAAAAGGTGTTTCAGAATGTCATTATCAAGACGCACATTGTTGTCCATCTTTATATTTTAGAACGAAAGTTAATTTCACCAAAGGCAAACTACAATTTCATAGTGCTGAATTTGTGATGGACGATGCGGAAATATATAGGCCAACACCAATTGTTAACATAGGCTTTAATAAATACTAAGTCAAAAAATCATTCTCAAATTACTTTGCTGAAATTAAGATTTAAATAACGACCAGCATCTCTTCCACAAATCTCCTCTTCATCATTTTTGATTGCTTTTTTAAGTTGATAATTATATGCACGAATATAAGAGTCAAGAGCTTCATATGTATTTAAACCATAACGAATGGATTCTGAACCATTAAAACTTCTAGTCAATGGTTGTTTGTACTCATATTGACGAACCCAACTTCCCTCTACATAGTTAATGCCACAAGCATCCCCAAAAAAATGTAAGTGTAAAGTTATATTAACTTTTTTTCCCAAATAGTTATCACCAGAACAATTTATTTTTAGAATATGAGAAGGATGTTCACTTACACTAAAACGTGGCAATATCCAGCCACTAGAAACTAACTCTACTGAAGTTACATCATATACCCCTAAAGGCGTATAAGGGTTAAAATCCATTACTGTTAACATTTGTTTACTGATTTTAAGATTAAGCCATCATCTTGGTGTTAAATTAAAAGAAGATGGTACCTATTATTGCTCATTCAACGTTTCCATAATTTCTCTAAAACTACCCAAACCAGACTCTAGGTTTTCTATAATTTCTTCAGCTAACACGTCAGGATCTGGCAGATTATCTAGATCAGCTAAACTCTTGTCCTTGATCCAAAAAATATCTAGGTTAGTTTTATCACGTGCTATGATCTCGTCATAGGTATACTTTCGCCATCTCCCATCAGGATTATCATCTGTCCACGTTTCAACTCTCTTGTTTCTGTTTTGCGAATTATAAACATCTATAAAATCCTGTAGATGTGTCATTCGCATTGGATTTTTCTTAGGTGTATGGTGTACATTATTTCGGTAATCATATATCCATATATCTTTAGTCCAAGCATCCTTAGAAGCAGGCTTATTGTCAAAAAACAGCACGTTTGCCTTCACTCCTTGCGCGTAAAATATACCTGTTGGTAATCGCAAAATCGTGTGAAGCTCTGTTGTTTTTAATAGCTCTTTTCGCACAGCTTCTCCTGCACCACCTTCAAACAAAACATTATCTGGTAACACTACCGCTGCTTCACCTGTAATCTTTAGCTGTGACTTTATGTGCTGCAAGAAATTTAACTGTTTATTGGAGGTTGTCGCCCAAAAATCTTGGCGATTATAACTCATATCTTGCTTCTCTAACTTCCCTTCTTCATTGGTTATTGTTACACTACTTTTTTTCCCGAAAGGTGGGTTGGCCAAAACGTAATCGTATCGGGAACCATCATCAGAAATTAAAGCATCTGCTGACGATATAAATGTTTCACCATCTATCTCACCAATGTTGTGTAAGAACATATTCATCAAACACATTCTTCGCGTGTTGGCTACAATTTCGTTACCGTAAAAGGTCTGATTCTTTAAGAATTCCTTTTCTTCACGGTCTAGTTTATTATTCGCTACAATATGGTCGTAAGCAGCTAAAAAGAAACCTCCTGTACCACAGGCAGGATCTGTAATGGTTTTTAATGGCTTTGGCTGCACACAGGCAACCATTGTTTTAATCAATGCTCTAGGCGTAAAATACTGACCTGCTCCACTCTTGGTGTCTTCTGCATTTTTCTCTAACAGACCTTCGTAAATTTTCCCTTTCACATCGGTTCCCATTAAGCTCCATTGCTCCTTATCGATCATATCAATAACCTTCAACAGCTTCGATGGGTCTTGAATCTTATTCTGACTCTTTGTGAATATTTGGCCTAAGATTCCTTTTTCAGTAGACAAGCTTCGCAGCATTTGATTGTAAAAAACTTCTAATTCTGCACCACGTTTACCCGACAAAGTGGTCCAGTTACAAATTTCACCATCTTCTATTTCATTTCCTTCAACATTCTTTAATTTAGGAAAGTGCAAACCCTTGTTGTATGGTGGCTTGTTTAATTCATCAGCCATTTTAAGGAATAGTAAATAGGTAATTTGTTCAAGGTAATCACCATACCCTACACCATCATCGCGCAATACATTTGCGAAGTTCCACACCTTTGATATTATTGTTGATTCTGTCATTCTGTTAATTATTTGCTCTTATGTTATCTATATGATCTAATGCTTTTTGAAGAGCTTTATGATCTCTTGATCCTATTTTAGTATTTCTTATTCTCTGAGTTAATTTTTTATAAGTTTTATTCTCTCTTAAATTCAACTCCTTTGCAAAATTTAATATCACTTGATGCCGATATAATTTGCAAACCTTAATTGTTTCAAGACCTTTAGAATGAGGTATTGCTTTTAAAAAAATACCATCTTCTATATATAAATGATCAGACCAATGCTCAAAATGAGGGTTAAAAATAGTAAATGCTTTTGAGAATAATGGAAATCTTACTCGGTTGTCATCATCCAAAGTTGCATCAGCATTTTTTCGCATATTACAAGGATGGCACGTTACCACAAGATTTTTAGGGTAAAATAACCACATAGGCTTTCTTTTTTGGTTTACAATATGATCTAAATGATCATAATCAGCATCTATTTCCAAGTCTTTTCGGCAATATGCACATTTCCTTTTTTGCTTATGGTAATGCTTGTTTTTTAAGTTAGACTTATAACGTTGATATGATGCACCTCCTTTAGTCCAATATGTCTCATCAATTTCATCAATATAGATAATCTCACGTTCACCTCTAGTAGGCCTATAAGTTTTATCTATTAGTGAGTAGTTTAGCTTTTTATTTAGGTTAGTCTTAAACAACATATTTTTTTCTTATTCTTTTGAGTACATCATTTAATGGATCAAGTTCACTTAGTGAATCAATTTTATCCAATCCTAAATCTTCATATTTATTTTTAATTTCTTTTAAACTATTATCAGGATTTGCAATAAAATCCATTAGCTCACCTAGTCTTTCGGCTATATAATAATTTCTTGAAGTACTTACCTCAAAAACATCTAACAATACTTGTTCGGCTGACCAACCATAAGTGTTTTTATCAATATCAATTGTACCAATGACACCACTCTCCTTCTTAAGTCCAATTATTTTAGATGAACTTCCTTCTAGATCGGATACCAAAAAGTGCGAATGAGTTGCAATGATGATATGACAACTCCTAAAAATTTTATCTGAGAGTAATACTCGAATAAAATGTAAGTATTTCATTTGCCAATTGGGGTGTAAACTTATTTCTGGTTCATCAATTAAAATCAAACTATTTTCTTTAACAGTAGCCATTAGACCAACCATAGTAGAAAAAAAATGAAATTCCCCAGAGCTACTTTCCTTAATATTGATGTTACTTTGTCCAAATTTGATTTCAGGGGGTGACACAACTCCAATTTCTCTCAATGCATCTAAATATTTATAATTTGCTTTGAGTTCCTTTTTTGAAACATCATTTAAAATATTAAATCTTAAAATCTTAGAAGAGCTTCGGTATATTTTATCCCACTTTTCATTTCTTGATATATCATTAACATATGAGCATAATTCATCAATAAAATTAGGGTTTTTTCTATACTTAAAATAATGACTTACCTTGAAAGGAGCTATCTTTTCAAGCTTTTTATACCTACCTTCAATTTCTTCAAAATATACATCTAAATATTGTTTAGAAATATTTCCAGAAAAGAATTTTGGTGTATTGATTGTTCTATATTCAATGTCTATATTATTAGAAAAGCCTAAAAACTCCGTGATTTTTTTTAACCCTGATTTAAATTTTGGTGAATCTATTTGTTGTACTACAAATTCTACTGTTTTACGGACATAAGATCGCGTACTGGCTTGTTGAGGGCGATTTCTAACACCTAAGTACTTGTACATCGGAAAAGCATCTTGTTCCTTTTTATTTCTAGGAACAAAATACTTGTCGGTTAACATTATCGAATTTGCAATAATAGCATTGGGTAAATTTTGATCAGGTTTCATATTACTTACAAATACGTCTTCTCTTTTCAAATAGTGTTTTGCATTTTTAAGTTTACCACTGCCTAAATCTCTATATGGCTCAGGATTTCCAGTAAAATTCGAATATTCATATTTAACACCATTTACAGTGTAGATCAAATTAAAATAACCATCAATAAATTCTGGGCTATTATCTTCTGTCATCACAAAAATATTTCTGAATAACTTTAGAAGAAGTTTTAATATTTCACTTTTCCCGGTACCATTTGGACCTATAAGAACGGTAGAATAGATTGATGAAGGGTCATCTTTATCGGAAACAAAATTGAAAGTATTCGTTCCTAATATTTTGTGATATTTAAGATCTAATTCAACTAGTTTAAAACCTGATGTTGGTTGGAAGAAGAAAAACATATTTTTATTATTTTTTGTATATTTTATAAATCCTTTCTAGTAATTTATATGCTGGCTCATAATCTTCTTCACTTTTACATGATGCTATTTCTGCATCATTTAAAAGTTTACCCTCAAAGGCTTTTTTAAGAATACTTTGGCGCAGTGCTTTTGCTTTAACTAAACTCTCTACAATAATTTCTTCTACCTTATCACAAACCGATAAACGGCTTTCTATTTCTTGAACGATTTGGTGTTGTTCTTCTATTGAAGGATAGGCAATGGGTGACTGTCTGATTGTTCCCATTGATAATGACGGTTGCGCAACTGCTTTTGCTGCCGACATCATTAAATTTTTACCTAGTGCTGATTGCAATAATAGTTCAAGATATTTTGAATTCAGATTCAAATAAGGTCTTGCCATACCGATATTCGGTCCTAAAAAATACCTTTGATTTAATGGCACCATTGCAACATTCCCTGTGCCAGCACCAACAAATACGATTAACAATTCACCTCCAAAAATTTGCGATCTTACTAAAGATTTAACTGAATCGGATTTTACCTTTGAAAAATCAGTCTTTTTAAAACCTAAAGGACCTGCATTTTCAGCTTTTAAAACAGGTAAATCTCCTTCATCATCGTAATTAACATAGTCTGTATACTCAAATCCTGCAAGCTTAGTAACAAAGCATAATGTACCCAGCTGTGTCCACAGCCAATTATTAGGAATAACCCATTTTCTCGCCAAGTGGTCTTTATTTGGAGCGTCTGGAATGGTTAGTGGTCTTGGTTTAGTTGGCTTCTTCCCTTCCCTGTCATTACCTTCCCATTCTTTAACAGCCTGCTTCCAATCTTCTACTTGTTTATTGTAGTGATTTTGACGCTCTTCTTTAATTTGCTCCAGCAATTCATCCGCAGTTGGCAAGTTGGTTTGTTTAGCTCTCCATTCTTTAGTTAACTCACCCTCAAAAGCTTTTTTCAGTACAGCTTGACGGTAAATTTTAAGTTGATCTTGTGCTTTTTTAAGATCTGCAATACCGCTATCTAAACTGCTAAATAACTCTTCTATTTTGACAACTATGGCACGTTGTTCTGGGAGTGGAGGAATAGATACTGATATTGGTTTGAGTTCTTTAATTCCTGCCATATTTTGCATCCCTGAACCTCTAGAGTCTTTTAGTATTTTTTTTTGAAAAATTGAAGACTTAAAAAATTGAAGGAAAAAATTATGATGAATAAATTGATCATTTAATCTTATCCTCAAAAGAGCTTGATTAATTACCCCGACAGTTGAACCCATTGGAAGACGCGCAATTTTCCCCATAGTTCCAGAGCAACTTACAATATAATCTCCCTGACCTACATTACAAGCTTTTAATTTTTGAAATCTATCATCATCTATATAATATCTAATATTGGAAAAATCATCATTAATTGCGTGTTGCTGTTCATAAACAGGAAACCCCGATTCTACAAAAAACATTTTTTTTAGATCCCCTCCAAAAGGACCTCTTTTTAATGACAATGTTAAATCCTCAAAAGTACACTCTATCCAATCTTCTCTCATTAACTTTTATTCAAAATTTTATCCATAAATGATGTTGATGTTGGCATTGTTGGCGAAGAATCTTCTTTTAACAATCCCGAATCAGCTCTACTAAAAATCGATTGTAAAACTAATATTCTTTCGTTATCCCCAACTGCTTTATTTTGTTTTAGTGCTAAATAGACATATACTAACTGTTTACGTTCTTCAGCATCTCTTGCCAAATGATATGCACTAAATGATAATTTAGCAAATGTTTTTATCGCAAATGCTAGCAAAGAAATTATAGTAATAAAGGTAATAGACCACTTTATAGCTGCTCCTGTATTTGAAAAAATTTCGGCAACTTTATCTGTAGAAATCAATGCTAGAATTCCTATCAGAAGCACTACAGAAATAGAGATACACCACATCAGTTTTTTTAACCAAGATTTCGCTTCTACATTTAACTCTCCAGCTCGTGTACTCCAATAATCAGCAGGCTTTTCAAGCATTAGTTTTTCGGAATATAGATTTTCAAGCTCCTTAACTCTTTGCAAATTATACTTATTATCCTCTTCTTCTTTAGCAAGTCTATACTTGTACCATTTATTAATTTCTCCTCTCTTTTTTATGAAGTACTGATTAAATTCTTTTCCTTGTTTATTAACTTTTTTAGTAAGTTCATCACTAATTTCAGTAGTATTTCTTTCAACTTCAGTTACTTGTTTTTCAAAAGAGTTTCTTAATTGCGTTATACTACTTCGTTCATAGCGATTTCTTTTAGGCAAGCTGGATGAATCTTGAAACTTAAATTCATAAGCCATAAATGCACCTGTCAATACATCAGAATTACTAAAGTTATTACTGTTTCTAAATAAGTACCCTAATGCTCCAACATAATAATTTGTGTTTTTATTATGGATATTTATAAGGAATGATGTTATAGGGGAATCATAAGTGAAATAATTTATTGTATTTAACTGACTAACAGACCCGACTATAACCCTCCATTGATTTGGTAAATAAGCCTCTTCAACTTCAATGTTATTGATAATGAAATTATCCATTGCAGTCATTAGACTTGAAAAATGATTCTTACTTGATTGTAATTCAGAAGGTAAATTGTCAGTTATTCTTTCCCAACCTCTTTTTTGTCTTGCAATAAACTGATAGATTGAAGTGAACCCTTTTTTGGGTAATGAAATATCAAGATGACTAAAATTGAAATCAATCTCAATATTTTTAAACCATTGTGGTGCCTTTGATTCTTTTATCTTATCATTTATTTCTTTTTGAGTCATAACTCTTTTTTTTACGCCGCTAATACTTCGTTTAATTCTTCAATAATTTCATTCATTTCATTACCAAATAACTGGTACATTTTACCACGCCCACCTTTGGCATCAAATGGCGTAAAATCTAGGTCTTCCATTTCAATATGGTAGCTACTAATTACGTGATCTTTTAACATTTTCAACCAGTCTAATTGTTCCGGCGTAAAACGGTTGTGTTGCCCTGCATTTTGTTTAAATATCCATTTCCTATAATTCTCATCAATGGTACTATCAAATGCCTTCAATTCTTTATCTATACCACAGGCTCTACGAATGAGCGATACCAACGCTGTTAGTTCATCTTTTGGCTGTTCGCTCTTTACATCTTCCAGCGTTTTGTACGCTTCCCACACATAATCTGGCGCTAATAATGGCTTCTCCATTGTTAGCTTTTCAAACACCTCCTGAATCATTTTAAAGGTGATATTTCGGCGATTATATGGCTGATTATAGAATATACTTAAAGCTGTAATTTCGTCCTTATGCAGACTTAAATACGCGCTAAAACCCTTCACGATTTCTGTAGCTTTATCTACCGAAGTAGTATCCCATTCTGATTTGGTTACGGTATCAATATTTACACTATCTATAATCTGATCGTGTTGCTTTCTAACATTGTCTACGTAATTATTTAACGCTCCATTAAACGTGGTGGCAGCTTGTGTAATAAGCACCTCCTGCGCCTCTTTACGACTGTTGTCATACGCTTGTGGTGTTCTATCCTCTAAAGGAATTTTAGCCACTAATTCTTGTGTTTTAGCCTCAATAGCATCTTCATCAAAAGCAGTCAATAGCTCTTTGGTAATTTGTTTTAAATTCTTCCCTCCTGAATGCTCCAGTAACTTGTCTTTTTCTTTATCGGTAATTTGTTTTTCTAAACGAATTAATCGGTTTGCCAACGATAAGAACAGATCTTCATCTGCAACTCCCATTGTAACAGCTCCCAATAAATCTTTCAGCGCAATGGTAGGTTTACGTTCTAATGGTCGACTATCAGTTTTTTTTGATTTTATGGCACCAACAGCATCTACAATAACAAAGTGTGTTTTAGACTTGGCCGTTTTAGTTACCAACTGTAAAGTATCTTTATTTATAGTTCTGGTACCACGACCTTTCATTTGTTCAAAGTAATTCGTGCTTTTTACATCACGCATGAACAATAGAACTTCCAATGGCTTTACATCGGTACCAGTTGCGATCATATCTACGGTAACCGCAATTCTAGGATAATACGAATTTCTAAAACGGTTTAACACCGATTTAGGATCTTCTTCTGCCTTGTATGTAACCTTTTTACAGAAGTCGTTTCCTTCATCAAATTCCTCACGAATTATTTTAATGATGTCATCTGCGTGGCTGTCTGTTTTTGCAAATACTAACGTTTTCGGCACTTCATAGTCTCCATTTTCATCTACACGTTTCGGGAAAATCGTAGTTTTTAAAGCGTGTTTATACTCACGAATTATATTTCTTATTTGGCTTGGATTTACTACCTTTTTATCGAGGTCATTTTTACTGTAATCAGTATCTTCTTCTTCCTGTTGCCAGCGCTTTTTACGTGTTAATTTATCACGTCTATCAACAAACCAACCGCCTTTTACAACATCACCATTTTTAGATATTTCTGTTTCTATATTATATACATCATAAGGTACATTTACACCATCGGTAACTGATTCTTCATAGGTATATTCACTTACCACATTCTCGTTAAAAAAACCAAAGGTTCTTTTGTCGGGTGTAGCTGTTAAACCAATTAAAAAAGCATCAAAATAATCTAATACCTGTTTCCACAGATTATAAATTGATCGGTGGCATTCGTCAATTACAATAAAGTCGAATTGTTCTATCGGAACTTTAGGCGTGTATTCAACTGGCATCGCCTGTTTTTTATTTGCCTGCTGCTGCATCCAAGACGATTCATTCGGATTGTCCTGTTCTGCGCTTTCCTCCAGTTCTTCACCTTTTAAAATCGCATACATACGCTGAATCGTGGAAATACATACCTGACTATCAGAAGCAATATAACTTGAAGTTAGTCGCTGCACATTGTACAATTCTGTAAACTTTCTGTTGTCATCATTTGGCTGGAAGGTCATAAATTCCTGTTCCGCTTGCTCACCTAAGTTTTTGGTATCTACTAAAAACAAGATGCGCTTGGCATCTGCATTTTTCAGCAATCGATATACAAAAGTAGCTGCGGTAAACGTTTTACCTGCACCCGTGGCCATTTGAATTAATGCTTTTGGTCTGTTCTTTTTAAACGAGTGTTCAAGGTTATTAATTGCTTTTATTTGAGCTGGTCTTAGTCCAGTTTCATCTAAAACAGGCGTGTCCTGTAATCGAGCTCTTAAACTATCGCCCTTTTTTAACCATTCAGCTAGTGTAACTGGCTGATGAAAGTTAAAAATATTTCTCCCTCTTGGTTTTGGATCTCTGTAATCTGTAAATCGTGTGATGGTTCCTGTGCTTTCATACACGAATGGTAACGGATCGTTATTAAGGTATTTTAGCTTTGCTTTTGCGTATCCTGATGATTGCTCCTCTACAACTGTTAACCTATGCCCTTCATCTTCTCTCTTGGCTTCAATTATACCTACAGGTTTCCTATCAACAAACAAAACATAATCTGCAGGACCAACATCTGTTTGATATTCACGAACCGCTACTCCTTTATTTGCTGCTAAATTTACTTTAGATTTTGACTGAACCACCCAACCTGATTCCTCTAACATTTTATCAATGTTATCTCGGGCAATTTGTTCGGGATTCTGGTTGATTGTAGGCATTTTATCTCTTTTTCTTTTTCATTTGGTTAAACTCTATCCTAAGATTACAGTAAAACAAGGTTAAAAATAACCAAATTATGCGGTTAAAACTTAAAAACAGCCAGTTTTTAATGATTTTAATTAAAAAGCTTCTCGGGAGCAATACATATTGGTAAAAAATGTGTACAGTAAATAATAGATAATAATACGAATCAATATGAATGATAAAAATTTTCAGCAACAGGTAAATGATCTTGCTCCATACTCTCAAATTAACAAGGCGTTTCGTCACACCTATGGGGTAAATGCAGCAGCAGTTTTAGCAACTTTAATATATAAGTATACTTATTGGGGGAAAAACAATAAATTAATTCCGACAAAAACTAAATCGGGCAATACATTACATTATTTCTACATTTCTAAACTTGACATATCTATAGATTCAAGGGCTTCAATATCATCTTTAGAAAAAGACAATAAAAACAATCCTTTGAATATACTTGAAGAGCTTAAATTAATAGAAAGGAAAGGATTATATAAAGCAAACAAGGCAGATCGATTTGTACTGTTTCCAAACAGAATCAAAGCTGAAATATCTAGAGTTTCTAAACTTTTTAAAGAAGATCTGGAGATGAAAAAAAAGCTATCTCCTAAATATCAACGAGATTTTTTCAAAGCATTACGAGGTAAAATGACTCGTGATGAAGTATATGCAAAATTCGAGGAGAAAATTGAAGGCGATGAATTAAATCTTGATGATTTTGAAGATGTTTGGGAAAATCCTGCTTCAATTGAAGCGCGGAATTCTTCAAATGAAGGCAGAACTAAGAACAGTACTAAGAATATTAATAAGAACAATACTAATTTTACTAATCCCTCTTCTTCGAACAGGGCAGATAGTTTCGAGTATGCGACCAACACCATTTCTCCAGAAAAATTAAAATACGGCTTAATAGATTTCGGTGCGAAGGATATTGATGAGCAAGAGATATTTAACCTCTTAATCAACTATTTTCCTGATCAAAAAGCGGCGCATTGGGTAATGAGTAAAAAAGACAAAAATTATATAGAGCACAATATAAAGTGTATGACGCCAGAATATGTAAACGCTACTATTGATTACATTGACATTAATATTGAGCGGATGATTGAAGGTCCACGTGATATGCGATTTGGCTCGTTACTGGCAGGTATTTATGAAAAAGTTTTTAATGCTAGTATTGGAGTTGAGCCTATTAAATTAAATGATGTGCAGTATCAAAAAAGCATAAACAACGAACCAGAAGAGCAAAGCTTTGATTTCGTAGATGATTTATAATAAAAAGAAAAACTACCGATTAGCTAATCCGCAAAAGGATATTTTAATAAGTCATTTTTATATCCCCAGATTTGCCCGTGCTTCGGATTTCCTGCAGCAGAAAGTTTATCTACATAGAAGATTTCATTGTTATTTTTAGCTAAGATTTGTAGAGCTTCTGATTTAAGAGTTTCATACTCTTTATAAAGCCCTGACGGATGATTTCCCCAAGCGATAATTACTTTAGAGTTTTGCTTTGTAATGTCATCTATAACTCTTAGGTTTTCAGTGCAAATAACGTCGTTACTAAGCACTTTTAATTGATCAGAATATGTTTGATAGTGAGGTATCAAATTCACTATTATAAGGCTTCCTACGTCTTCTAAAAAATCATACTTATCTTGATTACGATAGATGTAATTAGACACATTGTAAACCGTTTTATCAGAAACTTCTTTGTTAGCTCTTGATGGATTTTTAAGGATCACTACTATACTATCTTTTTTAGTTTCATCAATTGTTAGCTTTAGCCAAAATCGTTTGTCATCAGTTTTTTCTAGCTCAACATTTTTAACGAAGCTAGGATATTTATAAATAGGTTTTTTCATAGTCATTTTAATAATTTAAGATAGAGGCATAAAAACTAATTCATACCTCTATCGACCCCAATTAGTTATAGCTATTTTCATTAAAAATTTCAGTCACTCTGTCTAAATCATATAGGATAGTAGTTCCAGCCTTTATATATGGCAACGTTCCATTTACACGCATATTCTGTAGTGTCGCTGCTGACACGTTTAGCATTTCCCTCATTTCTGCAGACCGCAAGTACTTTTTATCTCTATCACCGCTAAATTGCTTTATGTTTTTTATTTCATCTAGCAGTTCTTGCTTTAATTCTATTAGATCTTCTTTTGTTACTATATTTAAGTTCATTTTTTATAAATTTTGAAGTTATTATCCGTAAGCATGATTGCTTACTAAATTATAATACCGTAAAAAATATTAGGAATGTTTCTGAGCGTTAAAAATTTTAAAAAATAGTTACAACTGAGGTAAATAAATGGTGTAAAAAAAGCCCTTAATTGAAAATTAAAGGCTATACTCATTTAAAGTGATTTAGTTAAACAGCTTCAATATTGGTGTCTTCTTTAGAACTATCGTTAGAATCATCTTTTATCTTTTTTAAACTCTCTTTAAGTTTTGCAACATCACTTGAAAGTTTAGTGTCAAGCAGTTTGCCATAATGAAGTGTCATATTAAGTGTTTTATGACCCATTATTTTCGATAGTGTTTCAATTGGTAGTCCATTTGTCAGGGCGATAGTTGTCGCAAAACTATGACGCGCTAAATGACTAGTTAATTGTGTCTTAACACCACATATATCTCCGATCTCTTTTAGGTAAGCATTCATCTTTTGATTTGAAAGAACTGGTAAAAGTTTACCGGAATTTAAAACAAGAGGGTCGTCTTTATATTTATCAAGAATTTCTTGTGCAATTGGTAGGATTGGTATCTTTGAAATAGTGTTTGTCTTTTTTCTGTTGATTTTAATCCAGCTATCTCCATCCATATCTTTTACTATATTATTCTTACTCAAAAGCTTAACGTCAACATAAGCCAAACCAGTATAAGAGCAAAATACGAAAACTCTACTTACCTGCTCTAGTCTTTTTATCGAGAATTCTTTTTTATAAATGGCATCAATCTCTACCTGCGTTAAATATCTTGTCTCTACATTTTCTTTCTTGGGTTTATAACTCCGAAAGGGATCTTTAGCTATCCAACCTTTATCTAAGGTAACCCTAACTATTTTTTTTAGCGTATTAACAATTCTTATAGTTGAGTTGTTAGCAATATTTTTCTCTGTTCTTAAATAATAATCAAAGTCCGTTACAAACTGGTGGTCTATTTCATTAATATCAATATCCGATAAATTATATTGATGCTCTATGTACTTCTCAACGTGATTTAATACCGTTACATACTTTTTATATGTCCCTACTTCAACAAGCCTTTTAATACGTTCATTTTCGTATTTAAACACTTCTACTAGTGTATGGATTTTATCTTCAACACCATTGTATTTATTAATCAAACCTTCAATAGTTACCAGTATATTATTATTGATCAACTCTTGCTCCATTTGATTAATTCTATGTTCTACTGAAAGCAGATATTTATTTAGTATTTTAATTTCTTCGGAGCTTCCTTTACCTCTATTCTTACCCCATCTTTTAGCGGAAATACTTCTATTCAGGCTCATTTCTTTTCTTTTACCATCTACTGTTAATCTAAGGTATATTGGGTGTTCTCCTTTAGAGTTCTTTCGGCTTTTCAGGTACATTAAAATTGTTACGTTTTTCATATTTTATGAATTAAAGTTAATATTATACTTATATAATACCCGAAACAAACAACAAAATAAAGCGCTCCTAATAAATATTAAAAATATTATTAATTTGTTTCAGGTGTCCATAAAAAGTTAGAATAATGCTCTCTAATTGCGCACCGTAGGTTTAAGTAAAATTGTGCATTTTGAAACATAAACGCATAAAAAAACATCCTAATCAATTCAAATTAGGATGTTTTGGGTAAACTTATTTAAAAGTGGTGGGCAATGAGGGATTCGAACCCCCGACCCCCTCGGTGTAAACGAGGTGCTCTGAACCAACTGAGCTAATTGCCCTAAGCGGATGCAAATATATAACTACAATTTGTATTAAACAAAGCTTTTC
>Ga0209345_10003212_pt1 | contig 17019 bp, 25 predicted proteins | sample Cruoilmetagenom7_FD_187294 | JGI IMG/M metagenome (GOLD analysis project Ga0209345, IMG submission 187294) | Oil polluted marine microbial communities from Coal Oil Point, Santa Barbara, California, USA - Sample 7 (SPAdes) (version 2) | ecosystem: Environmental > Aquatic > Marine > Oil seeps ...
CTGCTGTCTCTATTGGTTTCACTATCTCTGGTCGCATGACTCTGTGGATGTGCATCCTGTATGTTATGGCCCAATTTGGTGGTGCTATTCTGGGTTGTCTTCTGATCAGCTACTTCTTTGGTAGCGCCGGTTCTCCTGCTGGTTACCTGATCGAAGGACACAAGAAGAATCTTGGTAAAGCTTTCGTTCTTGAGGCGTTTGCAACATTCTTCTTTGTTCTGACCTTCCTGATGGTTACCAAGAAGCCCATGCTTGCTATTGTGTCTGGTCTGCTTATTGGTCTGGCTCTGTCTGCTTGTATTCTGTTCTCGTTCGATGCTCTTGGAACTGGTCTGAATCCCGCTCAATCTCTCGCTTCTGGTGCTCTGGATCAGAAGATGAGTGCTAGTTGGGAATGGATCATTGCACCCATGGTCGGTGCTGTTGTTGCTGGTATTGTTTACCGCATGTTCTGCCATCCTTGGGGAACTCGCAAGGCTCGAGATGAGAGCGGATGCCATATCAAGAATGAATGTGGCAATCCTTTGATGGTTACCAAGGTCCCTGTCATGAACAGCTGTGGTGATCATGTTAAGTCTGAATGCGGCAAGAAGATCTATGAGAACCATTACTTCATTGCCCCCGATGACCACCACTTCCAACATACCTATCATGGCGATGCTGTTGCCATGATGAAGGCTGACGGTAAGGCTAATGATATGACCCTTGCCAACCTTATTGGTTCCATGGAGGGTAAGTTTGCTGCCCACAACAAGGGTGTTCATGTTAAGTGCGACAAGGACATGTGCATGTACACGGAATACAAGAGCAATGGAGTTAAGTACGAGGCCAAGCTGCCCAAGTTCTAAATTGTATAGTTTTAAAAAACTTTGCGATCATGATGAGAGATTGAAACCATGACGCTATCCAATTTTGTATTCATGGCTTTTGTATACCCCACACCATTTTTGGCTCGCTCCATAATACAACGTGCTAAAACAATGGAGGTTTCCGTATTATAGATACCTTTATGTGCAATCTTTTCTGTTACAATTTTTCTCATCCTAAATTGTATATCTGTTTCAGATGGATCTTTTGTTAAAAAAACGATACGATCAGAGTTGTCTGGTGTGTTAGCAATTTCTGGTTCGAGTTCCTGTTTAATCTTCAAATTAGGTGGTTTTCTAGTAATCTTCGAGGGTACGAATTCTTCAATTTCATCGGAACTCGAATTCGATTCCACAATAGCTTTCTTCTTAATCTTTGAAGATTTCTTGATGACTATTGGTGGAGAATCTTCATCCTCATCGGAACTCGAATTCGATTCCACAATAGCTTTCTTCTTTGTAATCTTTGAAGATTTCTTGATGACTATTGGTAGAGAATCTTCATCCTCATCCGAAGAATAATCGCTTGAACTGGATTCTCTTTTGTCTAACACAGATTTCTTCTTGGCGACTTTTGGGGTAGGAGATTCAGATAAAGAAGAACTTGAATCATATTCAGATTCGTCGTCTTCCGAAAATTCATCTGAGTAGTTTCCACTCCCACTGTCGGAAAGGCTTTGGATGTCTGCGTCATCATCATCTGTATAATAATCATAATCAGATTCTTCGGATGTGTCTGATTGAATTGGTTCTTTACCCTTTCTTGTCATCTTTCTTTTGTAGTTAACGAATTTCGTTTAATTAAAATTCATATCGTCTAAGACGAACGATATACAATCGTAAAGACATGAATATTATTCAAGAACATACTACGGCTCTGACTGCGATTAATTCTTTGGGGCTGGTCGGATTAGCAGGCATTGGATATGTGAAAATTGACGAGTTAACAAAGAGTATTGAAAAGCTTCACGATGCCATCCAAACTCTCAACAAAGAAGGTACAGTGCAAAAGAAAACAACATCGAGTTTTACAAATTTGACACGCGAACTAAATAACGCAGTCATTCAGACCAAGGCTACTGTCGAAACTATCAAGAATGATCTTGGTGCTGTTGCGTCAGCATTATCGGAAAATAATATTGAAATCAAACGACCTCAACAATTTCCGTTGTATCAACAACAACAATATTCTCCACAGCAACATCAGCAACAATATCCCCCGCAACATCAGCAACAATATCCTCCACAACAAAAATATCCTCCACAACAACAGCAACAACAGTTTCCCCTTTCTACATCATCTTCAGTTCCTGATGAAAGTGATGATGTTCTTGCTCTGCTAGGATAGAACTTTATAAAATGTAAGACTAATCCATATTGCTATATATCCCAAAGATATTAAATATGAAATGAGCTCCGGAGATAGTAGCGTCATCAAAATCGCACTTGCTATCATAAGAACACTTGCGCAATTTTGAACACTTCCTGATGTTTGAAGAGAATCTGCCCACATTACACTTATTGCAAGAGTTAATATGTACAATAGTACCACAAAGATTTTAATTTTGGTATTATTCCAAAACTTGTATGCTCCGTTTGCCATAACAAGCAACATGAAATTTGAGATGGTCCATGGTACAGCTATATATTCTTTCTTACTTACATTGAGAATGTAGGTAAGGCCTATAATCGAAAAAAAGATCGCCACAAGAGTGAACATCCAAAATTCTCTATCAAAGGCCTCCATTTTGAACTTAGCTTTTAAAACTTGATAACAAGATCATAAAATGAAATTAACAGAATCACATTTAATTTCATTTGTTATGTGCGTATTTGTAGGCTTAATGCTAATTATGGTGGTATTTAATATTAATCCATATTCTATATCTCAATGGTGGAATAGACAAATTAAGAAGGAATGTGATTTTCAAGATGCAACTCCCGAAGGACCTTCGGGATTATTTGATGCATGGGATGCTCCAAACAGAACTATCAAAGATCTTCATTACCAAATAGTAAGCAATCACGATATTATCAAAACAGAGATAATGACGGCATTGGAAAATTATGAGGGAATTCCAATGAATGAATTTGATCCAGTACAACAAAAGTGGTTGAAAAATGAGAATAGATGGAAACCTCTGTGGATCAAATTTATGGGTAAATTTGCGGAATCTTCAAATTTAATTCCCACTCTTAAGAAAATCACATCTATGTTTGATGATATTACAATTTTACATGTGTCTGTTTTTGGGCCGGGTACCGTGTTACCAAGACATTTTGGAGTTAGTCGTGCGGTACACAGATATCACTATGGAATATCAATTCCTGTTGGTGATGTTGGATTAGAAATCGATGGACATATTATTAAATGGAAAGAAGGAGAAGGTATAGTTTGGGATGATACATTACCACACTCTGCATGGAATAGAACAGATTCTGTGCGTATTATCATATTTGCAGATATTTATCGTGATCTATCCACAATGAAAAGATTTGGGTCTAAACTAATCTACAAAATAGCAGAAAGCTCAAATCACGTAAAGACAATACAAAACAAACTTGACAATGAATATAGTACTAGATCTTGATTTGACTCTTGTTAAATCATCCGACAGAACAAAAGATTTGTTCAAGATTAATTTACCATTATCCGAAAGACACAGAATATATCATTTTGATATTTATCTCGAGGATGAAATTATTGATATATCTGGAATTGTGAGACCTTATGTTCCTGAATTTCTCAAATTCTGTTTCGATTATTTTGATAATGTAATTGTGTGGAGTGCTGGCAAAAGAGAATATGTTGAGATGATTACCAATCACATTTTCGAAAATGTTGGGATACCACACGCAGTTTACACATACGACGATGTTGAAGAAATTAATGGAAATACAATAAAACCATTATCGAAAATTCTTCCATACCACGAAGGTATGGATTACACAAATACCCTGTGTTTAGATGATACATTGTCCACATTTTCAAGAAATAAAGATAATGGGATGTACTGTATTCCCTATGATCCTTCTTGTACAAAGAGAGACTGTATGGCAAATGATTCATCTCTATTAGATCTAATGAAATGGTTCCGTACATTAGACAAGACAAAAGATGTAAGGTCAATTCGTAAAATTTGGAATAGTTAAAAGCTATGACACATATTCTCGGACCGGTGACTTCGTTTTTTATTACCTCGATTCAGAATGAAAAACCAAACGTACTTAATGCTGTTAAGAAAGATAGTGGAATTATATATTATTGGGAATCTGACGCATCTGCACTATCACAAATAACTCCTGTTTTTGCAGCTGTGGCAAGTGGAGATAATTATATAATCAATGATTCAACAAATATGGGAGGAATTGGATTTCGTACAGATGGAGTAATTGGGCATGCAGAAACAGGACCAGCAATAGACATATCCAATTCAAGATATGAAAAATGGGAAGATTTGTTATCTAATATATTATATACAATCAAGGAAGACGGGAAAGTATCAAAAATTTTCACAGATTCAGATGAGAAACATACTATCAAATCAGATAATTTAATGTTACTTCCTACATCATGGTATACACATTGTTCATCAACAGATCCAGGACTCAAGATTGCGAGCGCTGCTCAAAGTTTGGCAAATTGGTTTTGTGTTGTAGATTCAAGTTCCTCTGCTTGTAGTGCGGTATCAGAAACAATAAGTTCTGGTTGGACAACTTTGAATGAATGTCAAGTAGGTGTAAATTATGATTATTGTCTGACAGGAAAGTACTGTGGTGATTCAAATTGTAATGGACCATGCCAGGACTCGGGAGTGTGTGAATATGAAAGTACAAAATATGTTTGCATGGCTGACCCACAGAAATTTAAGTTCTTTACATCCCCGATATTTATCGCCATCATCTTTTTAGTATTCATAATGGGTATGTTTGTTGTTGCATTTCGACACACGAGAAAGTAAAATTTACTACAATGAAACATGAAGGGTCACATTTTATTTCTTGTTGCTCTTGGTCTATTCATCGCGGCAGCTGTTCTGTTCGGAACTAGCGGGGATAATTGGGTTTGGTGGTTAGTTGGTGCTGGTGGCGTTGTGTTATTAATTGCTGCAATGTGTATTTTTCGACCATACAGAATGCTTTCCATGCCAAAAATGAATGATGGTGATTGTGTTAAATCGTGCGCTCCACCAGTTAAAATCGAAGTCGAGCATCCTGAACCAATTATTATTCATCGCAAGGCTGAACCTCAACACATTTACGTTGATACTCCAGGTGATGTTATTGTTCATAATAAGAAGGGTAAACCACAAACTATCGTGAATGAAATCCAAGGAAACACAATTATTGATGACGTTTATCTTCCCGATAATCACCAATATGTGGAACATGAAGGAAAGACAGTTATCAATAATATTCATTTGACCGAATCTCGCGAATATGTTGAAATTCCGGGAGTGGAAAAGACTTTTGAAGTAAAGGGCCCTGACACACACGAATATATTAGCACTCCTGGACAAACTATTGTTCATACTCATAAATCTCCCGATCTCCATGAGCATGTATACTACTCTGGTGATACTATCACGCACCATCACACAGACGAACACAGTATGTTAATGTAAAAACAAAGGATGTACTTAAAAAAACATGACTACTATTTCATTGGTCAAACATATCGACACGAAAGTCGTAAATCCTAAACGCGCAGGTATTATTCCATACGTCATGGACAATGGTACGATGTATTTTGCACTAGCCACAGATATGAGGTCTGGAGATTTAACAGATTTTGCAGGACAAGTAGAGTATTATAAGAAAGAAAATTGTATTCAAGGAGCACTTCGTGAATTTGCAGAAGAATCTCTTGGAGTTTTTGGATCTATTGAATTATCCCGACTTCGGGAATGCAGAGCAATTTATTCGAAAAAGAATATGATTATTTTTGTTGAAACAATAGCGAATAGATCTCAGATTTGTGAGCATTTTGATAAGAAATTCTCAATTCAATATAAAGGCAATAAAAAGATGGAAACTCGAGATATTATTTGGGTTTCGTTAAGTCAATTTCAATTATTGATTAAAACTTCCGGCCCCATGTTTGAAGAAGCAAGACTTTTTTTGAGTACGTCTCCAAATGCATTAATTGATTTACCAAAGAATAAGACGTATAATGCCGATAAAAATTATTGTGTGAAGCAACAAACCTGCTAAATTGGGACCCGTTCCATACATGGTTGGAAGTCCGCCTAATTTTTGTGATACATATCCAGTTCCAAAATATGCAACCGGGCTACTGATTAAAGCAAATACAATTCCTGAAAGAACAGCGACCCACATTTTGTGACCATCTGTTGGTTGTGTACAAACAGGTCTTGTTGCTCCATTTCCTGTTGGTGTTAATCTAGAATCGTTGATTATAGATTCTAGATTGGTTAAATCTGATTTCTCTGGTTCCAGGTCCATTTTTAAATATTGTGTTTTAGTTATATAAACAACATGGACTCAAAGGAATTAAAACAATGGTCAAACAAATTACATGAATTTATTTATTTGATGCTTGTGCCTCTCATCAAAGACAATGAAGTCAAACTTGCTTTTGTAAATGAAGATGCCATGAAAATATGGATAAGTGCATTTACCCACGAATCATTTGCACCAAATAGTTCATATGAAGAGCTTGAATATTTTGGAGATAGAGTTTTGAAATATGTCTTTTCTCGATATCTTTTGATTAGATTTCCAGAATGTAGCAACTCAAATTACACAAACCTTGACGCGGTATACATGTCAAAGTCTAGACAACCCGGTTATGCAAAGAAACTGGGTTTGGATAAATTTATATTATTTGTTGGTCCTTCCGAAACCCCACCTACTATTCTCGAGGATGTTTTCGAATCATTCTTTGGTGCATTAGACATCATTGGCAACAACATTACACCAGGATTGGGAACTGTTGTCGCATATAATCTTATTTTCGATTTATTTTCGGACGAAAGATTCAAACAATATGAAGCAACAACAGCTCCGATTACACAAGTTAGTCATATTTTTGATAAATTTTTCGGAAAAGATAGCATTAAAGATCTCGCAGTTTCGAAGAAAGAAAAGAATGGAAAATGGACTTATGAAGTTCATCTTAGCGAGGAAATGATAGATTATATCGAAATTGATGAAATTCCACAAGATGGAATTATTGGTAAACACACAGCTTCAACAGAAGCAGGAGCAAAGAATACTGCATATTCAAAAGCTTTGAAACTCTTACATAATTCGGGGATCACAGAAGAATGGGCAAATATTCAGAAACGTGAAGAAGATTTATATGGCGAGGAAGATAAAGATGGTAACGAAAATCCTCTCGCAAAAGAAGCAACCAAGGCCCGAGAAAAATACCGAGATTATACAGGCGATGAAGAAGCTGAAATAGAAATTAAAATTTCCAATTTATGGAAATCGAAAGGTTTGGAGGTGTTATTATTATATGGTATTTTGGATCCTGAAGATGATGATACAGATCCCTTTTGTTATACATACAGAAAGACTTTGCTATATTACGTAGAAATTGGAGGATTTCTCGATGAAAAGGGATCTCAAAAGAATAAAATAAAGAATAATGAGAAACGCGAATCTGCAAAGAAAGATCTTTTGAAGAAATATAATCGTAATGGTATTATCAAACCTAAATTTAATATGCTGGAATCGTAGTGTTTTTAAAAACACTACGATACAACATTTGTATATAATGTTGGTTTCTTCTCTGAAGCAGCATTAGGGATGGAATCCATTGCTGCTTTGATTAAGTCTTTTGGATTCATCTTGCCACATGTTTTGAATGAGATTTCATGGCCGTTGCTCACTTCCTTAATACATACATTTCCCACTGCACGATACTTGGAATGACTATCTTCTGGATCTGCAACATATCCACGACGAAATCGCAAATAAAATTCCAATTCTTGTCCAGTAAGCATTTCCAAGATAGGAAATTCGGGAGTTCTCTCTCCTTTACCAATTTTATGTGTGAATGATACATTTGGGATATTACTTGTATCAAAGACATATTTACGTTTGCGATTATGAACAATTTGAACATGTACCACCTCTTCAATACCAATCTCAAATTCATCCATATTTATGGGAAGAAGTCCAAGACGAAGAGCTATTTCTTCATCTGACAAACTTGTATTGTTTACAATAAATTCGACATTATCAATAGCTATAACCTCAACAAATGCGCGAAGAGATCTACGAAACAAATTAGCTTCCGAGGTTGTAGATTTCTTAAATACAAAACTGACTAAGTTTTTGTTTGTTGTTATAGTGCCAATACGTGACATTTTATTATCAAGTATATTTGTGTTTTAACCGATCAGTTTTTTAATGAGAAACAGGTTTTCCACCAATCACCATAACTTTTTGATGATTCTGAGATTTTGTTAACTCTCTAATTACATGAGGACCAATATGATTTTCATCCACATCCAAACAGAAATATTTGCACATTTTTTCTGAAAATTCGCGCCTGTATTTTTTCCCATAATTTTCTCGAGAAAGAACAGTTTCTCCAAACATTTTGCGAGCGTGCTCTGAATCCCATCTGCTCATACCTATTTCTTCCTCATCTCCAAGAACTAATGTTGTATTTGGATAAGACTCCGATTTGGTACCATAAGTAGATTTATATTCTTTGATATACTTATCATTGTTGCCTAATTCGGACATAAATTTGTAAAAACTCTCATAGTTATCACTTACGACAGGACTATTTCCACATCTGCGATAACCTCCTGTGTCTTCTTTTGGTATAATTATTCCATATTCTGCATATTTTGAAACATCAAGAACGTGATCTGGGTATTTTTCAATAAAACGATTATAATTAAATTCTATTGCTGTGGACATTGTTATAAATTTGCATTCTATGTTGTTGTGATATTATAATTCAAGTTCAAAATTTGGTAGATTATTTAATATGAATGATGGTATATCAGTATTCTTAATTTCATATGGGACAACAAGAAGATATACACCTTTGCGATCACACAATTCTCGTTTAAGTTGATCTCGTCTAACTTGATTCCTGAATTGTGATTCTGTTTGGTTAGTAAAATTGGGATAAACGTAATGTTGGATTCCATTGTATTCAACAGCTAATTTCAAGTTTTCATTGTAGCAATCTAATTCTAATCTTCTATTTGTTTCCGGATTCTTCATCCATTCGGGTCTTGTCGATTTAAAAGGAACACCAAATAAGTTTTCAAGAGTCTCTCTGCAAGTTCTTTCTCCGATAGATACGAATTTTGCGGGGGGCTCTGCTATAATTTCATTATCTATCGTAAGTACTGATTCGTTCTCATCTGGTAATATTTCTTCAATAATATCATCTTTACGTTCAAGATCACGAATCGTCCATCCATACAATGAATCATTATAAACATATTTACTATCGGGTTGTAGAGGGCCTATTCCAACAAAATCATGTTGCTTTCCTCCTGTAAATAACCACAGCAAAAATATTATTATTAACAAAGCACAGAAACATGTGCGCTGACTATACCTTGTAAAGCCAATCATTATTTGGGTTAGTTTTAAAAAACTCTGTGTGGAACAGATAGGTTCTTAACTTGATCAACTTCGATTGTACAGATGAGATTATCACCAATTTTATATGGGTTATAAGGATGAATATGAACTGTTTTGGGAGTAATTTCAGATCTCATCTTTTGAGGATCTCCATATTTAAATGGTACTCCAGTTAACTCACAGTATTTTTCTCTGTTTTCATTTAGCATCTTGATAGTCTCTTCTGTAACAGAGAAAAGATCAAATTTTTCCGATTCTTCATCATATTTGAACCAAACTTTGTCATCATTGTATACCCCAAGCCCATTTCGCGGGAAACTTAAAAAATCATGATACCAAATAATCTCCATTTTTAGTACATAGAGTATATGTTTAATCATTCTTCTCTTCTTCGGGATCTTCTGTTAGAAGATCATCAATCACACTATCAACTTCAGGTTCGTTTGCAGGAACAGTAGCTTTTGTGCTACTGGTTGAAGGAGCATTTTTCACAGTAAGTGATGAAGTCGCATCAATAATTTTTCCAGCTTCCTTGAAACCATCATCAGTTTCTTTTGTGCTGACTGGAAATAATTCCATGATACTACTTACCGCCTTTAGTAAATTTGAGGAAATAGCATCTGAAGATTTGGGATTTGTTGTTTTGGGCTTTTCCTCTTTGGGAGTTTCTTCCGCGAAATTAGGTGTTCCAGAAATAATCATATCAATATTATCTTTTGCTTCATTGAGATAGTTTTCAACATCAGCATCTTTGACGCCAACCAATCCCATAATACCACGCGCTGTCTTTATAATATTTGAGGAGATATTTTCCTTTTTGCGTTCTTTGGGAATACGCGTTCCAGAAATAATCATATCAATATTATCTTTCGCTTCATTGAGATAGTTTTCAGCACCAGCACCTTTGACGCCAACCAATCCCATAATACCACGCGCTGCCTTTCTAGTATTTGGATCGGTAAGAAATTCTTTTGCCTTGTTAAGACATTTATCAACATTTGTCTTATCTTTCTCGTCAAGAGAATCCATGAAAAAATATTTACTCTCGGGCTGCGAAGGACCGGGACGCGGGGTATCTTCGGGATTTGGGACATAAGGCCTAAATTTAGGAGTATCTTCGGGATTTGGGACATAAGGCCTAAATTTAGGAGTATCTTCGGGATCCTTACCAAGGGTTAAATTAATAAGATTCTGAATTGCATTTCCTCCCGTAATTACGGGAAGTAGCATATCCTTGATAAATTTATCAGGAATCTCAATTTTATTTGTGATAACAATATTCGACATGACTTTATCTCTGTAAATGAATTCCTTTAGATGACAGAGTTTTTAAAAATCTAGTCTAAAATGTAGGCATCGATATAAGCTTTTCGTTGTCTTCTTCCAGTTCTTCCTTTGCTTTCTTATCAACAAGAAAGTCTTCATCCACAAGCAGATCCTCCTTATTTGCAACATCGAGCTCTTCATCAGTAAGCTTCCGAATATCGTTTCCATCCTTCATTCCTACGACTGTCGCAACACCATCTCCGTTAATGGACATCACAAATCCAAATTCTAAATCATAACATAGACCATCTCTGAATTTCTTGGCACGTCGATCTGGCTTGCTAACAATATTTTTGGTCAATTTAGTGTTGACACCTGGTTTGATAGGAATTTTTGCGGCCTTTGTTGGCTTTTTCTTTGCCGAAGAATGGCTAGTACAAAATTCTTCCGCCGTCTTTGTTGAACAGTATTTTCCCGCATTAGCTCCCTTTTTGAACATATATGAACATTGTCCAGGAACATGAGATGCGCTAGGTCCCGCAACTGGAGCTTTACCCTTGCCTTTCTTTACAGAGCTTGGTTTCGAGTTGGATTCAACATTGAAAAGTCCACTCAATCCTTCTTCAGTTACTTCATCAGTTTCGTTAATATACTTGTAAATGATGGGAACTAACTGTTCCGCATACGAGGTTCGGAGGTAACTTTCCATAGATTCAGTAATAACTTCAGCGATCGACATCTTCGTGATTTGTTAATTAAGTAGTAGATTTTGTTAACACAACAGTAGTTATTTATTAAATCAATTCTCTCCTAACACAATTAGCAAAACCAAAATAAGAATAAAGACAGCAAACGAAGCCATAAGTAACCACCATGTTTCCTTGTATTTCTGCCTACCCCACATTATCCACATTACAAAAGCACTAATCAAAGTCCACGCTACACTGATAAAAATGGCGAAAGATTTCTGGTCTATATCTTTTGTATTATCAGCAATGGAATATACAATAACCACAACACCAATAATGATGACAATAATGAGAGGCCAATTTAGATGTTTCCATGCAAGTGATCCGTATTCAGTTCTCATCAGACCAAAATCTTTTTCGTGATGTTTTACTCCATGATCAATGTGATCTCCGTGAGATGTATGGACAACGTGATCCACATGATCACCATGCACAGAATGTGCCACTTGGATATCTTTTCCTCTTACAGTATGGTCCACATGACCATTGTGAATAACGTGACCCACTTCATGTTGGCGACAATCGCATGGAGCATGCTTGTGTTCCTCACAGGTCATCGTTTCTGAAAGTTTTAAAAAACTCCAGATTATTTCTTGTAACCTCGCCCACACGCCGCACAAGAAACAAATGTTGTTAAAGCCTCATCTCCTGCTCTTGTTTGCATTACAACGTAAGATAACATACCCTCTATTTGGCATTTTGGATTCTTGCATTTTCCTCCTAATTTTGTGGGAATAATCTCTGCTTGAGAATTTGAAATCTCCATTTGTATTGCTTTCTTACCCATATCCATGGATTTTTGATCCCAAAATGCAGTTTCTGCATTTTGTTTGGATTTCAAATACTTCAAGACTGCTGGAAATTCTTGCGTTTCCAACATTCCCTTAATTTCCTTAACCATATATTTGGTATCGTTAGAGATAATTGAAGTTCCATCCTTGTATTCAGAAGCAGATAGAGTTTTCAATTCTTTATCTGATAGATTTGGGATATCTATTTGAGAAATTGTCTTAGTCTTGGGCATGATAGATATATGTTTGATTTATTACGTTTTTGTTTGTATTAAAAAATCAAATGTTTATCGATGATATAAGAGCAGAAATTGCTCGCGCAGATTCAATTAATTCAGAAATTATAGTACCCAAAGAATTTCGCAATGTTTTAGAATTTGATTTCCCCGGAACAATCAAATTCTTAGATTTGGATACTTCCGTAAAAATCGAACCTGAAACTGCAGAATACAAAGTAAAGAACATTGGTGTTATTCGTAACAAGATCGATATTCAAAGACAGGAACTTTCAAGAATTGATTTCGAGATTCTCGCAGTTTCAAAAGGAAATGCCACAGGAATTGATACATATAATTTTAAGCAAATTACAGAGTTTGCCAAAAGATTAGCTCTTGAAGGTATTTCTGGAGGTAACAAGAAAGCTAAAGCAAAGCAAAAGCTTGAAATTATTAATGAGATATTTGCTTTGCGCGACTCATTAAAACAGTAAATTCTCTGAGATCAATATCTTCGGGAGCCACAAAAAGAAGAGATCCACCAACTTTGAAGCCTAAAATTTTTGTTGCATTTTTATTGGTGCGTTTGTCATCAGGATTATAAAAAACTTTCAGACCTTTGATACCTAGGCTACTAAATCTCATCGAAATTACATTCGACTCTCGAAGACTTTTGCCAGGATCTTCTACTTGAACAGAACGTGTCCTTGCTGTACCTTGCGATGTAAGAAATACACCTTTTACAGTGGGTTTTTCAAGTTCAATCTTTCGTTCTTCACGAGTAGATTCCTGATATTTCTTCTTCAGATCACCAAGATTAACTCCATTTCTTTTCAATGCTTCTTGAACTTTTGTTCCTTTACCTCCCTTGAGAAGACCCATTGCATCTTCTAATAATTCTGGTGTAATATCTCCCCCAATTAATTCGCCAAGTTTCGATGCAATGTCCATTTTTATTGATTAGCACAAACAGCTTTAATGGCATCAAGCATAGTGGATAAAATCTCTGCCAGTCAGATAGAAGAGGCACAGAAAATCTCTGCCAGTTGTACAGAAGATTGTGATGTGGAGGTAACAGAGGGATTATCAGTTTTCGCACAGTTACAAGCTACTGGGGTAGCAAATTATTTTAGGCTACCCCAGGAATCATCAGTTACCAGATTAATTGATGAACAAACAATTAACTTGAGTAACGCAATTGCTGGGGCATATAATTATACACCGAATTGCACAACAGCGGCTTGTATTGAAGCAACTCCACCAGTTATTTTCCAAAAAGCAGCATTAACTTCAGCAATCGATGTACCACTAAAATTGGATAAAGAATACATGATAGGAATTACACTGGTCGGTATTACTATAATTCTTTCGTTTTTAATAATGATGGGCTTTTTAACTAAATCACTTATCGAATACTATTAAGATATTTAACATAATCTGAGTTTTCCGCAATTTTAACAGTTGCCACAACATATCCAACAGAACAGAAATACATAATTGCGATAATAACTAAAGAAGCAATCAAGCTGGTTAAATTATTAACCCCCAACATGAAATTAACAAACCATACTCCAAATACTAGGATAACACCAATAGGAAGCATAAATAGCAAGCATTGTGCAATCGCAGTTTGTCTAATCATATCAATATACGAATCGCTGCCATAATGACGTTCTGGTTTTACATTTGAGCAATCAAAATTTGAATCCAGGGAGCTAGAATCTGATTGTTGTCTACAACGACTTTGACTTTTCTCAAACTCTTTGGTATGACGAGCTGCAGCTGGAAGAATTACGCGATCACCAAGAGAACTATCATCTAAGATAGAGCTAAAATCTTCGTCATTCATATCAACTTGTCCAGCGAGATGAGGTAGATTTTTGAATGTATCACCAAGATCGCCATTAAGTCCTTTATCGTTTCTTGAATGTCGTGGGTGATTCATTTTTTTCATAGGGGCTAATTAATTGAATTTAAAAAATGGATAGATCAGATGCGTTATCAATAACAATTCTTTCATTTATAGTATTTCTTTTGATATCATATTATGGGGCAAGAATTACTTTTTGGTCAAGTATAAATCTATCTATGTTTACTTCATTGGTGATTCTCTTTACATCATATCCATTAGGAAAAATAGCAGATGATGCTGCAGATTTTACGCTGTATATATATGCAGGAATTGTGATAACAAGTATATTGCTTTTGTTGGTATACATACTTAATGCATCACTCAATGATGTTAGGTGTGATTAAAAACGAAAGCATTTCATCAACTGAACATACTGCCTTGATTTTACCCTTTAAAACATCTGAAAGTGTGTGAGCAAATTTATCTTTTGATGCCACAAAAGCGGGGAATGTACATGTTGACAAAGTCACTGCAACATTCATAATAATGGCAATATCTGCTGCATCGGGGGCCATACTGTTAATAACGGTGAGATTCTCAGTATTTTTGGGACTAACTTTATTTGATACAAATCTTTTGATGATTGCATTATCGAGATTAATTTTGGATTTAAGTTCTTCATAAAATTTAGGAAGATTTTCATCATCAATCCATAATATGAATTGACCCGAAATAGCTTTCTTTGGTTTAATATCATCGAGCATCTTTTGTGCTGCACTATGTTCCGATGCTCTTATGTTTATCATAGGCTCTCCGGTAAATGATTTGCCTCTGATCGACACTGTTGTCGAAAAAAGCAAACCGTCACGAGAGGTGGTGTACTTGACCACACTCCTTGTTTTGTCACAGATTTCCTTTAATTTACTCTTTGCATTCATTATTCGTGTGTTTCTGTATCAAATGTTACTGACGTTATGTAATGTAACGTCTTTGCAGATGCGGTAGTGTTATTATATACAAAGTCAATCACAGATCCTGCAGGAATGCACACAGCACTATCTTCTTGCAGATTTCTGGGTTCAGGATATACAAATGTATAACTTTCTAGTACGACATACATAACTTCCAAAGTTGTACCAACGGAGTAGGAGTTAACTGCTGCGATTGTTGATACAACGGTTTTACTGACTTCATCAATATACACCACTTTTCCAAGATCTTCTCTATTTACACCATCGTCTACAAAAAGTTCATATCCTAGATGAATATTATCTACATTTGTCATTGTCACATTACTTCCCGTTATAGATACCAATGTAGCATCAAAATTACCATTGGATAATCTGATCTCTAATGTATCATTAAGATTTTCCGTTGTTGGATGTATTGTAAATTCGTATAAATTGATATTATATGGGAATGTAATTGTAACTATTGATTCTCCTATCACTGCGGGAACACTGATTATATTTCCCTTTGTTTTGCGGCGTGGTACATCTAATATTTTCTTTAACACAACAGTGGAATCGCTTATAGTATCGATTACGGGCATACGATCTGTATCTATCGTATGTGTGTTATTATTTGGACATACAGTTGGGGGCTCCAACAGATAACCTGTGCTCACAAATTGATCCTCTGTAATACATTTAACAAGATACTTTTTCAATGACATTTTTAGTACAATGTTTTTTTAATTATATCTGAATAGCAGTGAATCTTACCATTGGAGAGTCTACTGTTAAAAACAAAGATTCTGTGTTACGAAGTTGGAACAATATGCCACTGGAAGTGCACAAACATCCGAGTGTATCACTTGCTGATAGTTCAACAACAAATTGCATAACAAGTGGAAATTCTCGAGGTTGTCTAAATGTGGAAACAATTTGTGTATCATCAATTTCTGTGCCATTCACAGTTGCTACAGCAGAAAAAACATCTATATTCCCACTGTTCTTTCTGACCGCAAGTTCCATTATAACATTATATCTACCCGCAGAAGGAGCGACAATATCTCCTCCGGATATTGTCCATCCACCACTTTGATAGACAATTGTGTCAACTGGTGCTTGTGTACTTGAGGGTTGTACGGCAATATCAATGCTGGTAAATCCGCTACGTACGGCGTAAATATTATTTGACGCAGGCGAAGAACCTGTAGGCCCTTGACTTCCAGTTGCACCTTGATTTCCAGTTGCACCTTGATTTCCAGTTGCGCCTTGACTTCCAGTGGGACCTTGACTTCCAGTAGGTCCTTGTAATCCTTGGTCACCTGTAGGCCCTTGACTTCCAGTTGCGCCTTGACTTCCAGTGGGACCTTGTAATCCTTGACTTCCAGTTGCACCTTGATTTCCAGTGGGACCTTGACTTCCAGTAGGTCCTTGTAATCCTTGGTCACCTGTAGGCCCTTGACTTCCAGTTGCGCCTTGACTTCCAGTTGCACCTTGATTTCCAGTGGGACCTTGTAATCCTTGGTCACCTGTAGGCCCCTGACTTCCAGTTGCACCTTGATTTCCAGTGGGACCTTGTAATCCTTGGTCACCTGTAGGTCCTTGACTTCCAGTTGCACCTTGATTTCCAGTGGGACCTTGACTTCCAGTAGGTCCTTGTAATCCTTGGTCACCTGTAGGTCCTTGACTTCCAGTTGCACCTTGATTTCCAGTGGGACCTTGACTTCCAGTTGCACCTTGATTT
>Ga0209345_10003213_pt1 | contig 17018 bp, 11 predicted proteins | sample Cruoilmetagenom7_FD_187294 | JGI IMG/M metagenome (GOLD analysis project Ga0209345, IMG submission 187294) | Oil polluted marine microbial communities from Coal Oil Point, Santa Barbara, California, USA - Sample 7 (SPAdes) (version 2) | ecosystem: Environmental > Aquatic > Marine > Oil seeps ...
TCCGGACCACGGATGTGACCGGCACCGTCGAGCTGCCCGAGGGCACCGAGATGGTCATGCCCGGTGACAACCTGAAGTTCACCGTCGAACTGATCGCCCCGATCGCCATGGAAGACGGCCTCCGCTTCGCCATCCGCGAAGGCGGCCGCACCGTCGGCGCCGGCGTCGTCAGCAAAATCATCGAGTAAGCACGCGGAACGTGGGTTTCACCCACCCTACGGAATTCTGAGAGGGCGCCAGTGATGGCGCCCTTTTTTAATGTAAGCCCCGCAGGCTCAAGAGGTGCCTGGTGATGTTGTCGGGCTGAGCGACACTAAAATCAGCCAGCTTTTTGACCGTGGGTTTGTGCAAAGCTCGCGCTCGGTCGCCCGCCTGACGGCCTGAGGTGAAAGGCGCATCGCAGGGCGTTGGAAAAATTTCTGATTTAGCGCGGAGAAATAGAGCAACAGCGCTTGATTCCTGGTCAAAGGTGGCTTAATCCGGCGCAGTGATAGGGGTATAGCTCAGTTGGTAGAGCGACGGTCTCCAAAACCGTAGGTCTGGAGTTCGAGTCTCCATGCCCCTGCCATTTCCTTTCAGACCGGTGAAGCTGTGCAGGTGTCTGGCGTGTGTGACCCCGAGCGACGGGGCCGACAGGCGTCTGTTCGAACCGGCAGATATCGGCGGTGTCGGGGATAGGTCCGACCTGCAAGGATTGCCAGGCGATCACGGTCGGTGGCGTGATGAACAGCCGGACACGCCTAATACAATTTTGACAAAAAAGTGACTAAAATTGGAACGTCTTGGTTCCGCCGCAGGTCTGCCATTTTGTTGCCTCAATTGTGCCGCATCATGACCTTTAATCGACTCGGGGACTTTCTGGGGAAAGCACGGTCGATCCGCGTGGGGGCGTGGAAGAGTGAGAGAAAGCTGCTATGACAACGCAATCGCCGGGGGGCGCTAACCCGCAATCGTATTTACCGCATGTTGGATCCGAATTTGAAGGCCACGCGCCTGCTGATGCTGCGTCTACGGAAGAGGCGGTTGAAAATGCCATGGCGACGATCCGCGAGATTCTGAGCGAAGACCGCCGCGCCACAAGTCGCCGGAGTTTGCCTGATCTGGCACCCGAGGGCCTTGCATCACATCTTGTTGCGCGTCCCAAGCGTGGCCCCAAAAAAGCCAAAAAGGCGACAGCCGAGCCTGGCAAACCGGCGCGCCTCGGTGGCCGGGTTGCGCGTCTCAAAGCCTTGCGACCCAAGCCGCGCCATGCGTTCTGGCTGGCGGCCTTTGCCGTGGTATGGGTGTGGCCGATGTTTGTGTTGGCAATTCTGTTTGTCGGCTTCTGGCTTGTGGTTCTTGGCGCGGCGGTGTTTGGGCTGGAGCGGATGAAAGACCTGCGTGACAAGGCGCTCGACGCGGCTCCCAGATCCTGGAGAATTCTGCGTGACTGGCCGCCGCTGACCCTGCGCCGGGAGCCGGAACCCGACCCGTTTGAGCACCGTCCCGATCCGTTTGACCGGATCAACCCCGAGCCGCAGTAAAGCGGTCCGTTCAAGACCTGTGCCAAGGGCAGGGGGGCGACGGCCCTTCTGCCCTTGAATTCATGCGCCAGCCCGCGTATGTCGCGCTCAACAGGTATATCAGAGAAGACAGCGCAGATGGCACGCACGAATCCGCTTCAGTTTATTCAACAGGTCCGCTCGGAAGTGGCCAAGGTGATTTGGCCCACACGCCGCGAGGTTCTGCTGACCACGGTCATGGTCTTTATCATGGCCACGGTCACGGCGATCTTTTTCGCGCTGGTCGATCTGACCATTCGCGGTGGTCTTCAGGCCGTGCTGAACATGTTTGGCTAGGGCGGCATAAAATCGCGGACGGACCCTTGAAATTGCGGACAATCAAAGGTAGTTGACGGCACACTTCTGGAGATGGCGCGCGGCGATTCGGGTTGCGCGCCGATTTTTGTTCCGGAAAGTGCAGGTTGAACGCCTGAGAGAATACAGATTTCCGGCGAAATGCCGGTCAGAATAAAAGGCATAGGTCGAAGATGGCAAAGCGGTGGTACTCGGTCAGTGTTCTTTCGAATTTCGAAAAGAAGATCGCCGAGCAAATCAGAACATCTGTCGTCGAGAGCGGTCTTGAGGATGAGATCGAAGAGGTGCTTGTGCCCACCGAAGAGGTGATCGAGATTCGCCGTGGCAAGAAAGTGACCGCCGAGCGTCGCTTTATGCCGGGCTATGTTCTGGTGCGCATGGAAATGTCTGACGCGGGCTATCACCTGATCAACTCGATCAACCGCGTCACCGGGTTTCTTGGCCCGCAGGGGCGCCCGATGCCGATGCGCGATGCCGAGGTGAACGCGATCCTGAACCGCGTGCAAGAGGGCGAAGACAGCCCGCGCACCCTGATCCATTTCGAGATCGGCGAAAAGGTCAAGGTCAACGACGGGCCGTTCGAGGATTTCGACGGCATGGTCGAGGAAGTGGACGAAGACAACCAGCGCCTCAAGGTGTCGGTGTCGATCTTTGGCCGGGAAACCCCGGTCGAGCTGGAATTCACACAGGTCACGAAACAGGCCTGATGATGTGAGAGGTGGGAGGCGAGGGTGCCGCGGCATCCGAACCGGACCACACAACGAAGAACCCGAGGGGCGCGCCCTGACGGTGTTGGAAACAAAGGAGAGGCCAGATGGCCAAGAAACTCGTTGGCAAGATGAAGCTGCAGGTGAAAGCCGGGCAAGCTAACCCAAGCCCGCCCGTGGGCCCTGCGCTCGGTCAGCGCGGCATCAACATCATGGAATTCTGCAAGGCGTTCAACGCCAAGACCGCAGACCTTGAGCCCGGTGCCCCCTGTCCGACCGTGATTTCCTATTATCAGGACAAATCGTTCGAGATGGAAATCAAGACGCCGCCCGCGTCCTACTATCTTAAAAAAGCCGCCAAGCTGCCGTCGGGGTCGAAAACCCCTGGCCGCGCCACCGCCGGTTATGTCTCGACCAAGCAGGTCAAGGAAATCGCTGAAGCGAAGTGGAAAGACCTGAACGCGAACGATGTCGAAGCCGCGATGAAAATCATCCTCGGCTCTGCGCGTTCCATGGGCATCGAGGTGAAGTAAGATGGCAAAACTTGGAAAACGTACCCGCGCCGTTCGTGAAGCTTTCGCTGGCAAGGACAACCTGAGCGTTGAAGACGCCGTTGCCCTGGTCAAGGGGAATGCAACCGCGAAATTCGACGAAACCGTTGAAATCTCGATGAACCTCGGTGTTGATCCGCGCCATGCCGATCAGATGGTTCGTGGCGTTGTTGGCCTGCCCAACGGCACCGGCAAGAATGTTCGCGTCGCCGTGTTTGCCCGTGGCCCCAAGGCCGAAGAAGCGCAGGCCGCCGGTGCCGATATCGTTGGTGCCGAAGACCTGATGGAAATTGTACAAGGCGGCAAGATCGACTTTGACCGCTGCATTGCTACCCCCGACATGATGCCCGTCGTGGGCCGTCTGGGTAAGGTGCTTGGGCCCCGCAACCTGATGCCGAACCCCAAGGTGGGTACGGTGACCATGGATGTGGCGCAGGCCGTGAAAAACGCCAAAGGCGGCGAAGTTCAGTTCAAGGCTGAAAAGGCCGGGGTTGTGCATGCCGGTATCGGCAAAGCCTCGTTTGACGAAGGCAAGCTTGCCGAAAACGTTCGCGCCTTTGTTGTGGCCGTGCAAAAGGCCCGTCCGGCCGGCGCGAAAGGCACCTATGTGAAGAAGATCTCGATTTCTTCGACGATGGGTGCGGGCGTGTCCGTCGACGTCAACAGCGCGGTTGTTGAATAAGAATTTGCACCCGGGTCTGTGATCCGGGGGCGAATGGCAGGGCCCTGTTTTTGGCCCTGTCCTGTCCGAGACGGAGGGTTGCCGCAGCCGCGGTACATAATTCCTTCCTGAGATGGGGAACGAGATAAGATTTCAAACGAGGGCAGCCGCCTTCGGGTGATTTTGGCCTTGGGACCCGTGTTTTGGACCCGAACGCTGTCCTTCGGGGCGGCAAAAATGAGCCGGGGGGAGACCCCCAAATTTGGAGTGAAACTGTGGATAGAGCCCAGAAAGAGAAAGTGGTCGAGGAACTCGGCCAGATCTTTGAAAGCTCTGGCGTTGTAGTGGTTGCCCACTACACGGGTCTTACAGTTGCCGAAATGCAAGATCTGCGTGCCCGCGCCCGTGCGGCAGAGGCATCAGTTCGTGTAGCAAAGAACAGGCTCGCCAAAATCGCCCTTGAGGGCAAGCCGTGCGCAAGCATTGCTGACTACCTCTCGGGTATGACCGTTCTAACCTTCTCCGAGGACCCCGTGGCAGCAGCCAAGGTGGCCGAGGACTTCGCCAAAGATAACAAAAAGTTTGAGATCCTTGGCGGGGCAATGGGTGAGAACGCTCTGGACCGTGCTGGTGTTGAAGCCACGTCGAAACTGCCGTCGCGCGATGAACTTATCGCGACGATTGCTGGCATGATCGGCGCACCTGCTTCGAACATCGCGGGGGCCATTGGCGCACCTGCTTCGAATATCGCGAGCATTCTTTCGACCGTCGAAGAAAAGGCCGAAGCCGCGTAAGGTAACTGTAATATCCGCGTAGGGGTTGATTACCCAACGTTGGAACACATCTAGAAAACGGAAAGAGTCACAAATGGCTGATCTGAAAAAACTTGCAGAAGAGATCGTTGGTCTGACGCTTCTCGAAGCACAAGAACTGAAAACCATCCTCAAAGACGAGTACGGCATTGAGCCCGCAGCCGGTGGCGCGGTCATGATGGCCGGCCCGGCTGGCGATGCTGGCGCGTCTGCTGAAGAGCAAACTGAATTTGACGTGATCCTGAAATCGGCCGGCGCGTCGAAGATCAACGTCATCAAAGAGGTTCGCTCGATCACCGGTCTTGGTCTGAAAGAAGCCAAGGATCTGGTGGAAGCAGGCGGCAAAGCCGTCAAAGAGCAAGTCTCGAAAGACGAAGCAGAAGAGATCAAAGGCAAGCTGGAAGCAGCTGGCGCCGAAGTCGAACTGAAGTAATCGTCGCCGGGGCAACCCGGAGCGTTATCAAGGCTGGGTCCGGTATTCCGGGCCCGGCCAAACCTGTCTCAGAGAGGCCCTGCGATGCTCGGGGCTTTTCTAAGGCAAGGTTTATATGATCGGGAGGCCGTCTTGGGACGATGGCCGTGAATGGATCAAACCAGGCCCTCTCGTATGGCCGCGGCGCTGGAGCCCGACAGCGCGCGCGACCGGTGAGAAATGAAAGGTGACTTCGACCATGGCTCAGACCTACCTCGGCCAGAAACGTTTGCGCAAATATTACGGCAAGATCCGTGAAGTGCTTGAAATGCCGAACCTCATCGAGGTTCAGAAATCCTCGTATGATCTGTTTTTGAAATCAGGCGATGAGCCCCTGCCGATGGACGGCGAGGGGATCAAAGGCGTTTTCCAGTCGGTTTTCCCGATCAAGGATTTCAACGAAACCAGCGTGCTGGAATTCGTAAGCTACGATCTTGAAAAGCCGAAATATGACGTTGAGGAATGCATGCAGCGTGACATGACCTACAGCGCCCCGCTGAAGGTCAAGCTGCGGCTGATCGTGTTTGATGTTGACGAAGATACCGGCGCGAAATCCGTCAAGGATATCAAGGAACAAGACGTGTTCATGGGCGATATGCCCCTGATGACGCCGAACGGCACCTTTGTCGTGAACGGCACCGAGCGGGTGATTGTCTCTCAGATGCACCGCAGCCCGGGCGTGTTCTTTGACCACGACAAGGGTAAGACCCATTCGTCGGGCAAGCTGTTGTTCACCTGCCGGATCATTCCCTATCGCGGCTCCTGGCTCGACTTTGAGTTTGACGCCAAGGATATCGTCTTTTCGCGCATCGACCGTCGCCGCAAACTGCCGGTGACGACGCTGCTTTACGCGCTTGGTCTTGACCAAGAGGCGATCATGGACGCCTATTACGATACCGTCGATTTCAAGCTGAAGAAGAAAAAGGGCTGGGTCACCAAGTTTTTCCCCGAGCGTGTGCGCGGCACCCGCCCGACCTATGATCTTGTCGACGCCGAATCCGGCGAAGTGATTGCCGAAGCAGGCAAGAAAGTCACCCCGCGCGCGGTCAAGAAATTGATCGACGAGGGTAATGTCACCGAGCTTCTGGTGCCGTTTGAGCATATCGTCGGCAAGTTCGTGGCGCGTGACATCATCAACGAGGAAACCGGCGCCATCTATGTCGAGGCGGGCGATGAGCTTACGCTTGAATACGACAAAGAGGGCGAAGTGACCGGCGGCAGCCTTCAGGAATTGCTGGATGCGGGCGTGACCGATATCCCGGTGCTGGATATCGACAACATCAACGTTGGTCCCTACATCCGCAACACCATGGCGGCCGACAAGAACATGAACCGCTCAAGCGCGCTCATGGATATCTACCGGGTGATGCGTCCGGGCGAGCCGCCCACCGAAGAGGCCTCGGCGGCGTTGTTTGAAACGCTGTTCTTTGACTCCGAGCGCTATGACCTTTCGGCCGTTGGTCGGGTCAAGATGAACATGCGCCTCGCGCTCGACAAGCCCGACACACAGCGCACGCTGGACCGCGACGATATCGTGGCCTGCATCAAGGCGCTGGTCGAGCTGCGCGACGGGCGCGGCGATATCGACGATATCGACCACCTTGGCAACCGCCGGGTGCGCTCGGTTGGCGAATTGATGGAGAACCAGTATCGCGTCGGCCTTCTGCGGATGGAGCGCGCGATCAAGGAGCGGATGTCGTCGGTCGAGATCGACACGGTGATGCCGCAGGACCTGATCAACGCCAAGCCGGCCGCAGCCGCAGTGCGTGAATTCTTCGGCTCAAGCCAGCTGTCGCAGTTCATGGACCAGACCAACCCGCTTTCGGAAGTCACCCACAAACGCCGTCTTTCGGCGCTTGGGCCGGGTGGTCTTACACGCGAACGCGCGGGCTTTGAGGTGCGCGACGTGCACCCGACCCACTATGGGCGGATGTGCCCGATTGAGACGCCGGAAGGCCCGAACATCGGTCTGATCAACAGCCTTGCCACCTTTGCGCGGGTCAACAAGTACGGCTTTATCGAAACGCCTTATCGCAAGGTGGTTGACGGCCAGGTGACGGATGATGTGCAGTACATGTCCGCCACCGAGGAAATGCGCCACACCGTGGCGCAGGCCAACGCCAACCTCGATGAGGGTGGCAAATTCGTCAACGATCTGGTCAGCACGCGTCAGTCGGGCGAATACATGCTCGCGCCGCGCGAAAGCGTTGACCTTATCGACGTCAGCCCGAAACAGCTGGTCTCGGTTGCGGCCTCGCTTATTCCGTTTTTGGAAAACGATGACGCCAACCGCGCCCTCATGGGCTCGAACATGCAACGTCAGGCGGTTCCGACCCTGCGTGCCGAGGCCCCACTTGTGGGCACCGGGATTGAGGGTGTGGTTGCGCGCGATTCAGGCGCGGCTATCATGGCGCGTCGCGGCGGTGTGATCGACCAAGTTGATGCACAGCGGATCGTGATCCGGGCCACCTCCGATCTCGAAATCGGCGATCCGGGCGTTGATATCTACCGGATGCGCAAATTCCAGCGTTCGAACCAGAACTCCTGCATCAACCAGCAGCCGCTGGTGAAGGTGGGCGATCTGGTGACCAAAGGCGAAGTGATCGCCGATGGGCCCTGCACCGATATGGGCGAGCTGGCGCTTGGCAAGAACGTGATCACTGCCTTCATGCCGTGGAACGGTTACAACTACGAAGATTCGATCCTGATCTCGGAACGCATTGTGCGCGATGACGTGTTCACCTCGATCCATATCGAAGAATTCGAAGTGGCCGCGCGCGATACCAAGCTTGGGCCGGAAGAAATCACCCGCGACATTCCCAACGTCGGTGAAGAAGCGCTGCGCAATCTCGACGAGGCCGGCATCGTTTACATCGGTGCCGATGTGGAGCCGGGCGATATTCTTGTCGGTAAGATCACCCCCAAAGGTGAATCGCCGATGACACCGGAAGAAAAGCTGCTGCGGGCGATCTTTGGCGAAAAGGCCTCGGATGTGCGTGACACAAGCCTGCGCGTCAAGCCGGGCGATTTTGGCACGGTCGTCGAGGTGCGCGTCTTTAACCGCCATGGTGTGGAAAAAGACGAACGCGCGCTTCAGATCGAGCGCGAGGAAGTCGAACGTCTGGCGCGTGACCGTGACGACGAGCTGGCGATTCTTGATCGCAACATCTATGCCCGTCTCAAGTCGCTGGTGCTTGGCAAAGTGGCGGTCAAAGGCCCCAAGGGGGTCAAGGCCAACTCGGACATCACCGAGGATCTGCTGGCGATGCTGACCAGGGGTCAGTGGTGGCAGCTGGCGCTGAAAGACGAGAAAGACGCCCAGATTGTCGAGGCGCTGCACGAACAGTATGAGGCGCAAAAGCGCACGCTGGACGCGCGGTTCGAGGACAAGGTCGAAAAGGTACGCCGGGGCGACGATCTTCCGCCGGGTGTGATGAAGATGGTCAAGGTCTTCATCGCGGTGAAGCGCAAGCTCCAGCCGGGCGACAAGATGGCCGGTCGGCACGGCAACAAGGGTGTTGTGTCCAAGGTGATCCCGATCGAGGACATGCCGTTCCTTGCGGATGGCACGACGGTGGATATCTGTCTTAACCCGCTCGGCGTTCCCAGCCGGATGAACGTTGGTCAGATCCTTGAGTGTCATATGGGCTGGGCGGCGCGTTCGCTTGGTCTGAAAATCGACGAGTCGCTTCAGGAATATCGTCGCTCTGGCGACATGACCCCGGTGCGCGACGCGATGCGGATCGCCTATGGCGACGATGTCTATGACGAAGGCATTGCCGAGATGGACGAAAAGACCCTGGTGGATGCCGCCGGCACCGTGACACGCGGTGTGCCGATTGCAACGCCGGTGTTCGATGGCGCCAAAGAGCATGACGTGAACGATGCGCTGAAACGCGCGGGCTTTGACGAAAGTGGTCAGTCGGTGCTGTTTGATGGCCGCTCGGGTGAGCAGTTTGCGCGTCCGGTCACGGTGGGCATCAAGTATCTGCTCAAGTTGCATCACTTGGTCGATGACAAGATCCACGCCCGTTCGACAGGGCCCTACAGCCTTGTCACCCAACAACCGTTGGGCGGCAAAGCGCAGTTCGGTGGCCAGCGTTTCGGGGAAATGGAGGTCTGGGCTCTGGAAGCTTATGGCGCCGCCTATACCCTGCAGGAAATGCTGACCGTGAAGTCGGATGACGTGGCAGGCCGTACCAAGGTCTATGAATCGATCGTCAAGGGCGAGGACAATTTCGAGGCCGGTATCCCGGAATCGTTCAACGTTCTGGTCAAAGAGGTCCGAGGCCTTGGCCTCAACATGGAACTCCTGGATGCGGAGGAAGATGAGTAAGCGCCACGCGCCGGACCCTTTTAAAGGGTCCGGTCCGTTTTCTTTTCAAGAAAACGGCGTTGCCCCTCCCTTCACCGCCAGCCTCTAAGGATTTGAAAATGAACCAGGAACTGACAAACAACCCGTTCAACCCGGTGGCACCGACCAAGGTGTTCGATGAAATCAAGGTCAGCCTTGCCAGCCCGGAGCGTATTCTGAGCTGGTCTTACGGCGAGATCAAAAAGCCGGAAACCATCAACTATCGGACCTTCAAGCCCGAGCGTGATGGCCTGTTCTGCGCGCGCATCTTTGGCCCGATCAAGGATTACGAATGCCTCTGCGGTAAATACAAGCGCATGAAATATCGCGGCGTTGTCTGCGAAAAATGCGGTGTCGAGGTGACCCTTCAAAAGGTGCGCCGCGAGCGTATGGGCCATATCGAACTGGCCGCGCCCTGCGCCCATATCTGGTTTCTGAAATCGCTGCCGTCGCGCATCGGTCTCATGCTTGACATGACCCTGCGCGATCTTGAGCGTGTGCTTTATTTTGAGAACTATGTCGTCATCGAGCCCGGCCTGACCGACCTTACCTATGGTCAGATGCTGAGCGAAGAAGAGTTCATGGATGCTCAGGATGCCTATGGCATGGACGCCTTCACCGCCAATATCGGCGCCGAAGCGATCCGTGAAATGCTTCAGAACATCGACCTTGAGGCCGAGGCCGAGCGTCTGCGCGCGGACCTGAAAGAGGCCACGGGTGAGCTGAAGCCCAAGAAGATCATCAAGCGTCTGAAAGTCGTGGAATCCTTCCTTGAATCCGGCAACCGCCCGGAATGGATGGTGATGACGGTCATTCCGGTCATTCCGCCAGAGTTGCGCCCGCTGGTGCCGCTGGACGGGGGGCGTTTCGCCACGTCTGACCTCAACGATCTTTACCGCCGGGTGATCAACCGCAACAACCGCCTCAAGCGGCTGATCGAGCTGCGTGCGCCCGACATCATCGTGCGCAACGAAAAGCGGATGTTGCAGGAATCCGTCGATGCGTTGTTTGACAACGGTCGTCGTGGCCGGGTGATCACCGGCGCCAACAAGCGCCCGCTGAAATCGCTCTCGGATATGCTCAAGGGCAAACAGGGCCGTTTCCGCCAGAACCTTTTGGGCAAGCGCGTCGACTTTTCTGGTCGCTCAGTCATTGTGACCGGTCCCGAGCTCAAGCTGCATCAATGCGGCCTGCCCAAGAAGATGGCGCTCGAATTGTTCAAGCCGTTCATCTATTCGCGGCTTGAGGCCAAGGGCCTCAGTTCGACCGTGAAACAGGCCAAAAAGCTGGTTGAAAAGGAACGTCCCGAGGTTTGGGATATTCTCGATGAGGTGATCCGCGAGCATCCGGTGATGCTCAACCGGGCGCCGACCTTGCACCGTCTTGGCATTCAGGCGTTCGAGCCGGTCCTGATCGAAGGTAAGGCGATTCAGCTTCACCCGCTGGTCTGTGCCGCGTTCAACGCCGACTTTGACGGTGACCAGATGGCGGTTCACGTGCCTCTCTCGCTGGAAGCCCAGCTTGAAGCGCGCGTCTTGATGATGTCGACCAACAACGTTCTGTCGCCCGCCAACGGCGCGCCGATCATCGTTCCCTCTCAGGATATGATCCTTGGCCTTTATTATGTCACGCTGATGCGCGAAGGCATGAAGGGTGAGGGTATGGTATTTTCGTCAATCGAAGAGGTTCAGCATGCGCTGGATTCCGGCGAAGTGCACCTGCACTCGCGCGTCACCGCGCGTGTTCCGCAGATTGATGCCGAGGGCAACGAGGTGATCATTCGCGTCGAGACCACGCCGGGCCGTGTGCGTCTTGGCGCGCTTTTGCCGCAAAACGCCAAGGCGCCGTTCAGCCTTGTAAACCGCCTTCTGCGCAAGAAAGAAGTGCAGCAGGTCATTGACACCGTGTACCGGTATTGTGGCCAGAAAGAGAGTGTCATTTTCTGCGATCAGATCATGACACTCGGGTTCCGCGAAGCGTTCAAGGCCGGGATTTCCTTTGGCAAGGACGACATGGTGATCCCCGATACAAAATGGACCATCGTCGAGGAAACCCGTGGTCAGGTGAAGGGTTTCGAACAGCAGTATATGGACGGTCTGATCACTCAGGGCGAGAAGTACAACAAAGTTGTCGATGCCTGGTCGAAATGTAACGATCAGGTCACCGATGCGATGATGGGCTCGATCTCGGCCGAGCGCACAGACGAAAACGGCGCCGTGATGGAGCCGAACTCGGTCTATATGATGGCGCACTCCGGCGCGCGTGGCTCGGTGACGCAGATGAAACAGCTTGGCGGTATGCGCGGCCTGATGGCCAAGCCGAACGGCGATATCATCGAGACACCGATCATCTCGAACTTCAAGGAAGGTCTGACCGTTCTTGAATACTTCAACTCGACCCACGGCGCGCGCAAGGGTCTGTCTGACACGGCTCTGAAAACGGCCAACTCGGGCTATCTGACGCGTCGTCTGGTGGACGTTGCGCAAGACTGTATCGTGCGTCAGCATGATTGCGGAACCGAGCGCGCGGTGACGGTTGAAGCGGCTGTCAATGACGGTGAGATCGTGGCCTCGCTGGCCGAACGTGTGCTGGGCCGTGTTGCGGCCGAGGATATCGTTGACCCGATCAGCGATGCGGTTTTGATCGCCACCGGTCAGCTTATCGACGAACGCATGGCCGACACGCTTGAAGAGGCTGCGGTGCAAACCGTGCGTCTGCGCTCGCCGTTGACCTGCGAAGCCGAGGATGGCGTTTGCGCCATGTGCTATGGTCGCGACCTGGCACGCGGTACGATGGTCAATATCGGCGAGGCCGTGGGCATCATTGCGGCCCAGTCGATTGGTGAGCCGGGCACACAGCTTACGATGCGGACCTTCCACATCGGCGGCGTTGCCCAAGGCGGCCAACAGTCGTTCCTGGAAGCCAGCCAGGAGGGTACGATCACCTATGATCAGCCTCAGACACTGGTCAACTCGAACGGTGAAACCCTCGTGATGGGCCGGAATATGAAGTTGCGGATCATCGGCGAAAAGGGCGTTGAACTGGCCAGCCACAAGGTTGGCTACGGGACGCGCCTGTTCGTCGAAGAGGGCGGCAAGGTTGTCCGTGGTCAGAAACTGTTCGAATGGGACCCCTACACCCTGCCGATCCTGGCCGAGAAATCCGGGACCGCGAAGTTTGTCGATCTCGTCAGCGGCGTCGCCGTGCGTGATGTGACCGATGATGCGACCGGCATGACCCAGAAGATCGTGACCGACTGGCGCGCGGCCCCCAAGGGCAACGAGCTCAAGCCCGAGGTGTTCATCATCGGTGCCGATGGCGAGCCGATGCGTAACGATGCGGGCAACCCGGTGATCTACCCGATGTCGGTCGATGCCATTCTCGCGGTCGAAGAAGGCCAGGAGGTGCAAGCCGGTGACGTGATCGCGCGAATCCCGCGTGAAGGTGGCAAAACCAAGGACATCACCGGTGGTCTGCCGCGTGTGGCCGAACTCTTTGAGGCGCGTCGCCCCAAGGATCACGCCATCATCGCGGAAATCGACGGCTATGTCCGCTATGGTCGCGACTACAAGAACAAACGTCGCATCACCATCGAACCTGCGGACGAGACCATGGAGCCGGTGGAATACATGGTGCCCAAGGGCAAGCACATTCCGGTTCAGGAAGGTGATTTTGTCCAGAAGGGTGATTACATCATGGACGGCAACCCCGCGCCGCATGACATCCTTGGGATCATGGGTGTCGAGGCGCTGGCGAACTATATGATCGACGAGGTGCAAGAGGTCTATCGTCTGCAAGGCGTGAAGATCAACGACAAGCACATCGAAGTCATCGTGCGCCAGATGTTGCAGAAATGGGAAATCCAGGACAGCGGCGATACCACGCTTCTGAAGGGCGAGCATGTCGACAAGGCCGAGTTTGACGAAGCCAACGACAAGGCGATCTCGAAAGGCGGGCGCCCGGCACAGGGCGAGCCGATCCTTCTCGGGATCACCAAGGCCAGCCTGCAAACCCGCAGCTTCATCTCTGCGGCGTCGTTCCAGGAAACCACCCGTGTGCTGACCGAAGCCTCGGTTCAGGGCAAGCGTGACAAACTGGTCGGTCTCAAGGAGAACGTCATTGTTGGTCGCCTAATCCCGGCGGGCACCGGTGGCGCCACTCAGGAGATGCGCCGCATCGCCACCGCACGCGACAGCGTCGTGATCGAGGCCCGTCAGGAAGAAGCCGCCGCTGCGGCCGCACTTGCCGCGCCGGTGGCGGAAGATGATGTCGTTGGCGGTGACGAGTTCGACAACCTGGTGGAAACGCCAGAAAGCCGCGACGAATAATAACGGTGGTCTGACACAGCGAAAGGGCCCTGCCAGCGATGGCGGGGCCCTCTTTCCGTGTGCGGTGTATTTGATTTGGCTGCTGTCGGATTTTGAGTATTTTTACCAAGAAGAAGCCTATGGGCCATGTCATGCAGGGCCGGTTTTGGCCAGATCTTTGAGCGGGATGTGACAGCGGATGGCGTGGCCGTCCGCAGCCTTTTGCCAGGGCGGTATGTCGGTGTCGCAGATGCTGCCGCATTTGACGGGGCAGCGCCGCTGAAACGGACAGCCACGCGCGGGCGGTGAAAGGTCCGTGGCGTCTTCAGCCAGCAATCTCGGGGCATGATCGGGATCGGGTTCAAGCACCGCATTGAGCAGCACCTCGGTATAGGGATGCGATGGCGCGGCGTAGACCGCCGCCGAAGCACCGATTTCGCACAGGCGCCCCTGATAGAGCACCGCCACGCGATCCGACAGGGCGCGCACGACGGTCAGGTCGTGGCTGACAAAGATGAACGTCGTCTGATGGCGCGCCTTGAGGTCATTGAGAAGCTCAAGCACCGCCGCCTGAACCGAGACATCAAGCGCTGAGGTGATTTCATCGCAGAGCACGATGTCGGGGGTGGCGGCAAAGGCACGGGCGATAGCGACGCGCTGTTTTTCGCCGCCGGAGAGCTGTCCGGGGCGGCGATCAAGGTAATGCGCGCCAAGGCGGACGGTTTCCAGAAGCGCGGCGGCACGTTGGTGCCGCTCGGCCCCCTTGAGGCCAAAGTAGAGCCGCAGCGGCTGACCGAGGATATCGGCCACGGTCTGGCGCGGGTTGAGGCTTTCGTCGGGGTTCTGGAACACCATCTGAATGCGGCGAAGCTGCTCCGGGCGGCGCTGTTCGACGCGCGGGGTGAGGGCGGTGCCATCGCCAAGGGTGATCGTGCCTTCGGCCGGGGGCAAGAGGCCCGCGATGGTCTTGAGGATGGTCGACTTGCCGCTGCCGGATTCCCCCACCAAACCCAGGGTTTCGCCCTGGGTGATGGTCAGGGTGATGTCATCCACCGTGGCCGGGGGCCGGGGGCGCGCGGGCATGAACCGTGCCAAGGCGCCGGGGCGATCATAGCGGATCGCGACCCGGTTGAGGGACAGGGCCGACGGGTTATCGGCCATGCAGCAGCTTAACGGTGCGCCGCTCCCGGTCATGTCTATGCGTGTGGTTTGCTCGGGGTAAAAACAGCGGGTCTCCTGCCCGGCCTCGCCCATCACCATCGGGGGGCGTATGGTCCGGCACTGATCCGTGACAAGCGCGCAGCGCGGCGCAAAGGCACAGCCGGTTCTGTCACTGCCGGGCGCGGGCGGGCGCCCCTCCAGAGCGCGCGGCAGGCTGCGGTCGCCAAGCCGCGGGATCGAGGCCAGAAGGCCCCGCGCATAAGGATGCGCCGGAGTTTTCAGCACCGCCTGCACCGGCCCCTCAAGCACGGTTTCGCCGGCATAAAGCACCTGAACCCGGTCGCACACCCGTGCGATGACGCCCAGATCGTGGCTTACGTAAACCATCGCCATGTTGCGCGTACGGGCCAAATCGCGCAGCAACTCAAGGATATGCGCCTGTGTGGTCACATCAAGGCCGGTGGTCGGCTCGTCCAGCAAAAGCGCGTCAGGCTCACCCGCCAGGGCCATGGCGATGGCCACGCGTTGTTGTTGGCCGCCTGACAATTCATGCGGATAGCGGCGCAGGATCACCGCCGGATCGGGTAGGCGCACCTGGGTCAAAAGGTCGATGGCGCGGGCCTCATGGGCCCCGTCGGGCAGGGCGCAATGCAGGCGGAGCGCCTCGTGCAACTGGCGGCCGATGCGCAGGGTCGGGGTCAGCGCCTGTCCCGAGTTCTGCGGGATCAGGCCAAGCTGCCCGCCGCGTATCCTGGCAAGCTCGCCAGTGCTGCGCGCGAACATATCGGCGCCGTTATAGATCACTTCGCCCGATATTTTTTTTAGTCCATGTTTGAGATATCCCATCGCCGCAAGCGCCAGTGTGCTCTTGCCAGAGCCGCTTTCGCCGACGATGCCGATGCTTTCGCCGCGACACACCCGAAGGTCGATGGCGTGCAACACCGGCAGCATCGCGCCAGAGCGACCGAGAAACCCGATACTGAGGCCCTGGATATCAATCAGCGGCGGGTTGGCCATCCTAGACCACCGCCTTTCGGCCCTGATCAAGGCCGAGTGTCTTGGCCAGGGCATCGGCGCTCAGGTTGATCCCGATGATAAGCGAGGACAGGGCAATCACCGGCCCCAGAACACCCCAAGGCGCAAGCGACATATAGACCCGCGCATCCGAGATCATCAGCCCCCAATCGGGCATGGGCGGCGCCACGCCAAAGCCAAGAAAGGACAGCGCGGAAAAGCCAAGCAGCATCCAGGACCAGCGCATCGCGCCCTCGACCAAAAGCGTATCGGTGACATTTGGCAAAATCTCGCGGCGCACGATACTCAGCGGGCTGTGACCGCGCGCGCGGGCCGCCGAGATGAAATCGCGCGCGACCACCTCATGGGCGGCGGCGCGGGCCACGCGGATCACGGGAATGCCAAAGAAGAAGGCGAGCGTTGGCGTGAGCACCTCGTTACCGCTGCCAAAGACGGTGATCAGCACCAGGAGCGGCAGGATACCGGGCAGCGCCAGAAAGGCATCGACCAGACGCATCAGGGCCTCGTCGACCCAACCGCCGCGCAGGCCAAGCAGAACCCCGAGCATGCCGCCCCAGAGCATGGCAATCGGGGTGGCGATACCGGTGACCACAAGCGCCTCGCGCCCGCCCAGAAGAACACGGGAAAAGACATCGCGGCCAAGGTGATCGGTGCCCAAAAGATGCTCTGCCGTGGGGCCGCCAAGGATCACCGCAGAGTTCATTTCCCTGTAATCATAGGGCGCGATCCAGGGGCTGATCAGGGCCATCACCAGGTGCAACACCACAAGCATCAGCCCAATAGCCCCCGAGGGCCGTGCCGCCATATCGCGCAGCGTGTCCCAAAGACGCGAGCGCCGCATCGGGGGGGCTGCGGGCGCGCTCATCCGCGGCTCATGTGATGGCTGCGCAGGCGCGGGTTAAGCAAGAGGCCAAGGATATCTGCGACAAGGTTGACGCCCACATAGGTGGCCGCGACGATCATAGTGATCGCCTGCACCACCGGCAGGTCACGATCAGAAATCGCATCAATCAACAGCCGTCCAAGGCCCGGATAATTGAACACGACCTCAACCACCACGACGCCGCCCAATAGCCAGGCCACGGTAAGCGCGATCACGTTG
>Ga0209345_10003214_pt1 | contig 17018 bp, 15 predicted proteins | sample Cruoilmetagenom7_FD_187294 | JGI IMG/M metagenome (GOLD analysis project Ga0209345, IMG submission 187294) | Oil polluted marine microbial communities from Coal Oil Point, Santa Barbara, California, USA - Sample 7 (SPAdes) (version 2) | ecosystem: Environmental > Aquatic > Marine > Oil seeps ...
AAACGCAGCCGTTATGGTGCGGGACGCTGATACGATGGCCAAAACCCTGTCTGATCCCGCCTTCCTAAACACCCGAGCCGCCGCAGCCATCGTTGCCAACCGTGGCAAAACCGCCCTCGCCGCGACCGCCAAACGGTTATACAATCTTATTGCAATACAGGACGGTTAGATGTTTTCAGTTGATGGCCTAAAGACCGCGTCAGCCGTGGTTTACAGCCAAATGTTGCCCACCCCGCAAATCCACTGGCCGGATTAATGCAGGGCAAAAAAGTCGGTGTCATTCTGGGCAGCGGCAACATCGATACAGCTTGGTTTGCCAAGGTCTTGAGTGGCCAAACCCCCAAACTCTAGGGAATTTCAGGCCCAGAACTGGGGTTTTTCATGGAAAACCCACTAAATGCGGTGAAAATACGTGTAATCCTTTCAAATTGACTAAAACTTGCCTATTTTAAGAATTAGACAATCAAAACACGCTAACAAAAGCGGGTAACAGGTATCAAACGGCGGCCAATAGACGTGACAGTAGTCAAAACCAAACTCAAGCCTCAGCGGCTCGACGTGTCTCATAAACACGATGTGCGCACCCAGTTTGGGGCCCTGTGTTATCGGTTGCGTGACGACAAGGTGCAAATCCTGCTGGTCACCAGCCGCGGCACAGGTCGCTGGATTATTCCCAAAGGCTGGCCGATGGATGGCGAAACCCCTGCCGGTGCCGCCGCCACCGAAGCATTTGAAGAAGCCGGCGTTGAGGGCAAGCCGTCGGATGTTTGTCTGGGAATTTATTCCTACACCAAAACCATCCCCAAGGGCGATAACCTGCCCATCGTGGTTGCGGTGTTCCCCTTCAAGGTCAAGCGCGTGCTCAAAAATTTTCCCGAAGCAGGTCAACGCAAACGCAAATGGTTCAGCCTGAAAAAGGCGGCTGCGATCATTTCGGAGCCTGAGCTGGCCCCCCTGATCCGCAACTTTAATGTAAAACACCTGAGACGCTGAACTGAATCATTTGATTTTAGGCCATTAATGGTTACCTTTGGGTTGCACAGCAAAAGGCATCTGTAATGATCAGCTACACATTGAAATGCGAAAACGATCACAGGTTTGACAGCTGGTTTCAGTCTGCAAGCGCCTTTGATAAATTGCTAGCCGTCGGCATGGTGACCTGCCCAACCTGCGCAAGCGCCGCCGTCAAAAAGGCCATCATGGCGCCGCGTGTGCGCACCGCCCGCAAAGCTGCAAGTGCCGCCGATCAGACGCCTGAGTCAGCGCTTTCGACCCCCGCCACCGATCAAGAGCGCGCCATCGCCGAGCTGAAATCAAAAGTCGAGGCGAATTCAGAATATGTTGGCATGGAATTTGCCACCCAAGCCCGCGCCATCCACGCGGGAGACGCCGTTGAGCGCCCGATTTATGGCGAAGCCGCGCCCGAAGAGGCCCTGAAGCTGCTGCAAGAGGGCGTGCCAGTGGCCCCGTTGCCCTTCACCCCCAAACGCAAAACCAATTAGCTTGCTTGAAAGACGATAAATGGCAACAGCTTCCCAGCCCGACCCGCTTGCCACATTCCAACAGATGCGCAATCTGGTTCACGCCGATAATACACTGCCTTATGGCGAGCGGATCAAACTGCTGAAATCCCTGCGCACAGGCTTAAAGGCAAAGCAGAACGCCTTGATCAAAGCCATAGATCAGGATTTTCAGGGCCGCGCACGTCAGGAAACCATCATCGCCGATATCCTGCCGACCCTCGGGATTATTGACTATACAATCAAACACTTGCGCAAATGGATGAAGCCAAGGCGCCGCCATGTTGCCCTGCATTTCATACCCGCCAAGAACCGCATTTTAATGCAGCCAAAGGGCGTCGTGCTGATTATTTCGCCGTGGAATTACCCGATCTCGCTGTCGATCCTGCCCATGGTCACGGCAATCGCTGCGGGCAATCGGGTGATCCTGAAACCTTCGGAATTCACCCCGAAAACCTCGGACCTGATTGCGGAACTGGTGCACGGCGCGCTACCCGCTGATCGGGCCACCGTGATGACGGGCGGGGCGGATGTATCAATCACCCTGTGCAAGCTGCCTTTTGACCACATCCTGTTCACCGGCTCCACAAATGTGGGCCGCGAGGTGATGAAAAGCGCTGCCGAAAACCTAACGCCGGTAACGTTAGAGCTGGGCGGCAAATCTCCGGCCGTGATCCACGGCGATTACGATCTGGCCACCGCCGCGATGCGCATTGCGCGGGGTAAATTGCTGAACGCCGGCCAAACCTGCATTGCGCCCGATTACGTGCTGTTGGCGCGCGACAAGATTGATGCGTTTGTGACCCATTATAACGATGTCATAACGCGGTTTTATCCCGATATTGAGGATAACAATGATTACACCGCCATCATCAACCAGCACCACTTTGATCGCTTGAAGGCCTTGCTGCAAGACGCCAAAGCCAAAGGTGCCACAGTTCAGGTGGTTGGCGCATCTGCCACGGGCAGTTCGGGCCAGCACAAACTGCACCCGCATGTCATTCTGGACACCAGCGACGACATGCAAATCTGCCATGAGGAAATATTTGGCCCGCTATTGCCGATCATCGCCTATGACAGTCTGGATCAGGCCAGCGCCTATATTAACCAGCGCGCCCGCCCGCTGGCGCTGTATTATTTCGATAATGACAAACAACGCGTTAACGCATTTCTGGCGGCGACCACATCGGGCGGGGCAGCAATTAACGATACGGTTTTGCATTTTGTCCAGGATGATCTGCCCTTTGGCGGCGTCGGGGCCAGCGGCATGGGGGTTTGCCACGGGCATGAGGGGTTTTGCGAATTGAGTCACGCCAAACCGGTTTTCTATCAGGCCCGCTTGAATAGTACAGCAATCCTGAACCCGCCATACGGGGCAACGTTTGAGCGGATCATTAAATTCCTAACCCGTTAAACCCATGTCCGGACGCCGGTTGGCATCAAGAAAACATATTGCCACAGAGTGAGTGAACCACGCCATCCCCCTTGCCCTGCCCCGCATCGCGCCTTAATAAGCAGATGAAATCTGGGCCAATGTGCAAAGGGCAGACATGCCAACCTTAGTAATGAAATTTGGTGGCACCTCGGTGGCCACACTGGACCGCATCAAACGCGCTGCCAAACGGGTCGGTGTTGAAGTGGCGCGCGGCTATGACGTGATCGTCATTGTCTCGGCGATGTCAGGTAAAACCAATGAGCTGGTCGGCTGGGTTGAAGAGGTCTCGCCGATGTGTGATGCCCGCGAATATGATGCCATTGTGTCATCCGGTGAAAACGTCACCGCTGGCTTGATGGCGCTGACCTTGCAGGAAATGGACGTGCCCGCGCGCAGTTGGCAAGGCTGGCAAGTGCCGCTGCTGACCACCTCGGCCCATTCCGCCGCACGGATCAACGAAATCCCGACCGACAATCTGAACGCCAAATTCGGCGAAGGCATGCGGGTGGCCGTTGTGGCCGGTTTTCAGGGCATCAGCCCTGAAGGCCGTATCACCACGCTCGGGCGTGGCGGGTCTGATACCACGGCCGTGGCTTTTGCCGCTGCCTTTGGGGCGGAACGTTGCGACATCTATACCGACGTGGATGGTGTTTACACCACCGACCCACGGATCGAGGACAAAGCCCGCAAACTGGATAAAATTGCCTTTGAGGAAATGCTGGAACTGGCATCCCTTGGGGCCAAGGTTTTGCAAACCCGCTCGGTCGAGCTGGCGATGCGCTATAAGGTCAAACTGCGGGTTCTCTCCAGCTTTGACGAACAGGATGAAAATTCTGGCACTCTGGTATGTGCCGAGGAGGAAATAGTGGAAAAGAACGTAGTTGCAGGTGTCGCCTCTCAGCGCGACGAGGCCAAAATGACCCTTGTGTCGGTGGCCGACCGTCCCGGCATCGCCGCCGCCATTTTTGTGCCGCTGTCGGAGGCGGGTGTGAATGTGGATATGATCGTTCAGAATATCTCGGAAGACGGGCGCACTGATATGACGTTTTCTTGCCCCGTTGAACAGGTGGGCCGTGCCGAAAAAGCAATGGACGAGGCCAAGCAAAGCGGCGAGATCAACTTTCATGACCTGATCGCCGATACCGATGTGGCCAAAGTCTCGGTTGTTGGCATCGGCATGCGCAGCCACACAGGCGTGGCCGCCAAAATGTTTGAAGTGCTTTCCAAGGAAGGCATCAACATCAAGGTCATTACAACCTCAGAGATAAAAATATCTGTGCTGGTTGACCGGAAATACATGGAACTTGCGGTCCAAGCCCTGCATGATGCCTTTGAGCTGCATAAGGCTTCTTAATCACCCTTAGGGGGGACCATGTCGCAAAGCACTGACAGTCAAAGCCGCGCTCTTTTGGGCCGTTTACGTGAATCTCTGGCCGTCGAAGGGGCCGGACAAGAACGGCTGGACAGAATCACACATATCATTGCGGATTCAATGAGCTGCGAGGTTTGCTCGATCTATCTGTTTCGCGATGACGACACGCTGGAGCTTTGCGCCACTGAAGGGTTGAACCCCGATTCTGTGCACAAAACCCGCATGCGTCTGGGGGAAGGTTTGGTCGGGCGCGTCGCCAAAACCTCAACCACAATCAACACCGATGATGCGCCGTCAACACAGGGCTTTCGGTTTATGCCGGAAACTGGAGAGGAAATTTATTCAGCATTTTTGGGTGTGCCGATCCAACGTTTGGGTGAACGGTTGGGCGTGCTGGTGGTGCAATCCAAAGCAGTGCGCAAATTCACCGAAGACGAGGTTTATGCGCTCGAAGTTGTGGCGATGGTGGTCGCCGAAATGACCGAACTGGGCGCTTTTGTTGGCGAAGGGGCCGCCCTTTCGGCCCGCCATCAACAACCGGTGCTGTTTCGCGGCGGCGTCGGACAAGAGGGGGCTGCCGAGGGTCACGTTTACCTGCACGAGCCCCGCGTGGTGGTCACCAACCCGATTGCGGATGATCCCAAAGCCGAACTGATCCGCCTACAAGACGCGGTAGATCATTTGCGCGTGTCGGTTGACGATATGCTGGAAACCGCGGGCAACAAGGCTGGTGCTGAACACAAAGAACAGATGCAAGTGCTTGAAACCTACCGGATGTTTGCCAATTCCAAGGGCTGGATGCGCCGGATGGAAGAGGACATCGCGCGCGGACTGTCGGCAGAAGCGGCCGTGGAAAAGGAGCAATCCACCGCCCGCACCCGCATGGGCCAAGTGCCTGACGCCTATCTGCGCGAACGCCTGCACGATCTGGATGATCTGTCGAACCGCCTGCTGCGCATTCTAACCGGTCAGGGCGCGACAACGGGCGCTGAAATGCCGCTTGATCCGATCTTGATTGCCCGCAACATCGGCCCGGGCGAATTGCTAGAGTATGGCCGCAAATTGCGCGGCATCGTGCTTGAGGAAGGCTCGGTCGGCAGCCACGCTGCCATCGTTGCCCGTGCGCTGGCCATTCCACTGGTGATCAATGCACGTCGCATCACCACCGAGGCGCTGAACGGCGACCACATCATGGTCGACGGCGAACAGGGCAGCGTGCACCTGCGGCCCGACGATTCCGTAGTCAAGGCCTTCAAAGACAAGATCGCCATGCTTGCCAAGGATCAGGAACGCTATACCTCGATCCGCAACAAACCTGCCGAGACCCTGGACGGTGAAATCCTCACCCTGTCCATGAACGCGGGGCTGATGGCGGACCTGCCATCGCTGGAAAGTTCGGGCGCCCAAGGCGTTGGTCTGTTTCGCACCGAGCTGCAATTCCTTGTGCGCAACAAAATGCCCAAACGCGCCGAATTGGCCGCCCTCTATAATCGTGTTTTAGAAGCTGCCAACGGCCAACGCGTGGTGTTTCGCACGCTCGATATCGGCTCGGACAAAGTGCTGCCCTATATGAAACCCCAAGACGAGCCAAACCCCGCAATGGGTTGGCGTGCGATCCGTGTCGGGCTGGACAAACCCAGTGTGATGCGGATGCAATTGCAAGCCCTGATTCGCGCCAGCAATGGGCGCCCGATGTCGATCATGTTTCCCTTCATTGCCCAATCCGAGGAATTTTACTCGGCCCGCACTTATCTGGAAAAAGAACTGAAAAGCCAATCCCGCTTGGGCCACTCCATCCCCGAAACGGTCGAGGTCGGCGCGATGTTGGAAACACCATCACTGGCCTTCGCCCCGCGCAAATTCTTTGAAGATGTGGATTTTATTTCCATCGGCGGTAACGATCTGAAACAGTTTTTCTTTGCCGCTGACCGCGAAAACGAACTGGTGCGACGGCGCTATGACACGTTGAATGTCAGTTTTCTCAGCCTGATTGAGCAAATCGTTAACCGATGCAACGAAACCGCAACCCCCGTTTCGTTTTGTGGTGAAGACGCTGGCCGCCCCGTCGAGGCATTGTGCTTTGCCGCCATGGGCCTGCGCACGCTTTCGATGCGCCCCGCCTCGATTGGCCCGGTCAAAAGCCTGCTGCGACGCTCAAATCTGGCCGAGATCAAGGCTGTGATTGAAGACGCACGCGCCCGTGGTGACCAATCCGTGCGCCCCGCTATAATGGACTGGCTACGAGGTCGGTAGAGGTATGGAAAACAGCTTTATCCTTGCTGCCGTTGCGATTTCCGCCGCCCTGCTGGCCTGGCCGCGTCTATCGCGCTCACTCGGGTGGCGGGCGATGATCACGCCTCTGGCCTCAATCATCGGCAGCGGTTTTTTGGTGCTGGGGCCGATCCTGAACGCCTCATACGGCAAATACGCGCCGCTGGTTCTGCTGGCCCTGTGTGGGGTGGCCTATCTGTTTGGCCATGCCATCCGCTACAACATCGCAATGATTGCACAGGAAACGCCGCGCCCGCGCTTGGCCCTTAAACTCGAAACTGCGGCCTCGTGGATGCTGTCCTTTGCCTATGTGGTTTCGGTGACCTATTACCTGAACCTGCTGGGGGCTTTCGGCATCCGCCTGACCCCGTTTGACACCCCGACCAATGCCCGCATTCTGACCACAGTAGTTTTTGTCACGATCCTGCTGATCGGCTGGACACGCGGTTTTTTAGCGCTCGAGAAGCTGGAGCAATTCAGCGTTGGCGTGAAACTGGCCATCATCATGGGGCTGCTGGTCGGGATGGCCTTCTACTTTGCTGATCGCGCGGGGCAAGGTGCCTTGCTGCTTAATCCGCCCAGCCTATCCGGATGGCCTGCGTTAACGCTGGGTTTTGGGTTGCTGATCACCGTTCAAGGCTTTGAAACTTCTCGCTATTTGGGTGAAACCTATACTGCACCGATGCGCATCCGATCGATGAAACATGCCCAATGGCTGTCGACACTGATCTATGTGGTGTACATTCTGCTGCTGGCCTATGTCTTTGCGCCGGGCGCACTTGATTTCAGCGAAACAGCAATCATTGATATGATGAAAATTGTTGCCCCTATTCTGCCCTTCCTGCTGATCATCGCCGCCCTTAGCGCACAATTTAGTGCCGCAATCGCCGATACCAGCGGTGCGGGCGGACTGGTCGAGGAATTGACAGCGCAGCGGTTGCAGCCGCGCCATGCTTATGCGGCGCTGGTCGGGGTTGGTTTGGTGTTGACGTGGACGGCAGATGTGTTCCAGATCATCGCCTACGCTTCGCGTGCATTCGCGCTCTATTACGGATTGCAGGCCGGAATTGCCGCCGTGACAGCGGCTAACGGGTCAGGCAAGAATCTGGCCAGTTGGTGGTTTGCGCTTTTGGCCCTATCGGGAGTTGCGATTGCGGTTCTTGGCCGCGCGGTTGAGGGCGGCTAATCTCGCGGCCCCCGCCAAACCCGCACATCGCCCCGCACATCGTCCCAAGCCCCCTGTGTCAATGCGCGACCCAATATCCGGGCCGGATCCGTTGGCGGTGGCATCACCACGCCGTTTAGCTGTTCAAACCCGAACCGTCCGTAATAGGATGCGTCCCCAATCAACAAAACCCGTTGCCAACCGACCTTGACCGCAACAGCCAAACTCTCGCGGATCAAAAAACCGCCCAACCCCTCGCCTTGGCGCGTTGGGTGAACCGCCACTGGCCCCAGCAATAGAACCTCGGCGCCCCCAACCCGAACCGGCCAATAGCGGATCGCGCCGCCCAAAATACCGTCCTCGTCGCGCGCCACCAAAGACAGCGCTGCCACAGGATCAACCCCGTCGCGCAACCGGTACGACGACAACGCCTCGCGACCCGGCGCAAAGCACAGATCATACAGCGCCTCGACCTCCCACCAATCGTCTTTTGTCTCTTGTTTCAGCCCAATCACGACACTTGCCTCGCCTTTTGCTGTTAACGGCCCTAGCATAGCAATATCACAGGATCAAACATCTCGGACCTGTTGACGTTTGTTGCAACCAATGCGATGCAACAAACGTCAACAGATCCTAGGAAATACGCGCAATGTTTTACCAACCAAAAGACGGGCACCCCCTGCCCCATAACCCGTTTTCGGCAATCGTTTCGCCGCGCCCAATCGGCTGGATCTCGACCCGCAGCACCGATGGCGTCGATAACCTCGCGCCCTATTCGTTTTTCAACGCGGTCGCCTATGACCCACCCCAAGTGATGTTCGCCTCGACGTCATTAAAACCCGGCCGCCACTTGGGCAAAGACAGCGTTGCCAACATTGACGAAACCGGCGTGTTTTGTGTGAACATCGTGGAATACGCCATGCGCGATGCCATGAACAAAACCTCGGCAGGGAACCCTGCGGTGGGTGACGAATTCACCCATGCTGGCATTGATCGAACCGAGTGCGAAACCATCGCCTGCTCACGCGTCACAAACGCCCCCGCAGCGCTGGAATGCAAGCTCACACAAATCATCACATTGGCGGGCGATCACAACCTGTTGGTAATCGGCGAGGTCACCGGCATCCACCTGCGCGACGACTGCCTGATTGACGGCACTTTTGACGTGACCAAATACCAACCGCTGGCCCGCCTCGGCTACCACGACTACGCCCATGTCAATGACCTGTTCAGCCTGAAGCGGCCTGATTGACCCTTCTTCTTTGCTTAAATACCTGCCGCCCGCAGGGCATAAACCACTTATCCAACATTCGGGGTTTTGCTGACCTGCACATACAGGCATGATACCCCCAACACCATCAAGGGATAGATCATGACAGACACAGTAATCGGCATCATCGGCGGCTCGGGCGTATATGACATCGACGGGTTAGAAAACGCCACGTGGCAATCCGTCAACTCTCCGTGGGGCGAGCCGTCAGACGACATCCTGACCGGCACGCTGGATGGCGTCAAAATGGCCTTCCTGCCCCGCCACGGACGTGGCCACATCCATTCGCCAACCACGGTGCCTTACCGCGCCAACATTGATGCGCTGAAACGGCTTGGCGTCACCGATGTGATCTCGGTCTCGGCCTGCGGGTCGTTTCGCGAAGAAATGGCGCCGGGTGATTTCGTCATCGTTGACCAGTTCATCGACCGCACTTTCGCGCGGGAAAAATCCTTTTTTGGCACCGGCTGCGTGGCACATATCTCGGTTGCGCATCCGACCTGCCCACGCCTGTCGGACGCCTGCGAGATTGCCGCCAATGCCGCCAGTATCACCGTGCACCGCGGCGGTACCTATCTGGCGATGGAAGGCCCACAATTCTCCACATTGGCGGAAAGCAAAATGTATCGCGATGTCTGGAATTGTGACGTGATCGGCATGACCAACATGCCCGAAGCCAAACTCGCCCGCGAGGCCGAACTCTGCTACGCCTCCGTCGCGATGATCACCGACTACGACAGCTGGCACCCCGAGCACGGCGCGGTGGACGTCACCGAGATCATCAAAACCCTGACCGGCAACGCCGACAAAGCCCGAAACCTCGTCGCCCGCCTTCCCGCCCTGCTCACCGCCAACCGCACCCCTTGCGAACACGGCTGCGACCGCGCGCTGGAATACGCCATCCTGACTGCACCGGATGCCCGTGACCCAGCGCTGCTGGCGAAACTGGATGCGGTGGCGGGGCGGGTATTGTAGCCTGCCAACATGATCCGCTTCAATCAAATCCCAGCCCAAACCCGCGGCATCCTGCTAATGATCCTCGCGACCTTTGCCTTCACCGTGCTGGACCTCACGGCCAAATCCCTAACCATGCGGGTCGGGGTGATGCAGACCCTTTGGGCGCGCTATGCCGGGCAAGCCCTGATCGTGTTCATCATCATCCTGCCCAAACTGAAATTCCGATTGCGCACCGCCTACCCCAAACTGCAACTTCTGCGGTCGTTGTTTATGCTCGGGGCCACCATCTTCTTTTTCACAGGACTTTCGCACCTTGGGCTGGCCGAAACCACCGCCATCATGGATATCAGCCCCGTTCTGATCACCCTCGGTGCCGCCCTATTTTTGGGCGAACGGTTCGGCCCCCGTCGCGCCTTTGGGGTGTTCGCGGCCCTGATTGGCGCAATGATCATCATCCGGCCCGGCTCAGGCGTGCTGTCGCTCTATGCCTTACTGCCGGTCGGGGCCGCCATCTGCTACTCCGGCTTTGCGCTGGCCACGCGCTTTGTCGGGCACGGCGAAAACGTATGGACCTCGCTGTTTTACGGCGCAGCGCTCGGCGGGCTGGTTTTCACCATTATCATCCCGTTTTACTGGCAAACCCCTGATACCATCGCCATCGCATTGATGCTGCTGATCGGGCTAATCTCGACCCTGCCGCATTTCCTGCTGATCCATTCCCTAACCTTGGCCGAGGCCAGCGTGGTCGCCCCGTTCGGCTATGTCGGCCTGTTGTTTGCCACCCTCTGGGGGATGATCTTTTTCGGCGATTACCCCGATGCCTACACCTATCTGGGGGCCTTTATCATTGTCGCGGCGGGGGTCTACGTCTGGCACCGCGAAAACCGTAGATAGGCCGCCCCGGTTAACCAGCTTTGCGACATTAACACCGTTGAATGCGCCGCGGCACTCCCGTATCAATCGGCGGGCAACTGCTGCGCCGGACCACAAAAGGGAACCCCACATGAAAACCGTCAAAGACTACATCCGCACCATCGTCGACTTCCCGCACGAGGGCATCATGTTTCGCGATGTCACCACGCTGTTTGCCGACCCGCGCGGCTTTCGCATGGCGATCGACCAGATGCTGCACCCCTACGCCGGCATGCAAATCGACAAGGTTGTCGGGCTTGAGGCGCGCGGGTTTATCCTCGGCGGTGCCATCGCCCACCAGTTGACCGTCGGGTTTGTGCCGATCCGCAAAAAGGGCAAATTGCCGGGTGCTGTGATTTCCGAGGCCTACACGCTGGAATACGGCGAAGCGGTGATGGAAATGCATGACGACTCTATCAAGGCAGGCGAGCGCATTCTAGTGGTCGACGACCTGCTGGCCACCGGCGGCACGGCGGCGGCAGGCATCAAACTGATCGAGCGGCTGGGCGGCGAGATCGTCTCGACCTCGTTCATCATAGACCTGCCGGAACTGGGCGGTCGCAAAGTGCTGGAAGACATGGGCATGGACGTGCAGGTGCTGTGCGAATTCGAGGGCGCGTAACCCCCTCACACGTAAACTCAATTTTAATCAGAATCGCCCTATAGATGTCTTGTCTGTTTGGGAGCAGACTCTGTTTGCAAAACGAAAGAAGAGCGCCCCGTCACCCCCGACGGGGCGTTCGCTTGCTTGGGGACAGTTGCTAAGCGAGCAAACTAACATCTGCGGCATTAGCCCATTGTTTAGCCACAACGCACCACTTAGTGCCAAAAGCCGACAATTTCCTGAAATGCTGAACAGAAAAGCAATGTCACCGGCCAACCCAGAGTCAGCCAATGACTATTGTTTTAAAACTTCAGTCGACAGAACCGAACTCTGTTTCCTACCAACCCATGTGATAAAATGCCCAGATCCGCTCTATATTCATCGGCAACCATTCATCATAATAGCGCCAATCCTGATACTTAGGCAGCTTTACGGATGTCTTTAACTCGTCCGGATTGTGCATGCCTGCATCCATCGCCGCCTTGACCGCCGCCATCAAATCTTCGAGATATACCCGCTGTTCCATTACCACGTTTGCGACATCAATGGCTGGTTCAGTATGGGGCCCATGGCCTGATATCACATAGTCAAAATCGATTGCTTCGATCTCCCTCAGGCTCCTGATCCATTCATCAGGCCAGAAGTCCGGCATCATGCGAAAAGCAACCCGCCGAGGTGTGACGATATCAACAACGAACAGGATTTTTTCCTTGGGCAACCGTATGGTCACAAGGCTTTCCCCGTGGTTGGGACCAAAATATTCTAGAACCAGCGTCCGGTTTCCCAAAGTCAACTCGTACCGGTCACTGAAGGTAATGTCCGGCAGCGGCGTAACCGCACTCGGATGATCGCCAAGCTCTTTCAATACGTTCTCATGGCCGACGAATTTAGCACCCTCTTGCTTGAAGATAATGCCTCCTGAGATGTGGTCATGGTGATTGTGGCTGTAAACGACGTATTTCACAGGCATGTCCGTTACTTTGCGGATTTCTGCCTGAAGCAGTTTTGCCGCCTTGGGGTTCATTGGGTCCGTAACGATGACGCCCTCATCGGTGACAATGAAAATGTTCCGGTAAACCCACCAGCGAAATACATAAACCCCATCGCCAATCGGCGTCACACTATGGCCGAATAACTCGCCCCCCACAGGCGCGTCGGTCGGAAATTGCTGACCTGCTTGGGCCAGCGTAGAAAATGATAACCCCAGAATGAGGATCACCGAATTTAGGAACGCTTTCATAGTCATTTCGCCTTTTTCCGGAAGTGTATTTGACGCCTAGAGATCGGCAATATCAACATCGCTCTTTGACAACATCTTCTTAAGTATCGCCTGCACCGTGTCGTTTTCTGATTGCCCAAGGCTCGCTGTGAACTTGGCATTGGTCGCCATTGATTCTGCCGCAAGTTCTAGAATCAAAACCTGACCCTTTTGCGTCAGTTCGATATTAACCGCACGCCGATCAGTCGCGCATTGGTGCCGTTGGACCAGCCCCCGTTTTTCGAGCCGGTCTACGTGGCGTGTGATGGCCGCCCTATCAATTCCAATAAAACTTGCGATGGCGGCAGGGGCGGTTTTGCCATGATGCTGGATCGCGCTCAACACAGCCCAAGATGCCCGTGTTACATCATGCACTGCCAGCCGCTTATCGAGGTCCGCCTCAAAGGCGCGCGCAAGTCGTGTCACCCAGTATCCGGTACTCGATTGTAGGGAATGAGGTTTTTCAAGCATTTGCATCTCCAGTTGCATATAATTGTAACAGTCAACTATTGTTATAGTCAACTACAATCACTTACTCTGGCCGACAATACTTTCATTTGAAACGCTACAGTCGACCGGTTTTACAACTGACTTAAGCTGCAAAGTCGCCTTGATATTCCCCGAACATCCTCACCCCATAACCCCTGCATACCGCTCCCGCAGCGCTTTTTTCTGCACTTTCCCCATCGCATTGCGCGTCAACTCGTCCACAATAATCACCCGTTTAGGCTGTTTAAACCGCGCCAGACCGGGTGCGATGGCGGCCAGTATGCCCGCCTCGCCCACATCCCCCGAGGTAACCACCACAGCCACCACAGCCTCGCCGAAATCAGCGTGCGGCACCCCGATCACAGCGCTCTCTACCACGCCGTCAACCGCATCAATCAGCAGCTCCACCTCTTTGGGATACACATTATACCCCCCCGTGATGATCAAATCCTTGGCCCGCCCGACGATGCTGATGTAGCCATCCGCGTCCTGCACCGCCATGTCCCCGGTGATGAAAAATCCGTTCTCGCGCAGCTCTTCGGCGGTCTTTTCCGGCATCTTCCAATACCCCGCAAACACATTGTCTCCGCGCACCTCCAGAATACCGACCTCGCCGCGCGGCACCTCCACACCCTCAGTATTCGCAACAATCACCTCGACGCCGGGCAGCGCAAAACCAACCGTGCCCGCCCGCCGCTCGCCCACATAGGGGTTCGAGGTGTTCATGTTGGTTTCGGTCATGCCGTAGCGCTCCAGTATCGCGTGACCCGTCACATCCTGCCAACGCTGATGGGTTTCCGCCAACAAGGGGGCAGACCCTGACACAAACAGCCGCATCCCCTTGGCGGCCTCTGCCAAACCAGCGGTTTCCAGCAGCCTGACATAATAAGTCGGCACCCCCATCAGCGCCGTTGCACCCTGCATGGCCGCAACTACGGCACCCGCCTCGAACCCCGCCATAAAGATGCAAGATGCCCCCGACATTAGCGTGATATTGGTGGCCACAAACAAGCCGTGGGTGTGAAAGATCGGCAAGGCGTGGATCAACACATCATCCGATGTGAACTGCCAGTATTCCATTAAGGCCACAGAATTCGAGGTCAGCGCCCGATGGGTCAGCATCGCTCCCTTTGAGCGCCCCGTGGTGCCCGACGTATACAAGATCGCCGCCAGATCATCCGGTCCCCGAGCAACGGCGTTAAATCCTGCTGCCATCATATCTCGAGCCATGGTCAATGTGCCGACCTCATCCGCGCCAAGCGTCAGAATTTCCGCAACTCCCGCTGCCGTGGCAATCGGCGTCAGGCTGTCCAGAGCATCCGGTTCACAGATCAGCAATTTCGGGGTTGCATCCTCTAGAAAATACTGGACTTCAGCCCCCGTATAGCCTGTATTTAAGGGCAGAAACACCACCCCCGCCAGCACCGCGCCAACATATAGCTCCAGCATGGCTTGGGTCTTGGGCGCTTGCACGGCAACGCGATCTCCGGCCACCAACCCTTTGGCCACCAGAACCGCTGCCATCCTCTCGGCATTGGCAAAGAACGCACTAAAAGAAACGCTCTGGCCTGTTTGGTGGTTTTGCAGGAAAATCGCATCTTCCCTGCCCAAACTGGCGCTGCGCAAACGTTTGGCGAGGTGGTTTATATCATACATTGTGACGGGCCCTTATCGTGTTTGTTCACGCATATCATAGTCAATCCATGCTCGCCAGATTGTTACCGCAAATGCAGAACCGCCGCGTTCTGATCCTAGACATTCGCGCCCATTCCCGTTACCCATTTTTTCAAAATCCGTTTGGTAATTCGTTGGCTGGAGCAATGATGATTAGAAAATCCGCAAGCCTGTTTTCCCTTCTGGCAATCCTGATTGTGGTCGGTTGTGCCAAGATGCCGTCAGGCGGCCCACCCCAAGCCAGTCAAACCCAAATCAACGAACTGGCACTTGCCATTCAGGCGCTTGGGCCGAATGTGGATGCTGACGAGGCGCGCCGCGCCGCCGATATTGCCTTTAATTATCCGCTTCAATTAGCCCGTGAATACCAGATCACCGATTCTCCTTTGATCCATAATATCAAGGTCAATCGCGGCAAACGCCCACGTGGGCTGTGCTGGCACTGGGCGCAGGATATGGAAACCCGTCTGGCGCAGGAGCAGTTCAAAACGCTAGATCTACACCGTGCCATCGGCAATTCCGAAGTCGCCCTGCGGATTGACCACAGCACCGTCATTGTCAGCTCAAAAGGGGCCGGAATGAACGACGGTCAGGTGCTTGACCCGTGGCGTTTTGGCGGTCGTTTGTTTTGGGGCAAACCATTGGAAGACACTAAATACGAATGGATTTCGCGGGCCGAAGTATTCGCGCTGAAAACCGCGCGTGCCAGAAACTAGGCCACAAACAACACGCCCGGGTTCATAATCCCGACCGGATCAAACGCACCCTTGACACGGCCCATCATCGCCAGTTTGGCCGGATCACCATAGCGCGCCAGATCCGCCACCTTCATGCGGCCAATCCCGTGTTCGGCGCTGAATGATCCACCCATATCTGCCACCAGATCATGCACCACTTGGGTGATTTCACCACGTTGATCACTGTAAGCATCACGGCTCTTCCCTAATTGCGGGAACATGTTGTAATGCAGGTTGCCATCGCCCAGATGCCCGAAACAGTTGATCCTGAAATCACCTACAGCAGCCAACATTTCGGCCCCACGTTCTATAAACTCGGGCACCAAACTCAGGGGCACCGATATATCGTGCGACGCGATAGAGCCGATGCGCTTGTTGGCCTCGGGGATGCTTTCGCGCACGGCCCAAAACTGCGCCCGTTGCGCCCCGTTCTGGGCCACCAAGCCGTCCAAAACCAACCCGTGTTTATGGGCATCGGCAAACAACGCCTCTAGCAGCGCGTCAGCGTCTTGCCCCCGCGCAACCCCCAGATCAATCAGCACCATCCATTCGGGCACATCGGCAAACGGCAAACGCACCTCGGGCATGGTTTCGGCCAAAAACCGCAATCCCATGCCGTTGATCAACTCGAACGCCGAAACACTTTCGCCGCAATGCTCCTGAGCCAGAGCCAACAATGCCAGTGCCGCCGCCGGATCGGGCACCACCATAAGGGCAACCCCCTCACCCGCAGGCCGTGCGAACAGCCGCAAAGAGGCCGCCGTGATCACCCCCAAGGTGCCCTCGGCCCCGATCAGCAAATCACGTAAATCATAACCGGTGTTGTCTTTGCGAAGGCGCTTTAGCCCATGCCAGATTTCGCCGCTGGGTAACACCGCTTCCAGTCCCAAACACAGGGCGCGCGCATTGCCATAACGCAGCACATTTACACCGCCCGCATTGGTGGCCAGATTGCCGCCGATCTGGCACGACCCTTGGGCTGCCAATGTCAACGGAAACAAGCGCCCCGCATCCTCGGCCGCTGTTTGAACATCCTGCAAGATCGCCCCTGCTTCGGCCACCAGCACGTTTTCTTGTGGCCAAACATCGCGCACCGCGTTCATACGTTCTAGCGACAGGATCACCGGTGCAGGACCGTCAGGCATAACCTGGCCGCCAACCAACCCCGTGCCGCCGCCATATGGCACAACGCCCACTCGCGCCGCCGCGCAAGATCGCACAACGCTGGCAACCTCGTCCACATTCGCAGGGGTCAGCAACAACCCCGAGACGCCCGCAAACCGGCCCCGTGGCTCTTCCAGATATTTAGGGGTTAAAGGGCGAAACGCCGCCTCGGGCAAACTGGCCCGCAGTT
>Ga0209345_10003215_pt1 | contig 17016 bp, 14 predicted proteins | sample Cruoilmetagenom7_FD_187294 | JGI IMG/M metagenome (GOLD analysis project Ga0209345, IMG submission 187294) | Oil polluted marine microbial communities from Coal Oil Point, Santa Barbara, California, USA - Sample 7 (SPAdes) (version 2) | ecosystem: Environmental > Aquatic > Marine > Oil seeps ...
GGTTTTCATCACCTCGCTGGTGGCCAATCTGCTGGACCGGGGGCGGATGCCGGGGTTGCTGGCGGCCTCCGAAGGGCGGATCGAGGCGGCGTTCTTGCAGCCGCAGCCCGATGATACCGTGCCGCGCTTTGACTATGAGAACCACCTTGCCGCACTGACGGGCAAGACGCCCCATTGGCCCGAGAGCACGCGGGCGATCTCGGAACTGCGGCTGTCGCTCAAGGTGCGACCCAATGGGCTTCTTGCAGGGCTGCAAGGGCCGCGCACGCTGCATCTGGATATTGTCGACTACCCCGGCGAATGGCTGCTCGATCTGGCGCTGATGGATGTGAGCTATGCCGAATGGTCCGCGCAGGTGCTGGAGCGTATTGCAGTCCGCGAGGAAGCAGCGGGCTTTCGCGCCTTGGCGGAACAGACCGACCCCCATGCGGAACTGGACGAGACCACCGCCCGCAAACTTGCCGATAGCTTTGCCGACTACCTGCAAACCGCCCGCGCCAATGGCTACTCCGACTGCACGCCGGGGCGGTTCTTGCTGCCCGGTGACCTTGCCGGTTCGCCCGTGCTGACTTTCGCGCCGCTGCCCGGTTCCGACGGCGCGCCGCGCAAATCGTTGATCCGTGAAATGGCGCGGCGGTTTGAGGCTTATAAGAAACAAGTGGTGCAGCCCTTCTTCCGCGATCACTTTGCGCGGATCGACAGGCAGGTTGTGCTGGTCGACGCATTGGGCGCGATCCATCAGGGGCCGCGTGCGGTGGAAGACCTGCGCGGCGCGATGGCCGATATCTTGGGGGCGTTCCGACCGGGGCGGAACAACTTTCTGACCAACCTGCTGCGCGGCAAGCGGGTCGAGAAAATCCTCTTTGCCGCGACCAAGGCCGACCACCTGCACCACAGCCAGCATCCGCGCCTGAGCGGCATCATGCAGGCGCTGATCCGGGAGGCGCGCGATCGGGCGCAATACGCGGGCGCGGGCACGCGGGCGATGGCGATTGCCAGCCTGCGGGCCACGACTGAGGATACGATGCTGCATGGGGGTGAAAACCTCGACGTGGTGCGCGGCACACTGCTTAACGATGACGAAACACGCGGGCGGCAGGCGGCTTTCTACCCCGGCGAGTTGCCTGAAGACCCTGCGCATTTGCTGACGCCTGCGCGGCAGGGCGCGCAGGATTGGCTGGGCGCGGATTACCAGATCATGCGCTTTGCGCCTGCGGTCTTGGACCTGCGCCCCGGCGACGGGCCGCCGCATATCCGGCTGGACCGGGCGGCGGAATTCTTAATTGGGGATCGGCTATGAGCGATGTGCTGATACGCCCTGCCACCCTGCGTGCGGCCCAGCCTTTAGACGCGGGCGCGGTGGGTGAGATCATGACAGACTTTGCCCGCGATACCAATTGGTTGCCGCGCATTCATACAGCAGCCGAAGACATCGCCCATGCCGATGCAATGATCGCACGTGGCTGGGTCACGGTGGCAGAACAAGACGGCCAGATCGCCGGTTTCGCAGCCTGCGCCGGAGGCGATCTGGACGCGCTTTATGTGACCAAGGCCGCACGCGGGCAGGGCGTTGGCTCGGCGCTGGTCAAACAACTCAAGACCGCCCATCCCGCGCTGACCTGCTGGACCTTCCAAGCCAACCACCCGGCGATTGCCTTTTACCGCCAGCACGGCTTTGCAGAAACCGCACGCAGCGATGGCAGGACCAATGACGAAGGCTTGCCCGACCTGACGCTGCAATGGCAAAGGGAGGCCGCCTGATGGCCCGTGGACCGATCCTGTTCGACTTAGAAGACGATACCAAGCCACAGCCTTCTGTGGCCGAAGCGTTGCCCGTACCTGAGTATGAGACAGAAACACCGCCGCCCAAGGGGCAAGCCATGCAAATCGCCGCGCAACTGGCGGCGCGCAAGCCGTCGCGGCTGGTGCGGCTGTTCTGGGGGCTCGCGGGGGCGCTGGTTACGGCGATGGTGTCGATTGCCGCATGGACCTTTGTAACTGATCTGATGGCCCGCTATCCGTTGCTTGGTTGGGCAATGACGCTGTTGCTTGGGGCATTTCTGCTGGTGCTGGCCCTGCTTTCCTTGCGTGAGATGGCCGCTTTTGGCCGCCTTGCACGGCTTGACGGGTTGCGCCACGATGCAGGCGAGGCACTGGCGCAAGGCGATCTGGCGGCCGCGCGCGGTGTGACCGATCGGTTGGAGGCGCTTTATAAGCACCGCGAAGACACCCGCTGGGGCCGCGACAGGCTAACCGAACTGCGCGGCGATCAGTTTGACGCAGAAGCTCTGCTTGGATTGGCCGAACGCGAAGTGCTGGCCCCCTTGGACCGTGCCGCCACGCGCGAGGTTGAAGCGGCAGCGCGGCAGGTGGCTGCCGTCACGGCATTGGTGCCGCTGGCACTGGCCGACGTGGCCGCAGCGCTGAGCAGCAACCTGCGCATGATCCGGCGCATTGCCGAGATCTACGGTGGGCGCTCGGGGTTTTTTGGCTCATGGCGGCTCACCCGCGCAGTGCTGTCTCATCTTGTCGCCACCGGTGCGGTGGCGGTGGGCGATGACCTGATTGAGCCGCTTTTGGGCGGGTCCATTGTGGCCAAGCTAAGCCGGCGTTTTGGTGAAGGTTTGGTGAACGGCGCGCTGACAGCAAGGGTCGGCGTGGCGGCCATTGAGGTCTGCCGCCCGCTTCCCTTTGCCCGGGAAAAGCGTCCCGGCGTACGTGGCATCGTCAAGCGGGCCCTGACCGGGGTGTTTGGCAAGGAGTAGCGCGTTACGGGGCCGCGGCCTCGCGGATAGCGCGCAGCGGGTGCTGTAGCAGGCCGTTCCACGGGGCGACTTTCAGCCCCGGCAAATACCCCCAACAGGCGGCCTTTTCGGCCTGTTCATGAGTCATCTTTGTTGCGCCTTGGTACGGGCGGTTGCCGTCACTGATTTCTTCGGGCGACGACGCATGGGGCAGGTCCAGAAAAGCAGCGATGCGGCGCAGGGCGTCAGGGGTGTCTGCGATAATGTCTTCGTACCGTAGGACCATGACAGCGTGCAAATAGGGCAGATCGCCAAGCAGTTGCGTATGTGCGGCCAACCAGTGATCCATCAGAGCTTTGGGCGGGGTGTCGACCCATGACGCTACAGAGGTGGCGACCGCTTCGGGGTGGCGCAGGACGACGATGAATTGCGCCATCGGAAAAAGCTGCTGCATCAGCCGCATGCGGGTCAGGTTGATCGGCGATTTCTCAATCCGCCAAGGCAAAGCGCTGTCGAACCACGGCGCCCAGTCATGCTCCAGCCGCAGCCGAGTTTCCAAACAGTTGAGCGGGTGTTCTTCCGTCAGATGCTCCGCCGGATTGGTCGCAAAATGCATTGGGCGACCTAAGAGTGCAGTATGGGGGATAGCCCCTTGCAGATAGACGCCTTCGTTCTCTGGCGCGGCAGAGCCGGTGATCCCGCCCGCCCCGGGCAGAGCATTTACCAAACGGTTGACCAAGGAGGTTCCCGAACGGTGCAGCCCGCCGATAAAGAGGTAGCGCGGAGGCGACGTTTTGGGGGCCATAGGGTGCTTTCTACAGGGGGCAGTTTGGGTCTGGGATTGGCCGCAGCTAGCTTGGTTCGTCCCCGCGCCAAGTTCTGAACGAGTTAATTTTTGTTATCGGAACGTAACCACCCTCAGAAGGGCTTCCTTCCCGTAAGGAGACCCGTTTCATGTACATTTTCCACATCGCTCTGGGGGGCTGTTTGACCGCCCCGAATGTCAACTACGGCGTAACCGAGGACACCGGCGGCCATATCGCCTACATCCTCGGCGCGGCTCGGGCGCAGGCGGCACGTAGTGATGTGGACGGGGTCCGGATCGTGACCCGCGCGTTTGATGACCCGGCCCTCGGCGCGGTTCATGCACAAGTCGATCAGCAGGTTGGACGGGGGGTGTCGATTCGGCGGCTTTGGACAGCGCAGCGCGGCTATCTGAGCAAAGAAAACCTCGCGGCGGAAATTCCCGCGTTAACGGAGGCATTCCTTGCCGATCTTGACGCGTCCCCCCGCAAACCTGACGTGATCCACGCTCATTTCTCGGATGCCGCAGAACTGGCGCTTGCGGCGCGGGCGCGGTTTGGCATCCCGGTAATTTATACCCCCCATTCGCTGGCGTTAAGCAAGTCCGGCCCGGTGGTGGATCAAAAACGTGTGGCCGCAGAGCGCCGCGCCTTGACGGAAGCCGATGCCGTGGTCTTGTCCTCGCTGGACGAAGCCGAACATCAGGTTGCGGCCTACGGAGAGGGTGCGCAGGCACGGGTGCACCGTGTGGCGCCTGGTGTTTCGCTGCGCCGCCCGGCTGCGACAGGCGCGGGGCGCGCGTTGTTGGCCGATACCTTGGATGACCTTGACCGCCCCATGTTGCTGGCAATCGCCCGGCCCGTTGCGCGCAAGAATTTGGCCACTTTGGCGCGGGTTTATGCGGGCAGTGCGGAGCTACAGGCCAAAGCGAACCTCGTGATCCTTGCTGGTCAACATGGGGATCCTTTGCAAGCCAATGATGAAGCACGGAAAGAGTTGGATCAGCTGCGGACCCTGCTCAAAGGCCCGGCGTTGCGCGGCAAGGTCGCCTTGCCGTCGCACCATACACAAACCGATGTCGCGGCGCTCTATGAAGGTGCTGCGCAGTCGGGCGGGGTGTTCGTCAATCTCGCGCTGCATGAACCATTTGGGCTGACCATGTTGGAAGCAGCGGCGCATGGTTTGCCCGTTGTGGCGACACAAGAGGGCGGGCCCGCCGACATCGTGGCCGATCTAGGGCATGGCATATGTGTGCCGCCCTGTGATGAAGAAGCAATTGAGGCGGCCTTGCAGCAATTGCTGGATGACAAGGCGCTTTGGTCCGGTGCATCGCAGGCCGGCCGGACACATGTCTCACGCTATGATTGGTCACGTTGGGCCGAGACAGTTCAGCAGATTTGCCATGAGATCCGCAGCACTCAACCCGCAGCCCGAGCGCCTGTGATGCTGGCCAGCGACATCGACAATACGCTGACGGGCTGCCACCCGTCGGCGGCGCTCTTTGCAGGTTGGATCGAACGCGATGCACCAGTTTTTGCTGTGGCGACCGGACGCTCATTGCCCGAAGCACGGCGCATTCTGCGCGACTGGGAACTGCCTATGCCACAGGTGTTCATCACCTCGGTTGGCAGTGAGGTTTACCTCGCCGATGGCGACGGGCGGCTCTGCCTCGACACGGCTTTTGCGCGTAAACTTGACGCAAGTTGGCGGCGGGCCCATGTTCAGCGGGCATTGCAGGACTTCGGTTTTAACTGGCAACCTGACGTCGAACAACGCCGCTGGAAGCTGAGCGGTTTCGGCAATGCGCGCACCGCACAGCGGCTGGAACGCCATTTCACCCGGCGCGGTGTCGCGGCACAGGTCGTGGCGTCGCACGGGCGCATGATTGACGTGCTGCCACTGGCAGCGGGCAAAGGGCCAGCCGTTTGCGCAGCGGCCAAACGTCTGGGCCTGCCTATGGCTCAGGTGGTGGTCGCGGGCGACAGCGGCAATGATTTTGACATGTTGCAGGCGGTCGAGGCTGGGCTGGGCCGTGGCATTCTGGTGGGCAACGCGATGGACGGTATGCGAGAGCGTCTAAGCAGCAGCCGGGTGTATATGGCGCGGGCGTCACATGCCGCGGGAGTGCTGGAAGGGTTGGAAACCTTCGGCTTTGCGCAGAACGCGATGGACGCTAATATCAAGTTGGTCGCCCAATGACGCGGCCCATTGGATATTTCGTGCACCATCAAGGGCGCGGCCACGCCGAGCGTTGCGCAGCGGTGGTGAATGCTTTGCCAGCAGATCAGCCTGTTGCGGTGTTCTGCGCGAAACCTGACATTTTTCCCGCCTTTACGCGGCCAGTTGAGATGATCGCTCTGCCGTCTCTTTTTGAGCCGACGGGGCAAGAGGACATCCACGACACCACGACAGCGCCCGACACGGTGCATTGCGCGCCGCTGGGCTGGCCCGGTATCCGCCGCGCGATGGCGCAATTGGCTGGGTGGTTCGACAGTGCGAACCCGGTATTGATGATCAGCGATGTCTCTGCCGAAGTCGCCCAACTGGCGCGGATTTGTTCGGTGCCGCATGTCAAAGTTTTGCAACACGGGCTGCGCGGTGATCCGGGGCATCAGGCTGCCTATGACGGGGCCGTGGGGCTGCTCTGCCCCGGTGCAGAGGCACTGGCGCAGCCCGATTGGCCCAAGCGGCACCGGACCAAGACCCATTTCGCCGGCGGTTTGGGTGTCGACGTAAAACGCCCCGACGCGGCGCGGCGCAGGGCGGCGCGTGAAACGCTTGAGATAGCAGCGGATCAACGGCTCATCGTGGTCATGTCAGGCGGTGGCGGAACGGGCTTTGCCTCGGCCCCCTTTGGGATAGCCGCGCGCGCCATGCCGGAGACTGCTTTTGTTACAATTGGTCAGATGGCGCGGGACTGGCATGCCACTGAACCTGCGAACCTGCAACATCACGGTTGGGTGGATAACGCTGCGGACTATTTGGATGCCGCCGATATGGTGGTGGCCTCTACCGGAAACACCACTTGCCATCAAATCCTTGCTGCGGAAACACCTTGGCTGGCGGTACCGGAGTGGCGCTATTTTGACGAACAGGTTGAGAAGGCAAAGGCGCTCGCACGCGCCGGGGCCGCGCATCATTTGCCAAGCTTCCCGGCCTCCGCTGGGGCGTGGCATGCGGCGATAGAACTGACTTTTAAGACCCACAACCCGGGACGGCAACGCGCCTTGGTTGACGCAAACGCAGCCGCAGGCACCGCGCAATGGCTGAAGGATTTGACCCGCAGTCTGCTTGCCCAAACATTTAATGATACAGGAGATTTACATGACGTTGTTCACCCCATCCGCGCCTGAAAAGCCCAAGGTCAGCGCCCTGACGCTCGCCCGTGGGCGCGAGGCGCATTTGTACAATGTGATCCTCGGGCTGACGCGTCAGACCCAACAACCGGACGAGCTGGTCATCGGGGTCATGCAAGATACGCTTTATGGCGATCTGCCGCAGACCGACTTTCCGATCCGGCAAGTACAGGTGACGGGCCGGGAACTGCCTCTGTCGCGCGCGCGCAATACGGTGGCCGGAAAGGCGCGTGGCAATTGCCTCGTTTTCCTAGATGTAGATTGCATCCCGGCACCAGACCTTATCGCCGATTACGCGCGCTATGCTGTCCCCGGCAACGGTTTGATTATGGGCGAGGTCAATTATCTGCCCGCTGGAACCGCTACCGAAGGCTGGACCTATTCCAAGCTCGAAGCCGTCGCCGTGCGCCATTCCGACCGCCAAGGGCCGCCCGCCGAAGGGTTGAAGCGCTGCAACGATTACCGCTGCTTCTGGTCGCTCAATTTTGCCATTCACCGTGACGATTGGGACCGCTCGGGCGGTTTTGATGAGCGCTTTACGGGCTACGGCGGAGAGGACACGGATTTTGGCCGCGAGTTGGACGCACGCGGCGTCGCGATCCATTGGGCCAAGGGGGCGAAGGTCTTTCATCAGCATCACCCGCATTGTATGCCACCGATCCATCACATCCCCTCAATCCTGCGCAACACCGAGATTTTTGCCGAGAAATGGGGGCACCGCACGATGAATCATTGGCTGACCGCCTTTCGCCTTATGGGGCTGGTGGCCAAGGACGGCGATGCTTTGGTGCAACTGCGCGAGCCGGACGCTGACGACTTTGCGCTTTGCGAACAGCAGTCCGATCAGCCCTATGCCAATACCGCGCGGGTGCTCCGCTATCTGCGTGGCGAAGAAAGGATCGCGGCGGAATGACCCTGCGCATTGCCATCGTTGGCCATATTCGCCACCCCATCGCACCACCTTTCAAAGGTGGGATGGAGGCCTTTACCCATGCGCTGGCGCGTATGCTGGCCGAGCGCGGGCATGACGTGACTCTACTGGCCAGTGGGGACAGCGCCCAAGGATTGCCACCGGGCGTGAAACTGCTGCCAATCTGCGAGGGGCATTACGACGCGCGTTATCCGTGGCATAAGTATCACGGCACCGAAGCGCTGAATGATCACCTCGACGCCTGCTACGCCCGCGCCGCTCGGATGCTGTTAGAGGGGCAGTTCGACGTCATCCACAACAACGCGCTACACCGCTTTCTGCCGCGTCTGTCGCGGGCCGAGCGGCTGCCAATGGTGTCATCGCTGCACATTCCACCCTTCAAGGTTTTGCACCGGGCGATCACCGATGGCGCAGCGCCGTGGCATCTGGCGACCGTTGTATCAGATCGCCAACGTGGCATCTGGTGGCCCGAAGCTGCGCCGGACACCGCTCATGTGGTGCACAACGGGATCGACCTCGCGCAATGGCCGCAGGGCGGGGCAGGGGATGGCAGTGCGGTTTGGGCTGGGCGGATCACGCCGACCAAGGGTACACATCTGGCCGCTGAGGCCGCGCAATTGGCTGGTGTGCCGCTGCGGATTTACGGGGTGGTCGAACATCGCGATTACTTCAACAATGCGGTAAAGCCGCATCTTTACGGTGCTGTTGAATATGTCGGTCATTTGGATACTGCGGCGCTTGCCCAAGCCTATGGCAAGGCCTCCGTCGCTTTGTTCACCCCGCAATGGGAAGAGCCCTTTGGCCTCGCGGCGGTCGAGGCGATGGCGACAGGTTTGCCTGTGGCCGCAACCCCGCATGGAGCAGTCGCCGAAGTCATAGGCGAGGCTGGCGTGATCGCACGGTCAGACACCGCTGAAGATCTCGCCCAAGCGCTGCGCGCGGCATTGAAAATCCCCGCCGCCGTGCCGCGCGCCCGTGTCGCACAGCATTTCGATGCGCGCGGAATGGTCGAGAAGTTTGAGGCGCTCTACCGTACTGCCCATGCGCAACGGCACGCCGATTTGACCGTAAAAACCTACCCGGAGTACGCACTGCATGTTGAGGGCCAGCGCCTACCCGCAGTTGCGGCGGAATAGCGCTATTCGATGGCGTTTGGCAGATAGAGGTAGGCAGGATCAAACGCGCCCATTTTGTGCAATCCCACCCGGTCGTGTAATGTCAGCTTGCCTCCCGCCACGCTGCAGCAACCATGCTCTCGGAGATCGCGCAGGGTACGGCTGACATGAACCGAGGTCAGGCCGGTGGCATCGGCGATGTCAGATTGGCGGAGGGAAAACGGCAAAGTGTCGCGCTCCTCTGCGAATGCATTGGTCATACGGGCGTCATATTCGCATAGGAAATTCGCCACCCGCTCAAGCGCGCGCATGGAACTGTTGCGCATGACCCAATGACGATGGATCGACGCATCGACCAGTGTCATCAGCCACAGTTTGCGCGCCAGTTCCACATCGCCGTTCAACAAATCACTCAGCGCATGATGGCATACCTTAGCCACGCTCGTCGAGGTCAGGGAAACCACATCGTGGTCGAGCCGCTTCAGCGGAAAAGCATGTAAGTCTACGAATTCGCCGGGAAATTGAACCGCAACGACAGTGCTGCGCAACCGCTTGCCCCGCGGCACGCTGCGGGCCACCAGCCCATCAAGCAGCAAAAGGCTGTGATCCAGCAAATCGCCGCGATGGCTGACGATGTTACCGGGGGAAAATTCGCCGTGGTTGGATAGCAACGGGGCAAGCTTGGCCCATTGGTCGGCATTAAGATGGTCAACCATTCCCGAAGGCTTGGCAGTAACGTCAAAGGGGGGAATTTGATCGGTTGTCACGAATAGGCCTTTCCACCCAGTCAAAAAACGCGGCTTCCTGAGGTTCGGGAACCGCGCGCAAAGGAATTAATCTATGGCGCGCATGATGCTGTTTTTGCCGAATAATTCAAGTGTGAGGGGGTCGCATTTAAAAAATGTTAAGCGTCGCGCGTTCCGGTTTAGTCCCGTTTTGACACCCCGCGATCCCCTGCGTAACCGGGGCTTGTCGGGGCAGAGGGGGCTGTTTATAAGCGCCCTATGACACGCCTTACCGCGATCATTATTCGAATTATATCCCCGGCGCTCTGATCTATTGAGACGCCGGGCAGAGGTGTTTGAGCCGCTCGCACCGAACCAGATTGAATAACCCCCCAAATGCCTAAAGGACGCTCCCCATGTGCGCCGAGACCCCCGACTATAAAGCAACTTTGAACCTGCCCAAAACTGATTTTCCCATGCGCGCCGGATTGCCCAAGCGCGAGCCCGGCTGGTTGGAACGCTGGGAAAAGATTGGCGTCTATGACCGCCTGCGCGGGAAAGAGGGCCGCACACCCTTCACGCTGCATGACGGTCCGCCCTATGCCAACGGCCACTTGCACATCGGTCACGCGCTGAACAAGACGATCAAGGACATGATCGTGCGGTCCCATCAGATGATGGGCTATGACGCGCGCTATATCCCCGGTTGGGATTGCCATGGTCTGCCGATCGAATGGAAGATCGAAGAGCAGTACCGCAAGAAGGGCCGAGACAAGGATCAGGTGCCGATCAACGAATTCCGGGCCGAGTGCCGCGAGTTCGCCCGCGGCTGGGTCGATGTGCAGCGCGAAGAGTTCAAGCGTCTGGGCATCACCGGCAATTGGGAAAACCCCTACCTCACGATGGATTTCCACGCCGAGCGGGTGATCGCCGAGGAATTCATGAAGTTCCTGATGAACGGCACGCTCTATCAAGGCTCCAAGCCCGTGATGTGGTCACCGGTCGAGAAGACCGCGCTGGCCGAGGCCGAGGTCGAGTATCACGACAAGGAAAGCCACACCGTTTGGGTGAAGTTTAAGGTGGTGGGCGCAGACTATGAACAAGACGCGAAGGATATCGTTCATATCGTCGAGGGTTCTGCCGCTGCCAAAGCCGACCTGCAGGAGTATGTTCGAACGCGCTCCGATGATCTTATTGGCGCGTATGTGGTGATCTGGACCACCACGCCTTGGACAATGCCCTCAAACAAGGCTGTGGTGTATGGTGAGGGCATTTCCTATGGCCTCTACGAAGTCACCGCGACGCCAGACGAATGCTGGGCCAAGGTGGGCGACCGCTATCTGCTGGCCGACGATCTGGCGGCGGATGTCTTTGCCCGTGCCCGTTTGGAAGACGGCATGTGGCAGCGCGTGCGCGGTGTCGAGAATGACGAGCTGTCCAAAGTCTCCCTCCTGCACCCGCTGGCCGGGGCCGAAGGGGCAAACGGCGAATGGGACGATCTGCGCGATTTCCGCGCGGCGGACTTCGTGACCTCGGACGAGGGCACCGGCTTCGTACATTGCGCACCCTCCCACGGTCTCGAAGAATACGAACTCTACCGCGACCTCGGTATGTTGCCGCAGGTCATCACCTATAACGTCATGGAAGACGGCCGTTTCCGTGACGATCTGCCGTTCTTTGGCGGCAAGGCGATCCTCAAGCCCAACGGCAAAGAGGGCAACGCCAACAGCGCCATCATCGACAAGCTGGTCGAGGTCGGCGGGCTGCTGGCACGCGGTAAGATCAAGCACAGCTATCCGCACAGCTGGCGCTCCAAAGCGCCGGTGATCTACCGCAACACGCCACAGTGGTTTGCCGCCATCGACAAAGAGGTTGGTGACGGTCTGGATACGCACGGCAAGACCATCCGCGAGCGCGCGCTGACCGAGATCGACAACGTCAACTGGACGCCGAAATCGGGCCGCAACCGCCTGCATTCGATGATGGAGGCGCGGCCCGACTGGGTGCTGAGCCGCCAACGTGCTTGGGGCGTGCCGCTGACCTGTTTCGTGCGCAAGGGTGTGGCTCCGACCGACGAGAACTTCTTGCTGCGCAACCCGGAAGTGAACCAGCGCATCGTTAAGGCCTTTGAGGCCGAAGGCGCGGATGCTTGGTATGCCGAGGGCGCCAAAGAGCGCTTCCTTGAGGGTATCGTCGACCCTGCAGAATTCGATCAGGTGACCGACATTCTCGACGTCTGGTTCGACAGCGGCTCGACCCATGCCTTCACCCTGCGCGACCGTGAAGACGGGACCGAGGACGGCATCGCCGACGTTTATATGGAAGGCACCGACCAGCACCGCGGCTGGTTCCATTCCTCGCTGCTGCAGTCCGTCGGCACCACGGGCCGTGCGCCCTACCGCAACGTGGTGACCCATGGTTTCACGCTGGACGCCAAGGGCATGAAGATGTCCAAATCTATCGGCAATACCATCGTGCCCGAGAAGATCGTGCAGCAGTACGGCGCGGACATCCTGCGTCTTTGGGTGGCGCAGACCGACTACACCGCCGACCAGCGCATCGGGGATGAGATCCTCAAAGGCGTGGCCGACAGCTATCGCCGCCTGCGCAACACCATGCGCTATATGCTGGGCGCGCTGAATGACTTTAGCGAGGCGGATCGGGTCGATCCCGCCGATATGCCCGAGTTGGAACGTTGGGTGCTGCACCGGGTGGCGGAGCTTGATAAGGTCGTGCGTGACGGCTTTGCGCGTTTTGACTTCCAAGGCGTGTTTCAGGCGGTGTTTACTTTTGCGACCGTTGATCTCTCGGCCTTCTACTTCGATATCCGCAAGGATGCGCTCTATTGCGACGGTGACACCCTGCGCCGCCGTGCGGCGCGCACGGTGCTGGATATCCTGTTCTACCGTCTGACCACTTGGCTGGCGCCTGTGCTGGTCTTCACGATGGAAGAAGTCTGGCTGGAACGTTTCCCGGGCGATGACTCCTCGGTGCATCTGGTGGATATGCCTGAGACGCCAGAGGCGTGGCTGAACCCAGAACTGGCGGCGAAATGGGCCAAGGTTCGTGCGGCGCGGCGTGTGGTGACAGCGGCTTTGGAAGTGCAGCGGACCGAGAAGGTCATCGGTGCTTCGCTTGAGGCCGCCCCAGTGGTGCATGTGGCCGATGAGACGCAGCGTGCGGCGTTGGAAAGCGTGTCTTTCGAGGATGTGAGCATCACGTCTGACATCACCGTGACGGGGGATGAAGCTCCGGCTGAGGCGTTCCGGATGCCAGAGACCCAAGGCGTGGCCGTGGTGTTTGAGAAAGCCGAAGGGGCCAAATGCGAGCGTTGCTGGAAGGTGCTGCCGGATGTCGGCACGCATGAGTATCCCGGCGTCTGTGGCCGCTGTGACAAAGCGGTGCGCGAGGCTTTGGCGGAAGTCTGAAGTTTGCACCTGAACTGATAGAACGGGCGACGGTCGAACCGCCGCCCGTTTTTCTTTGCAACTTTTCCAAACCGTCCCGCCCGTGGGAACCACGGGCATCGCCCTCCCTCCCCCCGGAGGGCGATTTAGCAGCGTTGCCGCAAATCGTAGCCTCAGCGTTCTCTGCGCCCCTATGCCAGCCGGAACCGCAGGAACACCCCCCAAGGAGGGCGATGCCCTCAGCGCTCTTTCGCGGCGGCGCGTTCTGGGGCAGGGTGGTGGGATGAAACAAGCCTCTCTTTCCACGCCCTTTGGCGATCTGATCCTGACCGAAGAAGACGGCGCAATCACCGCGCTCGGCTGGGGGCAGGCGGCGCGGCAAGAGCGGTCGGACCTTCTCGACACCGCGCTTGCGCAACTCCGCGAATACGCCCAAGGCCAGCGCCAGAGTTTCGACCTGCCGCTGCGTGTTGCGGGCGGTGATTTTCAACGCGCCGTTTGCGACGCCATCGCGGCCATTCCCTTCGGCGATACCCGAACTTACGGTGAAATAGCCCGCGATCTCGGCGTGCCCGCACAGGCCGTAGGCGGAGCCTGTGGCGGCAATCCGATTCCGATCCTCATTCCCTGCCACCGCGTCATGGGCGCCAAGGGGCTGACCGGCTTTAGCGGCGCGGGCGGGGTGGAGACCAAGGTCGCGTTGCTGCGCCACGAGGGCGCGGCGGGCTTGCTGATCTAGCCCAGCGTCGCGTCATAGGCATGGCGGCGCACCAGTCCCCACATGGCTAGCAGACCGGCCAGCGCCAGTGGCACACAGGACAGAAAGACCCACGTTGCGACACGTTGAGCTTCCGCTGTGCTGTCCATCGTCAGAAACCCCGAGGCATTGGCGATGATCCCGACATAGGCCGCGCCGAGCGCATAGCCCAAGCGCTGCACCGTGGGCATGGCACCCGAGACCCGCTGCACCTCGCCCTCAGGCACCAGCGCGGTGATGCGGCGCAGGATGAAGGTCCAGGCCAGACCAAATCCACCACCTTCGAGCAACGCGAAAACTGCGATCAGCCACAGTGGCCCCTGAGGCACGGCATAGGCGAACCCGACAACCGCCAGCGTGGTCATCGCCATGCCCGCCACGATCCACGCGCGGTCTTGCCGTTCGGGCGCGCCACTGACCATGACGGCGGTCAGGGTCCAGCCAACAGAAGACGCCGCCACGACATAGCCAGCCACCAGCGCCGAGGTGCCATGCACCGCGACCATCAACAGCGGCCCATAGGCCAGTATCGTTACCGTCGCCATCGACAGCAAAAGCAGCATCAATAGGGTTGCCCCCGTCGCGTGGCGCGGGTCCAGCGGGGCCGTGGGCAGCAAACGGTCGCCGCCCGCCGCCCCGTCGCGCCACAAAAACCAGCCAAGACAGGCAAGCCCGGCCCCAACATAAAGCGTGGTGGCAACCGGCTCGACCCGAACGCCACCAAGCGAAATCAGCACCACCGCGAGGCACAAGAGCGCCAAGCGTGTGATTGGAAAGCGGTCCATCGTGGCGACCGCCGCCGGGCGCGCAATGCCGCCGCGCAAGGCGATCCAAAGCGCGAGACCAAAGGCTTGGGCCGCGAAGAACCAGAACCCCAAACGCCATGTCGCATATTCCACGAAGAACCCCCCAATCAGTGGCCCGAGGAAGGCCGAAATTCCCCAGAAGGTCGACACCGCCGCCAGCGCCCGTGCGGCGTAGCGACGTGGGAACAGCACGCCGATGGCCACGAAACACATGGCGACCAACCCGCCGCCGCCGAGGCCTTGCAGGCCGCGCCCGATAAGCAGCACCGTCATTGACGGGCTGAGCGCGCTCAACGCGCAGCCCGCACCGAAAAGCGCTGCTGACAGGCTCATCGGTCCACGCAACCCGTGGCGCATGGTGAGCAAAGCCGCCGCAGCCCCAGCGACGATGGACCCGATCTCGTAGATCGACACGCTCCAACTGACCAAAGCCGCGCCGCCGATGTCGGTGACAATGGATGGCAGCATGGTGGCCACGATCAGGCTGTCAGCGGCATGCAGCCAGACGGCAAGACAGACCAACGCCAAAGAGGCCGCGAATGGGCTGCCCAGAAACTCGCCCCACGACACATAGGCGTTTGGTGAATCGACGGAATCGGGGGTGATCTGCGGCATGTCGGTCTCCCTGGATGAGACCTGTGTGGCGCCTCAACCTAGGTTGAGGTCAAGGAAATTTATGCGCTCAGTCGTCTTTTGCCGGGATCAACTGCTGCGCGCCGCCCGCGCAGATCAGATAGACAGATGTGACAATCAGCCCCCAATGCGCCCAGCTCTCGGGGTGAAAGTTGACCCAAGCAGACCATCCAGCAAAGAAGGTCCAGGCCAAGGCCATCGGTAGGGTAACAGGACGCCAGCGCTCTGTGCGTACAGGGTGCACGAATTTGATCGGCGCAAACATGGCGGCGGCAAGGATCGTCACCACGATCAAGCTGACCCACCATTCCGGCTTAAGCGCAAAGAGCACCAGCACCAGCATATTCCAGCAGCCGGGGAAGCCGGAAAAGGAATTGTCCTTTGTCTTCATCCGGGTATCGGAGAAATACATGACGCTTGCAAAGGTGATAATGATAATCATCGCCCAACCACTCCACCCGTCCATTAGTCCCGAGGTGAAAAGCGCGAAGGCCGGGATGAAGACATAGGTGAGATAGTCGATGATGAGGTCCATCAAGACCCCGTCGAACTCAGGCGCATATTGCTTTACATCATACCGCCGCGCCAGCGGCCCGTCGATACCATCCACAAAGAAGGCGATGACCAGCCAAAGGAACATCAGGTCCCATTTTTCCTCTACGGCGGCCAGCATCGCCAGCATAGCAAGGACCGCGCCAGTGGCGGTAAAGAGGTGAACGAGGAGCGCGCGCATGGGTAAGGTCATGCGTCTGCATCGCAAATCCACCGCGGGGATGCAAAGGAAAGTGGGGCCGGGGTGGCAAATAGCAGCGCAGACCGGGCCAGGCGATGGCGGCAGATGGGCTGTGGCGGCTTGACCCCGGCACGATCTGTCAGGAAAAGCGCGCATTGACCGTGCTTCGGGTTGACGCCTCTCGCGATTCCCACTAAAGCCAGCGGACCAATTCAGGGTCGGCTCTGCGCGGCCCCTATCGTATGTGTTTCCCGGATCGCTGGGTGGACACAACAGCAAAAGGATGAACCCATGTCGCGCCGTTGCGAATTGACCGGAAAAGGCCCGATGACGGGCAACAATGTAAGCCACGCCAACAACCGCACCCGCCGTCGGTTCTTGCCGAACCTCAACGACGTGTCGTTGCAGTCCGAAGCACTGGGCCGCGCGTTCAAGCTGCGCATCTCTGCCGCAGCCCTGCGCAGCGTTGACCACCGCGGTGGTTTGGACAAGTTCCTGGCGAAAGCCAAAGACGTTGAGCTGTCCACCAACGCGCTGAAGATCAAAAAGGCGATTGCCAAGTCCAGCGCCACGGCTGACGTGCTGAGCTAAGGCTTAGCGACTGAAACTTGAGAAGCCTCGGTCCGAAAGGATCGGGGCTTTTTCGTTTTGGGGTGGGCGGCGTTGTCGTCGCCGGGGCGCAAGGGGGGGCGGCGTGGCCTATCGGCGGCCAAAAAAACCGCGCTTCTTTTTGGCTGGGGCGGCAAAGCTGCATCCGTGGGATTCAAAGAAGGCCCGCACTTCGGGGGTCAACATGCCACGTCCGGCGGCATATTGCGGCAGGTCAAAACCACCGCCGTAATTCAGCTCTACGATCATCGGACCAGAGGGCGTGATAGCGATGTCGGTGGACTGGTAGCGGATCGGAGCAAATATCTGGGCGGCGCGGGCATTGATCTCGCGCAGCTTGTCCCAATAGGGAAGCTGAAGCCCCATTAGCCCGGCTGTGGTGGGGTGGTCTTCGTG
>Ga0209345_10003216_pt1 | contig 17015 bp, 13 predicted proteins | sample Cruoilmetagenom7_FD_187294 | JGI IMG/M metagenome (GOLD analysis project Ga0209345, IMG submission 187294) | Oil polluted marine microbial communities from Coal Oil Point, Santa Barbara, California, USA - Sample 7 (SPAdes) (version 2) | ecosystem: Environmental > Aquatic > Marine > Oil seeps ...
GATCTAACCATGAGTGAATGTTAAAAAGATGCCAGGCTTTTCGATACCGGCGGGTGTCAAATTCCAGGAATTCTTCTTCATCTGATTGTTCACTGATACGAGTCTCTTCAGGGGTTTGCTCATAATCGAGCTGTTCCCTGTGATCCCTGGCCTCTCTTATGGGCTTCCAGAGGCCCTCCTCCAGCTTTAGGGTAGTGGTGCCATGTCCCCTGGATGTATAGTTGGAATAGAGCAGAGTGCTTCCATCTGAAGAAACCTGAGGGTGAAAGGCGCCAAACCGTGAAGAAGTAACCTGGTACGCCTCACCTGTTTCCATATCGAAGCAGTAGATATTATCAATGCCCGAAAAGGTTCCGTTAAAATAGATACGCCTCCCTCGTACCGTCGGATAAGAGATATCTTCCATCCCGGCATCAAACAGCTTGGTCCATCTGCCCGTAAGCAGGGAATAACTGTAGATGGCTTTACCCGAATCCATGGACAGCATCACCACCAGAGCCGAATCGTTCTCCATCCAGGCAGGATGCTGTAAGAAGCGGTTTCCCGGAGAAGGAATCACCTGGTCAATGGTCCCGTCAGTATGCAGAATGGTTAGATTGAACTGATACCTTTCGCTTTGCTCCACCGCTGCAATCCGGGTTCCATCCCCGGAAATGACCGGCGAAAAATACCTGGTCTTTTTCCCCAGGGTACGAACCAAACCGCTGCTTATATCAAAACTTCGAACAATGGAATAATTCCTGTTGCTCCACCGGGTATCCGGAACAAATTCATCCCAGACGATAAGCTTGTTTGAATAACTAACCCTTCCCGAATTCAAAAATCCAGGACGAAACAGACGCTTATCCTTTCCATTTTTCTCCACAATTACAAATTCCGGTATCTGGTCCATTCCTCTCTTCAGGTTTAAGATCTTTGATTCCGAAATCTCATGGGGAAAGGTATAGCTGGTGTAGGGACGTTTCCGGTAACTGTTCCAATTCTGCATGGGTGTATACTGCCGTTCTACAGCCAGCCGGCGCCAGTGATCCTGATAGCTGTTCAGGGCTTCCTGATAGAACTGTTTTTTGGATCTGAGACCGTATTGTCTCATGCTGAACCAGGTGGGATTCAGTAAGAATGGCTTCCTTGCCGCATACTGCTGAAAATCGATCCAGAACTTATCTCCGTAGGTTCGTCTCCCGTGCCTGACCATCATATATCCCAGCTGATAATGATTGGGTATGTGATCCCTGAAAGAGCCCATACTTGCCTTGGAGAAGGACCAGAGCTTTTCCGCTTCCAGCAGCTGTGCTTTTAGCTCCATTTCAAAGGAGGGTTGTCTGCCCCTCCCGGTAGTGGAGAGACGGGTCTCCGAATCCACCGCATCCCCTTCCAGATACCAGTAAGGAAGAAATACAGCCATAGCCCCGACTACCTGTTCCCCTCCAAGGAGAGAAAGCCCCTTTGTGAATCCCTGATTTAACTTGTCGATCTGAACTGCATGCCTGCCTTCATGCAGAGCCAGTTGAGTCAGCCAGTCCTGGTAATAGCCATTGGGATCGGGATTGGTAAAAATTTCCAATCGCTTAGGTGCCCAGACAAATACCCCGTTTGAGAAGCTCGATTCATTATGGATGATTACAGGCATGTGGCTGTGACGATGGTCAAGGGACTGCCCAAGTTCCAGATAGTAGTGCTCCAGCCTCAGGGCAAAAGCCTGAGCCAGACTGTCAACTCCTTCCGGATGAATAATGGAGTAGTGGGGTGTCTTAAACTGATACCACTTCAAGGTGCCTGCGTCCTGCCCATACTCATAGAATTGACCACTCAGTCTGGCTGAAATAAACAAAAGCAGAATGAAGATCATTCTGCCTTTGTTGAAGAAATAATATAATGGAAGGTTAGTTCTCTGCAAATTTCACTTTGTATCCACTGTTTCGTAAAAAGATAAAAGCACGCTTACGTACATCCCCTTTTAAAACAATATCATACATTTTTGAGGAGCCGCAGGTATGACAAATATCCTGAAGCTGCTCCTCAACCTTGATTAAATCGATGCGGCGTCCCACAAAGCCAGAAATATAGGTGATGGGAGAGCCATCCATTTTTCTCTTTTCAAGGCCAACAAGCAGGGTTTGTTTATCAGGAGGCAGGGTCTTGGGCTCCTTGATATTGGCATGTTCAAATTCAAATTCGGGATAGTCCGTGTAGAGGGGTTGATCCAGATCGTTCATTCCTTTAAAAGTCATGCACTTTTGGATTTAGTGAACCACAAATATATATTTCCATTTAATACATGTCAACCTTTTTAAAACATAGTTTTTTGGCAGCAGTGCTGAAAAAAGCGTTAAATTCGTGCCAGCCAAAACAATAAAGGAAGCCAGATATCTCATGCCATTCAAAAAAATAAACCTGCTTCTGGGTTGGTTCAGTTTTGCCATCGCCCTGATTGTCTACTTGCTCACCCTCGAGCCTACAGTCAGCCTGTGGGACTGCGGGGAATTTATCGCCAGCTCCTATAAACTCCAGGTAGGACACCCACCTGGAGCACCTTTATTCATGATAATAGGCAGGGTCTTTGCACTTTTTACTTCCGACCAGGAGAAGGTGGCAATGATGATCAATTCGGTATCTGCCTTTGCCAGTGCCTTTACCATTCTGTTCCTTTTCTGGACCATCTCTCACCTGCTGAAAAAGATAGTCATTAGCAATCCGGAAAAAGCCACAAAGGCTGAACTAATCGTTGTACTTGGAGGTGCTTTAGTCGGAGCCCTGGCCTACACCTTCTCCGATACCTTCTGGTTCTCAGCAGTTGAAGGGGAGGTATATGCCACATCTTCTCTGTTTACCGCGGTGGTTTTTTGGGCCATTCTCAAATGGGAAAATGTGGCTGAGGAGCCTGGTGCGAATAGGTGGCTTATCCTGATCGCCTACCTCATCGGCCTCTCCATTGGGGTACATCTACTGAACCTTCTGGCCATTCCGGCCATTGTCCTGGTCTACTATTTCAAAAAATCCGCAAAGGTTACTCGTCAGGGTATCCTGAAAGCCCTGGGGGTATCCGTGGTGCTTTTGCTCTCAATTATGTACGGGATTATCCCGGGAATTGTCAAGTTGGCCACCGTAGTAGAAAAGTTCTTTACCAATACCGTGGGGCTGCATTACAATAGGGGTGTTCTCATCTACGTATTTCTCCTGCTTGGTGCTTTGATTTATGGGATCTACCGCACCCAGTTCCAGAAAAAGAATGTACTCTGGAACACCATTCTGCTGGCCATGACTGTAATTATTATTGGATACTCCTCCTATGCCTTGATCGTTATACGCTCCCTGGCCGGTCCCCCCATGAACGAAAACCGTCCCGAGAATGTCTTTGCCCTGCTCTCTTACCTGAACCGTGAGCAATATGGAGACCATCCTTTGATTCTTGGACACCAGTATAATGCAGAAGTGGAAGACCTGGTCTACAAAAAACCTGTGTATACCTTAAACAAAGAGGAGAACAGGTATGATATTGCCTACTACAAACCTGAACTGGTCATGAAGGGCAGCAAGGTGCTGCTTCCCCGCATGTACAGCCGTGACGGCACACACCGGCAGGCATATCAGGAATTTGGAACCATTAAGGATCCGGCAAATCCCACTTTTCTGGACAATATGGAGTTTCTGATCCGGTACCAGATTGGCCATATGTATCTACGCTATTTTATGTGGAACTTTGCCGGGAGACAGAACGATATCCAGGGACATGGGAATGTATTGAACGGGAACTGGATCAGCGGAATAGGGATGCTCGATTCAGCCAGGATCGGACCTCATAAGAACATCCCCGCTCTTATGAAAAATCATCCTTCCAGGAACACCTACTTCTTTTTACCCCTCTTACTGGGATTGGTGGGTCTGTTTTTTCAGCTGGACAGGAGTGCGCGTGATTTCTGGGTAGTCATGAGTCTTTTCATCCTGACCGGGGTAGCCATTGTTATTTACCTGAACCAGACTCCCTATCAACCCAGGGAGCGTGACTATGCCTTTGCAGGTTCCTTCTATGCCTTCTCCATCTGGATTGGGGTAGGAGTGGCCGGACTATTCCATATTATTAAATCCAAACTTAATGCAAATCTCTCAGCCATACTGGCAACGCTTGTCAGCCTGGTGGCGGTCCCCGTACTGATGGCTTCGGAGAACTGGGACGATCATGATCGTTCCGGCCGGTATACAGCCAGGGATATTGCAAGGAACTACCTGAATTCATGCAGCAAGGATGCCGTACTCTTTACGGTGGGAGATAATGACACCTTTCCTCTCTGGTATGTCCAGGACGTGGAGGGAGTCAGGGAGGATGTCCGCATTGTCAATATGATGCTGTTCAATATGGACTGGTACATTGATCAGGCCCGGTGGAAAAACTACGATTCGGAGCCCCTTCCCTTTAGTATCCCACAGGAAAAATACGAAGCTATTCCGGGAAACAGCATCTACGTGAGAGAACATAAACAATGGGCCACTCTGGACTATATGCTCAATTTTATGAAGAGCGACAATCCAGATGCGAAAGTTACGCTACGCAGCGGAGAACAGGTTAACTTTATTCCAACTCACCAGCTGATCCTTCAGGTGGATTCGGCCACGGCAGTATCCAATGGTACCGTCGCCCGGGAAGATGCAAACAGAATTGAAAAGCAGATACCCATCCGACTGGAACCAAATGGCCAGATCCTGAAAAATACACTGGCCCAGCTGGATGTGATTGCCTCCAACCATTGGGAACGGCCGATTTATTATACTGCAGGTGGATTTGATGGTTCCCTGGGGCTGGAAGAGTATTACCGACACGAAGGACTGGCATATCGCCTGGTTCCTTACAGAACCCCGTACGAGAGTATTCTGGTTATGGGAGATATAGATACAGACACCCTCTATGACCGCCTGATGAACAAATTTGAATGGGGCCGGATGAATGCAGAGGATGTGCAACTGGATTATTATACCATCCGTACCATGTCCGTGATTCGTTTCAGAGGCTTATATACACGCCTTGCCCTAAAACTGCTGGAGGAGGGAGACAGGGAAAAAGCTGTTGAAGTCCTGGATCGTTGTATGGAGCTGGCTCCTTCCCGCGTGTTGCCCTTTGACCAGTACATCACCGGGATCACCCTACCCACAAGGGAGGGAGGAGTTATTCACCATGAAGGTATCATAGAAGCCTACTATCTCTGTGGTGAGGCAGAAAAAGCCAATGCCATTTTACTGGAACACTACCAGAATCTGGCCGATAAGGTCCGCTATTTCAACTCCATGAAGCCCAGGCACAGTTCGTCCATTCAGCGGGAGATCAATGAGGCCATGTATCAGATGGAGGAGCTTAAAATCCTGCTTCAGAATTTTGAGCAGGAAGAGTTACAGATAAAGCTTGGCATCAGCGGTTTCGGTTCATAAGAAAAGAGGCGAAATTGTACAGCTCGCTTTTCTGCTCCTTCGGTCTGTTCAGCTTGTCCAGCGAGGCCAGGGCCTTCTGATAATATTCCCGGATCCTCTTTTCCGTCAACTCCTTAACCTTGAGCGCATCAAAGAGTGAAGTGAGCGCTGCTATCTTCTCCTCCCTTTCAAACTCCTCTCTGGTGAGCCACTCGTTCAACTCCTTTTTCTGTGAGGCTGAAGCAACTTTCAGAGCCTGGATGACCAGAAAGGTTTTTTTATTGTCCACGATATCCGTACCCAGGTTCTTTCCAATCAAGGAGGGATCCCCGTAGGTGTCAAGCAGATCATCCTGAAGCTGAAAAGCGATACCCAGATTGCGCCCATATTCATACAGGTCTTCACTATCTCTCTGGGAAGCGCCCCCAAGAATGGCCCCAATCTTCAGGCTGGCTGCTATCAGTACGGCAGTTTTTAATTCAATCATGCTCAGATACTCCTCTTCGGTGACAGTAAGAACTTCCTCGAAATTCATATCCATCTGTTGCCCTTCACATACCTGCATGGCCGTTAGGGTAAAAACATCGTGAACCACATTCAGGACCACCCCGGGGGCCTGATTCATCAGACGACTTGCCAGTATGGACATCACATCCCCGGAGAGTATGGCCACATTCTCATTGTATTTGATATGCACTGTGGGATGTCCTCTGCGCCGTTCCGAACGATCCATAATATCATCGTGCAGCAGTGTGAAATTGTGAAATACCTCAATGGCTACGGCCGGGATGATTGCAGATGCCACTTCTCCATCAAACAAATCACAGCCCAGGATCACCAGGGCCGGCCTGATCCGTTTCCCTCCCAGTGCAAGGATGTACCCGACGGGTTCATATAATTCAGCCGGGGCCTCTGGAATAGAAAGATTCTGAATATGTTTCTCTACCAGGTTCTGTGCTTCAAGAAGTGTATACATAGTGTAGACAAGTTAATGATTTTCCACTTAGAGTGGCATGGTGATTGTACAATATGTTTTAAAATAGAATCATTAACTTTGATCGTTTTTTAAAAGCTGCTTTTGATGACAATTTCCAGGAGATTTCTTAGCCTACTTCCCATCTTGCTTTTTTCCCTTACTTCCTTGTGGGCACAAGGATACCGGATTGAAGTTGAATTAAAGGGGCTTTCAAATGATACCATTATTCTCGGAGAATATTTCACTTCGAGGATGATACCGATGGATACCACCGTAGTTGATCAGAATGGCCGGGGAGTTTTCCAGGGGACAGAAGCCAGGGTCGGAGGCTTATACCTGGTCTATATGGATCCGGGACACTATTTTGACCTCGTACTTGGTGACGACCAGGAATTTTATGTTGGGGCCGATACCTCTGACCTTCTTGGAAGCGTCACCTTCCGCGGATCGGAAGACAACCGTATTTTTCTGGAGTATAAGGATTTTCTGCAAGGAAAACGAAGGGAACTGGAGCTGCTTTCCTTTGGGATGGACAGCAAAGCCACCGCTGTGGATAGTGCTGCCATTGCCCTTAAGCAGAAACATATCAACAGGGAGATGGAAGAGTACATGGACCAGATTGAGGCAGAACATTCCTCCCTCTTTGTCTCTGATTTTATTGGTGCCACCCGCGAGCCCTTTCCTCCCGAAGCGCTGCTAAGGGGAGAAAGAAGGTTTGATGACTCCATCCGTTATTTCTATTACCGTGAGCATTACTTCAACCGGTTTGATCCTTTTAATATCAGGCTTTTGCATACACCCCTCTATGAAGGAAAAATTAAAAACTACATAAACAGAGCTGTATCACAGCATCCTGATTCCCTGATGGTGGCAGTAGACTACCTGCTGGAGGGTTCGAAACAATACGATGAACTCTACCGGTATATGCTGATCACCCTGTTTAACCATTTTGCTGAAAGTAAATTTATCGGAATGGATGGAGTCTATTTTCACATTGCCGAAAAATACTATATCCCCGATGCAAGCTGGAGCAGCCCGGAGTTTCTTGCTAAACTTCAGGCGAACCTGGACAGCAATAAACCAACCCTGATTGGTAAGACTGCTCCCAACCTGATTATGCGGCAAATCCCCGACGAACATTTTGGCATGGCTGCCCAGGACACTGCCATTAAAAAGGATCCGCATATCGGGCAAGATTTCTTTATCCACGATATAGATGCCCGGTTTATGCTCCTTTATTTTTGGGAGGCAGACTGTGGTCACTGTCAGAAAACAACTCCAGCCCTGCATGAGATCTATTCCAGGATGCAAGACAAGGGAGTGGAGGTCATCAGTGTCCACGCGATCAACTCCATAGAGGGTAAAGAGAAATGGGTTGATTTTGTGAACGAACACCACTTGCTGGGATGGATCAATTGTTGGAGTCCCTACAGCAACGAGTTTAGAAAAGTATATAACCTGCAGAGTTACCCACAACTTTTTGTACTCGACCGGGAAAAGAAAATTATTGCCAAACGGGTCACCCCCGAACAAGCCGAGAAGATCATTAACAACCTGATTGAAATTGAATCAAACGATAATTCATAAACAATGGTGTTCAAATCAATAAAACTGATCCTGGAGGATGGATCCACATTTTTTGGTAAATCTTTTGGCTATGAAGGAAGCATTGCCGGGGAGGTGGTATTCAATACAGCCATGACCGGATATCCGGAAAGTCTTACAGATCCATCCTACAAAGGCCAGGTTCTGGTTCTTACCTATCCCATTGTGGGGAATTACGGGGTTCCCAGGGAGGACGCTGAAAATGATCTGTATAAATTTTTTGAATCGGACCAGCTTCATATTTCAGCCCTGGTGATTTCCGATTACTCCGCCGAGTACTCTCACTGGAACGCCGAGCGAAGCCTGGGCGACTGGCTGAAACAGCACCAGATCCCAGGCATTTTCGATGTGGATACCCGGCTGATAACCAAATTATTGAGGGAGAAAGGTTCCATGCTGGGAAAAGTGGTCTTTGACGAAAAAGAGCCTGCTAGCTACGATCCCAACCGGGATAACCTGGTGGCACAGGTCAGCGTTGGTGAAAAAAAGATCTATGGCAAGGGGAAATACAGGATTTTGCTGCTCGACTGTGGTGTCAAGTACAACATCATCCGCTACCTCCTGGAACGGGATACCACCGTTATCAGGGTGCCCTGGGATCACGACATCAGCAAGGAGGAGTACGATGGCCTTTTTATCTCTAATGGTCCGGGCGATCCCAAACAGTGCAAGGCCACCATTGATAGCCTGGCCTCGGCATATCAGTCGGAAACGCCCATCTTCGGAATCTGCCTGGGGAATCAGTTGATGGCCCTGGCGGCAGGAGCCGATACCTATAAGCTGAAATACGGACACCGGAGTCACAATCAACCGGTGCTTAAAGTGGGAACAGACAAAGCCTACATTACCTCACAGAATCATGGCTTTGCCATTGATAACAAGACCCTGCCAAAAGGGTGGGAGCCTCTTTTTATCAACCTGAACGATGATACCAACGAGGGGATGAAGCATGTATCCAAAGCTTTTTTCTCCACTCAATTTCATCCTGAAGCTTCGGGTGGTCCTACCGATACAGCTTTTCTATTTGATTCTTTTATTGAACAAATTAAGACTTTCAAAGAGGGCCGCTAGTTCTGAAAATCCCTACCGGATCTGTCCGGATCCATAGATGATATATTTGCTTGTGGTAAGCTCATTGAGTCCCATGGGACCACGGGCATGTAACTTCTGAGTGCTGATCCCGATCTCTGCTCCATAACCGAATTCGAATCCATCTGTAAACCTGGTGGAGGCATTCACATAGACTGCAGCCGCGTCCACCCTTTCCAGAAAGTACTGTGCATGACTGTAATTTTCTGTGATGATACTCTCCGAATGTTTGGAGCCATAGTTACTTATATGATCCACGGCCTCTTCCACCGATCCTACCACTTTTGAACTGATTACCAGATCCAGGTATTCCGTGGACCAATCCTCTTCGCTGGCGGGAACAGCTGCCGGGATCAGCTCACAGCTTTGTTTGTCACCCCGGATCTCAACACCGCCCTCAGTCAGAGCAGAACCGATGGAAGGCAAGACCTCCCCGGCTACCTGCTCATGAACCAGCAAACTTTCTGCCGCATTACAGACTCCCGGACGGTGGGTTTTGGCATTGAATACAATGGCCACTGCCTTCTCCAGGTCAGCAGCCTCATCCACATAAATATGACAGTTCCCCACCCCGGTTTCAATCACCGGAACAGTACTATTCTGCACCACTGCCTGAATCAGTCCTGCTCCTCCCCTGGGGATCAGTATATCCAGGTAAACATTCAGTTTCATCATGGCCATTGCACTCTCCCGGGAGGTATCCTGTACCAGCTGCACCATCTGGGGATTGAGTCCGCACTCTCTTATAGCCTGGTGAATTATCTCAACAATTGCATTGTTGGACCGGAAGGCCTCTTTACCCCCCCTGAGTACACAGACATTACCTGTCTTGATGCACAGTCCCGCCACATCAGCAGTCACATTGGGTCTTGATTCATAGATCACTCCAACCACGCCCAGAGGCACTCGTTTCTTCCCGATCAACAGACCATTAGGCCGTTGTTTCATCTCCTGAATCTCTCCGATGGGATCCTCCAGTTGCACAATCTCCCGAAGCCCCTCCGCAATTCCTCTGATTTTATCCTGCGAAAGAGTCAGCCGCTCCTTTATGGCCCCTTTTAGGCCCATCTCCTCACCCTGTTTCAGATCCGCGGCATTGGCCTCCAGGATTTTTGAAGAAGAGCTCTCCAGCAAATCGGCCACCAAAGTCAAAATCCTGTTTTTCTGATCGGTATTCAGGTGTGCCAGTTGCTTGGAAGCCTCTTTTGCATTTTTTCCTATTTCAATTAATTCTTTCATACCAAATAGATTTGAATTACCCTGCCATCTGGGTGGCATCTGAAACAAAGAAGGTTCCCAGATCCTTCCCTTCAAGCACATCTGTGATGGTGGAAGGATCCGCACCATCGGCGATCACCACATCCACATTGTGTTCCCGGCAAAGTTCAGCCGCTGCAATCTTTGAGGCCATTCCCCCGGAACCCATTTTCGAAGAACCCTCCAGATCAATGTCCTTCAGATCTTCACTGGCTTTCATCACCTTGGGTACTTTCTGAGCTGAATGATGGGTATGCGGATCGGCTGTAAATACTCCATCTGTATCCGTCAGTATCATCAGAAGGTCTGCCTGGATCAGGGTGGCAACCGCGGCAGAAAGGGTGTCATTATCCCCAAATTCTATCTCATCTGTGATGACCGTATCATTTTCATTTACCACCGGAATAATTCCCATTCTGATCAGCTCGTTCAGGGTGTTCCTCGCATTTTTTCTGCGCAGGCTGTTCTCTATTCCATCCCGGGTCAGAAGTACCTGGGCCACCGTTAGATTATATTCATCGAAGAATTTTTGGTACAAGCGGATCAGACCCACCTGGCCGATAGCCGCCAGAGCCTGTTTTTGTACCAGATTATCTGGCTTGCCGTCCAGGCCAATCATACCCACTCCTACCCCAACTGCCCCGGAGGAGACCAGTACCACCTCTTTACCGCTGTTGCTAAGGTCAGCCAGTACCCTGACCAGCTTTTCCATGCGCTGCAGGTTAATTTTACCATTCTCATAGGCCAGCAAACTGGTACCGACCTTGACTACAATTTTCTTCTTATCCTTTAAATATTTTCTGTGTGTCATGACTTTCTGAAATAGTTGCTTAAACGGTTTACAAGTTCCTCACTGTTTACAAAGTGAAACCCATTATAGGCTTTTTCGAGTTTTACTTTGATCTCTGCCAATCCGGGATTCCCAATGCTTCCTAAGTGTGTATAAGCATGATCCCGGCCGGGCCTGTAACGACCTTTGTCTATATCAGATGCCACTTCGCGGTATGCATCCCTGAATGGTACTCCTGCCTGAACTTTTTTGTTTACCTCCTCAACAGAGTATATATATTGATAGGTATCGTCATTTAGAATATCGGGGCTGACTTCCATTTGCTCCACCACATAGTGCATCATCTCCAGACAGATTTTCAGCTCTTCCAGGGCCGGATGGAGAATCTCCTTCAGTAACTGGAAATCACGGTGGTATCCTGAGATAAGGTTCCCCGTAACAGCGGATACCTCTGAAGCAATCATGGTCAGACGATTAAATTTAGCTCTGAGTAATTCCAACACATCGGGATTCTTTTTATGGGGCATAATAGAAGATCCGGTGGTCAGTTCCTGGGGAAGAGAGATAAAACGGAAGTTCTGTCCCATAAAAAGCACCGCATCCATGGCCAGTCGTCCCAGGGTGGAGGCAAGCGCCCCTATCCCGGTTCCCACATACCACTCCGTCTTCCCACGATTCATCTGGGCATTGACCGAGCTCACATGCATCTCTTCAAAATCCAGCAGCTGAGTTGTGAGTTTCCGGTCCACCGGAAAGGAAGAACCAAAGCCAGCAGCAGAGCCCAAAGGATTCTGGTTGACCACTGCATAAATTCCCTGGAGGTAGGTCAGATCATCGGCCAGCGCCTCTGCATATCCACCAAACCAGAGTCCGAAGGAGGAGGGCATAGCCACCTGCATATGGGTATAGCCGGGCATTAGCACCGCTTTATAGGTGCTGGCCTGCTTCAGCAGCATGTGTGCCAGATTCAGAGTAAGCTCCCCCAGCTCCCGGATTTCATCCCGTAAAAAGAGCTTCACATCTACCATCACCTGGTCGTTCCTGGAACGTCCTGTATGGATCTTTTTTCCGATATCCCCCAGCTTCCTGGTCAATTCCATCTCCACCTGGGAATGAATATCCTCCACCCCCGGATCCAGCTTTAAACTGCCTTTCCGTGCCTGGTCATGGAGTTGATCTAATGCTGCCAGAAGTTTTTTCACCTCATCCTTACCAAGCAAGCCCGTTTCTGCCAGCATGATGGAGTGCGCCATGGATCCCAGTATATCATAAGGGGCAAGTTCCAGATCGTATACCGGATCTTTGCCCGTGGTAAATGCCAGTATACGCTGCTCCGTGGATATCTCTTTGTCCCAAAGTTTCATGTTGCTCTCTTTTCTATACTACAATTTGCTTCAGGAAGGAACAGTAAGCTTCCACTCCCTGATTTAATTCGCTTTTTTTTATGTACTCCCCGGCTGTATGCGAGCGTGAGGACTCTCCAGGGCCCATCTTTATCGCCGGATATGGTATAAGTGCCATATCAGACAGTGTTGAGGAACCAAAAGGCGCCAATCCCTTCGCACGTATGGCCTCCATAAGGAAATGATGAGTATCCAATCCCGTTGACTTCAGCCTGGTTGACCGGGGGGTGAGACGGGCCTTGCAAACCGATCGGATCACCTCCAGCAAGCGCTCGTTCCCATACCGGTCGTTACTTCTTACATCCACCACATAGCGGCAGAGATCAGGAACCACATTGTGCCTGGTTCCGGCAGATATCATGGTCACCTGTGCCCCTGGCTTGGAAAGCCATTCCGATCCCTCTGAAAATTCAAGTTGACCGATGGCCCGCAGGTCGTCCATCGCCTCATAGATTGCATTCTGTCCTTCCTTACGCGCGGCATGGCCAGCTTTTCCCCGCACCTCTCCATCCAGCACCATTAATCCCCGCTCGGCCACTGCAGGAGCCATCCCGGTGGGCTCACCCACTATCACAGCGTCCAAGTCTCCCAACATGGGTAATACCGAAGATATTCCATTTGATCCGGAAACCTCTTCCTCGGCACAAATCAGCAACATCAGGTTCAGGGAATCCCCGAGCCGATCCTTCAGTTGATGATAGCTTGCCATCATGGTAACCACTGATGCCCCGGCATCATTACTTCCCAGGCCAGTGATCTTATCCCCCTGTATCCTGGGGTAAAAGGGATCCGATTCCCAGCCGTCCACCGGGGGAACGGTATCCATATGTGAATTTAACAGGATGGAAGCTCCCGGTGCCTTTATATCCCCAACCATAAGATTATTGTGGATACGCTTTACCTGCCATCCCAGACCTCTCATATAGGTTTCCAGGAAATCGGATCGCTTTTGCTCCTCCCTGCTCACCGCGGGGATGGAGAGCATCTCCACTAAAAGTTCTGTATATGGAAGATCCCGGCTCATTTCAGATCACTGATCTCGGAATAGGATTTGACAATGCCCTTGATCATGGCCGAGCTCAATCCAAAATGTTCCATTTCATTTAATCCGGAAATGGTGCAGCCCATGGGGGTGGTCACCCGGTCTATTTCAGTCTCGGGATGGTTTGCTGTCTGCATTAATAGCTCAGCCGCACCCATGGCAGTTTGTGCTGCAATCTTTCCAGCCTCCTCAGCATGAAATCCAATCTGGATACCGCCCTGGGATACCGCCCTGATAAAACGCAGGAAGAAAGCAATCCCGCAAGCCGCCAGAATAGTGGCAGCAGGCATCAGTTGTTCCTTGATCACCAAGGTCTGTCCAAGTGGATCAAACAGAGTTTTAACCAGGCTTACAGCCTGCTCCTCATCTCCTGCAATACAGGTCATACTGGCTCCATATTCCGTAGCTGTATTGGGCATGATCCTGACTACCCCGGACTTTTTACCACTCCATTCCTTTAACTCCTTGATAGTTACAGCAGATACAACACTTACCAGGATTTTATTCTCACTTATTAAAAGGTCTTTCAGATCCAGAATTACTTCCCGGGCCTGACTGGGAAGTACCGCCAGTATGATGATGTCACATTTGGAAACCAGGGTGTGGTTATCCGTTATTGCAAAACCAATCTTCTTTTGTTCTTCCAGTAGGCCATTTCTTTTCCGCGAAAGGAAGAGCTTCGAAGGATCTATATGCTTTTGTCTCACCATACCCTTCGCAATAGCCATTCCAATGTTTCCGGCCCCTACTATTCCAATATTATTCATCTTTTGCTCCATTATTTCTATCTTAAATTATTTCATCAGATCCCCACTACCATTCACATCATACCAGATGCGCTGCTGGTTACCCAGTATCCGTGTAAAACCATCAACCTCTTCCGCAGTCCATGCCCGGTTCATCTCCCCGTAGGAGGCAAAAGAGGCAGACATCAGGTCGTGGGGGCTTTTGATTCCGCATACTGAAAAACTATAAGGCCGGAGTCGCAGGGTGACCTCTCCGGTAACATTCTTTTGGGATGACTCAAGGAAAGATTCCAAATCGCGCATCACTGGCTCCAGGTATTGGGCCTCATGAACAAACATCCCGTACCACTGCCCGATTTGCTCCTTCCAGTGCAACTGCCAGCGAGTCAGTACATGTTTTTCAAGTGCCAGGTGTGCATCAATAAGCATCCGTGCAGCTGCAGCCTCGAATCCTACGCGGCCCTTAATTCCGATAATGGTATCACCCACATGGACATCTCTCCCAACTCCCCATGGAGACGCCAGCATCTCAAGCTCCCTGATGACTACCAGGGGCTCCAGTTTCTGTCCGTTGAGGCTCACAGGCTCGCCCTGCTCAAAGCCCAGGTTCACTGTTTCAGAACCCGACTTTTCCATGGGAGTGGGATATGCCTCCGAGGGTAATTCATCCGATGAGCTGAGAGTTTCCTTTCCTCCCACACTGGTTCCCCAGAGTCCCTTGTTGATGGAGTATTCCACTTTACTCCAGTTCATATCTATTCCCGACTCTTTCAGGTAGTCAATCTCATCTTCCCTGGAAATTCTCAAATCTCTGATGGGCGTCAAAATCTCAATATCGGGGGCCAGTACCTGGATCACCAGGTCAAACCTCACCTGGTCGTTTCCAGCAGCCGTGGATCCATGAGCAATGTATTTAAACCCATGCTTCTGGGCATGCTCCACCAGGGCAATCGCCTGAAAGGTGCGTTCAGAGCTTACCGAGAGGGGATAACTCCTGTTTCTGAGTGCATTCCCAAAAATCATATAGCGGATACAACGTATATAATAATCAGCAGTTACATCCAGCACCTGATGAGAGGCCGTTTTAAGTTTCCCGGCATGTGCAGCAATCTGTTCCAACTCCTCTTCCTGAAATCCACCGGTATTCACTATGGCCGAATGGACCTCCATATTCTTTTCACTGGCCAGATGGATCGCGCAAAAGGTGGTATCGAGTCCGCCACTGAAGGCCAGTAGTACTTTTTTCTTCTCCATAATTGAGTTATCAGGTATGGTTAATGTTTACTTTAATTCCGGAGGCCTTTGCCGCTCCGTTAACTTTACTCTTTTTCTTTGGATCCATGACCATGGCGGTGCACAGGCAATCGTCCCGCTTCGTTCGTACCAGGATGTCGTAGTAGGGACAGGTTTTACACCCTTCCCAGAACTCGTCATCATCGGTAAGTTCCGAGAAAGTAACCGGCTGGTATCCCAGTCCACTGTTAATCTTCATCACCGCCAGGCTGGTAGTGAGGCCAAAAAGTTGTGCTCCGGGAAAAATCCTGGCAGATAATTCAAGAGCCCGTTTCTTGATCTCACTGGCTAATCCTGCTCCCCGGAATGCTGAAGAAACAATCAATCCACTATTAGCCACAAACTTATTGTGTCCCCATGATTCAATGTAGCAGAAACCTGCCCATAGGTCCTCATTGCCCAGGGCAATAACAGCTTTTCCCTCTTCAATTTTGGCCCTCAGGTATTCCGTGCTCCTGACCGCAATTCCAGTTCCCTTCTTCAGGGATGCCTGGTATATGGCTTCCTTAATCTCAGGAACATATTCCAGGTGTGCCTTTGAAGCAATGGTAATCTCAATATTCTGTACCATCTATGTAAGTCTTTATTCCTTGGTTTTACTGAACTGAGCCCTGTAAAAGGCCCGGCATTCTAATATTTAACAAATTCACTAGATCAGAGCGGCTCACCCCATCACGTGGAATCAACAGGATGGTATCATCGCCCGCAATGGTTCCGGCAATTTCATAGGCATCCAGATTGTCAATGGTATAGGCAATACTTCCTGCATGTCCGGGAAGGGTTCTCAGTATCGCCATCCCCTGAGCAAAATCAAGGGATATTAATCCACTCAATCCCTGGTTCGTAGTTTCAAGCTCTTCCACCACTTGTTCTTTATCGGGCAGGATATAGACATAGCCCGCCTGGTCGTCCGGCATCTTGGCCACCTTCAGGTACTTCAGGTCCCTGGATAGAGTCGCCTGGGTTAGCTCATATCCCTGCCGCTCAAGTAGCTTGTTTAACTCATCCTGACTGGAAATATTCCTGCTTCCAATGAGTCTGCGAATCTCCATTAATCGCTCGTTCCTGTTTTTCATATCTGCACATTGTATATTTATACATATGAAATGCAAATTTATACATTTATCCCAAATAGATGCCATTCTCTCGGCTTTTTTTTATATTTTTACCTGCCGCAAAAACAGTCAATTAGCCCATTCAAATGAAAGAATCAATCAACAAAGTGATCGTCCTTGGATCGGGGGCATTAAAAATAGGGGAAGCCGGTGAATTCGATTATTCAGGATCCCAGGCCCTCAAGGCTCTGCGGGAAGAGAATGTATATACCGTCCTGATTAATCCCAATATAGCTACGGTACAAACCTCTGAGGATGTGGCTGATAAGATATATTATCTCCCGATTACCCCCTACTTTGTT
>Ga0209345_10003217_pt1 | contig 17013 bp, 33 predicted proteins | sample Cruoilmetagenom7_FD_187294 | JGI IMG/M metagenome (GOLD analysis project Ga0209345, IMG submission 187294) | Oil polluted marine microbial communities from Coal Oil Point, Santa Barbara, California, USA - Sample 7 (SPAdes) (version 2) | ecosystem: Environmental > Aquatic > Marine > Oil seeps ...
TGGGGGCGCTGAGCGCGGCGAGAGAGAAATTTTTCGAGGCCATAGGGCGACACCACCTCTCTGTGCGAAAAACACGAATATGCTACGAATAAAGGGGTTAATCGCACATTTTGGAAAGTGCCACCTGTCGGGAAAGCCGGTTTTTATGTGTTTTTGCGATAATTTAGGTGGTGTTTATAACTTTGCCCCAGATAGGGGCGACGGATAGTTACAGATTTTGGCGGTGTGGATTCTACAGGGCATCTTGAATCCATAGCGATGCCGGTAGTCTTCAGGTAGAGGTCTCAACAGACTCGAGCGCAGCCATAACCACATGCCCAGGCTGCTCTGCTTTAACAATGCCTTGCAGCACATCTACTACTGCGGGCCACTTTTTTGATATTCGCCTTGGCGACTTTTCTGACCTGCTTGTTTCCGCTGTAGTGATAGGCCAGAGCCATATCGAGCAGGCAGCTCCAGAGCGGTCTCGTCATGCTAGGCAGCTAGCCCGAGTTGCTTTCTCTTTTCCTGCCTCGCGCTCACTGCTTCACGCTCTGTGCAGAAACTGCCGAGCTTTATGGTCGTAAACTCAATGCGTATTGCCGCATTCCAGCGCTCCGTCATGGGGTCAAAAGTAACCCCTGGCGACATACTTTTACCGGGCGGCTCACTGCCCTGTGAATTGACGGCAGCCTCCTTTTCCTCCTTAAGTTGCTTGACTGTAGTGAGGTTTGCCCACCTGAGATTGCCATTGTCGCCATCCCTGTGGGCTGGTCGACCCTTCGATGGCTCCCCAGTCATAATGATAAACGCCAGGCGGCGAGCGTAATGGCTCCTCCCCTTAATCATTATTTTGAGGTTACCCGAGCACTTATCAAAATGCCCTGCAGGCTTGCCAGCATATTGCGCATTCCAGCAATTGCGGGACGAATTACAAGGCATATAAGTGGCGTGGCGATACTTCCACTTGAAAAGGCCAGTCTCGGGGTTGTAATCGACGACCTCTTCAATTTCAGCTTTTGTTATTGGTGTTGTTTTTGAGCTCATTGATTTAATCCTTCATCTTCGGTGTTCTCCCACCGTCTGCCATTTTTGTACTGCATCATCCAATAAAGCATTTCCGAGCGCGGTAATGCCAAGCGCTGGCAGATGGTAAAACCGTGCAGACCTTGCTCTTGCATCTCAACGGCTTGTTTTATTTTTTCTTCCGGTATCGGGTAGCTTTCCCAAATCGACTTATACATTATTCACTCCATTGGGTTGGGAGGCTCTTTTTAGTAGCAAGCCGTCCCCGCAAATAAAATAAGGGCCAGCGTTACATTTTGTGCAGTACCAGCCATCGCCCATACTAAGCCTAAGTTTTTTGCAGCCGCATTCCAGGCAAGGATGCTCGCTAGTAGCTATAGCTTCAATTTCTCCGGTGCCGTTGCAATGTCCGCACTTCGTTTTCATTTCGATTGCTACTCCAGGTCAGGAAGCATTAAGGGTATCTGCCGCAGCACGGACACACGCCAGCCTTAGCTCTGTTTTTTAGGCGAGTATTCACGCCTTTTTGTGCCGATAATTTGTGCGGCTGATAAGAAGGCAAAAACAGCCTCTCTGAAAGCGCTATTTCTCGGGAATTCTGGTTTTTGTACTTTTGCTGAATGCGTTTTGAATCAACAGGTTGTAGCCTGTACCCCAAACACTGGGGGTGTGGTGGTCGTCGGTTCAAATCCGGCCGCTCCGACCAAATATGGTTGTTTCCCGCGAAGTACCTACTCACGGTACAAAAACCGTACAAAAACTCTGCGTACAAAAACTAATTACTGAGCTTAAGAGTGACATTTTCATAGGGTAACTCGCTCTCGTTTTGGTAGCCGATTGTTGTTTGCACGCTCTCGTGAGCCATCAAGGCTTGAATCTCTGAGTTGTCGTAACCTTCTAGTCGATAGAGGGTTGATGACAGGCCGCGTACTTCGTGAAAGCTGGTGCCTTTTATGTCGCAAGCGTCCCTGGTTTCTCTGAACATTCTTGATAACCTGTCGGACAGCAATTGGCAGAAGTGGTCTTTTCTTTTGGACTTATTGCCATTTATGGGTTCGTGGCTGAGCAGGTAGGGGCAGCGCTGATTGACCAGAGATAATTCACGGGCGCGGTCAATTTCTCGTTTCAATATGGGGTGCTCGCTTAAACTCCAGGCGAGCCGAGCAGCCCTGGCGGTGCCTTTTTGGGCCTCTGATTTACTGACGACCACGCGCAAGCAACCATCGACGATGTGCTTATCAAAACGCAGGCTGCAAATATCGGCTTCGCGCATGGTGGTGTAACGGCTGATATTCATCGCCAACTGCAGGGCAGGGTAGCCCAGTGTGCCGGCCATTTTGTAAATGGCGTGGTACTGCAATAACGATAACGGCGGGCGGGTTTTGGCGGGTTTGCTTTTAAACATTAAGCGGGGGCGGTCGTCGGCCGTGGTAAAGGGGTTGTATAGACTTTTGGCGCACAAGCCTTGCCCCATTAGCCAGTTGAAAAAACGACGAAACTCGGCCATGCGCAGCTTTTGCTGGTTGTAGGTGAGCTCGTCCCACCAGCCGCGTATTTGATTAAGGTTGATCTGCGACAGGCTGGGGAATTTCTCGGCGAACAAATTCAGCGCATAGCGGCGATTATCCCACGAGCGCTTGTCAGCCAACGAGGGGTCGAGCTGTACCCGGTAGGCGATATAAAGCGGCACATGAAAGGCGAGCTGGTCCCGTTGCGGTGCCGCCTTGTCGGCGGTTAGGCCTTTACCACGCAGGGCGTTGGCTTTTTCTGCAATGGTGTTGGCGGCCTCTACCGAGTCGGCGCGAAAGGTTTTGAATTTGCCGCTCTCTTGCTTGTATCGGTAATAGCCCTGGCGCCCTTTGGGGTCAGAATACAGATTGTCGCTGAGCGCAACGCCATCGATGTAGCGCTTTTTTATTGGGCGCATCGTTCACCTTCCTGTTGATGCCTTGTTATGTGGGAAGCAATTACGCAAATCATGCTCTTATCCTACAAAAAAAGGGGTGCCGCAATCACTTGGCTGGTCAGTCGGAATTATCGTAATCGGAATCATTGATTCGGATATTCCAGTAATCGGATGTAATGCGTTACCTGTTATTACATTCGGAGTTACCAAGTAGTTTATAGGGTCATACCTGAAGACCGCACCATTAGCATTGGTGTGCTGGGAATCCACCCAGCCTCGGCAACGTACACGGCCATGTACTAACTGTTTAAGGTACAGTGCAAACCCTTGCCAAGTCGCCTTGAGGCACCGTTTACCTATTTAGACTTATCCGCGTAATCAACCCAAACAAGCTGTTCTACTTCAATATCAGTAGTCCAGTTTAGCTGCTGTATTGCACCGTCAATTAAGCGCAACTTATTCGCGTAATAGTCAAACTCTGCTGTAACCTGATTCGCTTCAAGAACAGGTACCTGTGCCTTAATGTCGTCCAGGTTCTCATTAATCTGTTTCCGCTCAAAACGAAACTCGAAAATATCTTTATCTTTTATCGTTCGTAGTTGGTCTACTTTCTGCTGTAGCTCTTTGCGGCGCAAAAGCGCGTCTGCTAATTTCATAATATTCACCTTAAATACTAATGTTAAAGAAGCGGATAAAAAATTGCCCCACCGAATGCTCCGCCTCGCTGCGCACATGGTGAGTTCAAACACTACCCAGTCAACAGCTCTAAAGCCTGATCGTAATCGGAATTGACCACGGGCGCCTCCATTCTTTTATTGACCGCGAACCAGTTGAGGTCGATATAGGGCATCTTGTCGATGACGACGCCCTTTACTACGTCGCGCTCTACCCAGTCGACCCATGTGGCTTTTGACGGCCCCTGGCCACTGGCAAAGAATGATTTATTGGCGGCGCGGTGTGTGGCTAGGCTATTCACAGGTGGCTCCAATATAGGTGCTGGATGATGGGTGGTTGTATGCCAGGTTAGTCATATCGAATCGTCGCGCCCTTAAATAACAGCCCGGAGCACACAGTGCCGGAAATATTACTTCCATTGACCGCTTTAGCAGTAAAGCCTGTGTGATAAATATCGTCTTCTGAGCAGCCAAAAAAGCTGTACCCAGTTATAACCACATCCTGCATACCGCTGCTTTCCAGCAGTCGTTTTGAGTCGTCTGGCTTTGTGCACCCACTCAAAATCACTAATAAAAGAGAAACAACAGCTAGCCTAAAAATGTTCTTCATAATCATCTCCACACTCTGCAATCTCGCGGTCAATCGTTATTCCTTCCTTCACCCGACATGCTTCGCAAACATCCCACAACTGGCCAGCAAGTCCTTCTTCCAAATCCTGGTGCTCAACAAGGTCGTCGCTGTGCTGACGGCACCAGTCGCACTCGCCTGAAAATTCAGTTTTCATGCCCGCGTATTACTTATTGCGTAAGCACCAAATAAAAAAGCGGTTACCAACGCGCCAGCTACTTCCAGCCACTCACCACGCACATTCGCAGGCATGTTTTCAGAGTATTTCAGCGCCAGCAAATTAAGCGCGGCATTGAATCCGCTAAAAAACACAACGATCAAACAAATGACTCTCACGGTTGGTCTAAATCTCACCAATAAAACTTTTCATCGCCAGGTCACCAAAAGCTGCTTCGAGCTTGGTTTTAAACTCTTCAGAAATAACTTCTTTCATGGCTTCAATTTGAAGAATGCGCAGCTTTATTTCTGGTTTGTCACCACCCGTAAGAATGCCGACGCGCAGCTTAAATGTTCGCTTATCAAAGCTATTGTAGGGTTCGCAGGTAAACTGGAGTTCGCCGGGTATTAATTCCTGATCCTGGGCTTCGATTTTCTCCATCGCGCTCATGCTTGCGCCAAAGTCATGGACCTTGCTATTAACCTCCCGAGCTGCGGTTATGGTTAAGTCGCGCAGTTTGGCGGCGGCCTGTGCTGGGGTCATTGCCTCGCCGGTTTTTGAGGTTGCTATCAGGTTTTCGGCCCATTCTTCAACAAATTCGGCGGCGTCTTTTTGGCCCATGCGTAGGCCATCGGCATCGCAAACAGCCTGGTAGGCGGCGGTTTTTTCTAGCTGCAATGTGGCCTTATGCTCTTTGTGGAGTGGGTTTGCAACAGAGCCAAGATCAAAAATCGTATTGGCCGTCATTTTTTTTGCGCTAATAAAACACTGGGCGTCAACATCGGCGTAGGCGTTGTTGTAGTTAATGAAGTCGGGCAAGCTGCTGGTTTTCAAATGAAGACGAAAACGGGCGGCTTCTGGCATGTACTCTTCGAGGTCTTGCAGGTTCATGCTGTTTGGAACAAAGACTAGGGGTGTAGCCGTTTCTACCCTATCTATATTGCCTAGTTGCTTCACCAGCTCGGGAATATTGGCTGAGTCTTGTATCTGTTGAATTGCTGATTTATCCATTGACATGATTGAGGCTCGCTATTATTTGTGGGTGCTATTGGTGGTTAAAAAGCTAACCAATACGGGGTATGCCGTCTTTTTCTTTCGCCAGGGTAAGCTGGCCGCTGGGTTCTTCTTTTGGCGGATTAACGCTAATCACACCGCCCTTGCCAACAAACATCGGGGTGTCGGTGGAATCAATCATCGTGGCTTTACCGCGCTTGGTGGGTTTTGACTGGCTTATTTTTGCCGACACTATGACCTGATCGTTTTCACCCACCTGAGTAAAGGTGAATTCAACGCCCAGCTTGCCGACCTTTTTTCCTATGCCGTGTAACACGGTGGCCAATGCTGTTTCAGATAAAAGGTGGGCGAGTTTCTGTTCGACAACGCCACCGCCTTGCTCGCCAATAAAATCATTTACATTTGTATCGCTCATTGCTCTACTCCTTCGCTTTGTTGTGTAGGGTTGTTTTAACCACTCACCCGCTGCTTAACAGCATAATCAAGGGCGGCACCTAGCTTGGTTGCAACCATTTGCCGCCACTGCTCGCCGGGCTTTGCCAGGCACTTGCAGTCACGCGCATGATGAACGGCAAGGCCCAGAGCTTCGATGATTAGCCACTCACCATCGGCCTCGCTCGCCGGGGGTGCCGCCTTGGTGTGCGCAAGCACTTGCTGCCCTGTTACCGCAGGTGCGCGGCGTGTGGGGTGTGGTTGATGTTGGTGCACGCTCATTTGGCTTTGCCCGGTGGCGGCGCTGGTTGGTTTTCTGCCTCATAATCGGCGAGGGCTTTTTTCAGCTTGGTCACCGCTTGCAGGGTGCGGGCGCGGGTGACTTTTATGCCGTCAACATCGGCCAGCAGCGAGCGCACTTCTGAAGGGTTGAGTGGCACAATAATCGGCTTCATGGTGCTGGCCTGGTGTTGTTGGTGATAGAGGTGTTGCCAAAAATGCTGGCCATAGCGGCGCTCAGGCCGAGGTCAGCGGTGCGGGGCTTGCGCCAGCGCAGGCGCCAGCTTTGGTTGTTGTTTGAGACCTCAAGCAGCTTGTCTTCATCGGGTGCTGGGCCACGGTACAGGCGCAGGCGGCACTCGGGCTGCCCGGGTGCGTCCAGCTCTGAAAAATGAACTCTAGCTACCTTTTTGGCGGCGTCGATAGAGCTGCGCACGGCAATTAACTGGCCGTTGGCAGTGATGGAATACATGGGGCTGGGGGTGGCCTGTGGTGCGCTGCGGCGGCTCATTGTGCTTGCCTGCGCAAATTGGCGGGCAGTGATGCCTCAAGCCGTGCTACTTGTTTCGTAAAATTGGCAAAGGCGGCGCGGTGGGTGCTGCCCTCGGCTGCAATCTCTTCGCCCAAGACAAAGCTTTTGGCGACAAAAAGCCCGACTGTATTTTTATGCTGCTGTGTTTTCATCTTCTCTCGCTCCGCTCTTTAATTGTTGGTTTGCTAACCCGCTTTAATGACCTTCTTTTGAGGGCGGTCAACTCCCTGTGCTGGGCTGGCAATGGAGTAAATCTTAGCAAGCTAAGAACAAGAGTCAAGAAATAATTTTAGAAATCTAAGAATAAGGCGCAAAAAAATCAAACCACAAACAACAGTGCTGCAACTGTGATTAGCATTCTTTGGTGAATAGTTGGCAAAAAAACAAGGGGGGGGGTGGCGTGGTGTGCTGATATAAACTATAAATCAGGCTGACAATAAGACTATGAATGGGACGCCAATAATGGGCACGGGAGCGGGGCTGTTACAGCGGTCAATACTGACGATTGCTCAGCTTGCAGTGTCGTAGTGTCGCGTAGCAATTGCTGCTGTTGGCTATGGCTGAGTTGGTTTAGCGTGGCGAGTAAATCGCATATCACAGGCTGCATTAATTGTAAGTCCATTCCATGGTTTATTATTTGACCGGACAAGTACCCGGTTAATTTCGATGAAAACAAGGTACACCAGCGCTCTATTTGTTCGCAATACGAATATTAAAAATTGTAAATAAACTGTCTGTTTTTTACAAAAACTGTAAAACAACAACTGTTGAGTATAACAATGCCACACCTCAGACTGAGGGCGGCAAGGATGCAAAAAAGCCTAACTATTGAACAAACAGAAGAACTCAGCGGCATTTCTAGCGCCCGTCTTTACCGGCTTGAACGGGGGTCGTCCCCGCGAGTCAACGAGGTACGAGTGCTATGCAAGTGCCTGGATATAAGCGCAGACTGGTGGTTGTTGGGGCGTAGCGCGAGCGAAGACATTGTTGAGTCACTAGCGGCGGGGCTTTCTAAAGAAGGTTTGCTATTGGCCTTACAGCATGTGCAAAAACGACTTGACGAGGGTGATTATTAATCGATGACGGCAGCAGAGAGAGGGGAGGGGTTGGCGAAACACTAGCGCACCTCAGCACAACTCACGCCACCACTACCTGATTGGCAGGTGTAAGCAGCGTGATTGACGGTGTAGCCGCCAAAGCCGTTTTTAGCTCTGTAGCTGACTGCCACGGCAATCGAGCCGTCGGGCTTGGTTAGCGCGCCCTGGTCAATAACTTCATAGCTATCGGGGTCGCGTAGCCTGGATGTAATATCGTATCGGACTTCGCTTAGCGCTCTGAATTCGTTGTTTTTTTCTATTTGATCGGCTGTTAGCTCTACGGGCTTTTTTGGCTCGTCGTCTGACACGCATTGGTAGAGCATAAAGACAATAACAACAAGCACGATAAAGCCGGTGAGCATATCTGACACGCTGGCTTCATCTTTAACTGGCTTACTGCCGGCCACTGCTGCCCGGCTGCTGGCGGATATAGACTTACTGCGGGGCGACGTTGATCTGGCGCTGGTGACTATGGGTTGGGTGCTGGCTACGCTATTGGGTGCGCCGCAGTGTGGGCAGGCCACAGCAGAACGACTGATTTCGTGCTCGCAGTCTGGGCAAGCGACAAGCCTTGATGGTGGTGTGGGAGGGTTGGCAATATCCCGCTCAGCCGAATCGCTGTCAGCCATGGGCGTGGACACTTTATTCTTACAAAAAGGACAGGTTTTAAAGAATTTCGCTATTTGCTTGTCGCATTTGCCACAGAGCTGGGTGTCGGGGGAAGGGGTGTTCATGGCTTGCCCTTATCTGTCGATTGCACTGGGTGTGTTTATTTTTTCCCATCTTCAAGCATGGTTTTCGCCATTGCCAACAGTAGGGCCTGGCGCTCTTTCGTCAGGTTTTTAGCAATATCAATAATGTCTTTGGTCACAGCGCTGGCGCTGGCCAACTCAACAAGGTAATCGCCATTGTCTTCACCTATGCCTTGTGAGTCTGTGGCTTTCGAGGCAGCGTCGACCAGCACTGATTCGTCGTCATTACTTAGCAGCCACTCTGGGTCACATTTAAACATTTTAGCCAGGCCAATCAGGTATTTCCCGCTAGGGGCAGACACGCCTTTCCTCCACTGACTGATCGCGCCGCTAGAAGCTCCAATTTTTCGAGTTATGTCTGTGCCTTTGATGCCAAGGGCAGTCATTCGGGCAGTGATTTTTTCTGATGTATCCATATTTTAGAAGTCTAAACCTTGACAGGCTTATTATCCTAAGATTAAGATTCTTAGAAATCTAAGATAAGTAGCCATATCAAATGCAGAAAACCACAGCAATCAAGTTTTTTGGGAGGCCAACAGACCTGGCAAAGGCTTTAAACATAACCTCTGGGTCAATTTCGCAATGGGGCGAGCTAATCCCCGAAAAGCAAGCCTTGCGACTGGCTCGCATCACTAATGGCGAGCTGGAATACGACCCAGCCTTATATGAAAACCCCCCTCGACTCATCACAAACCCCCAAGTATCGGTATAGGAAAAACAACCATCAGCCTCACCCATGGCATGAAACAACTAATACAGCTTTGGATTGGGCCTGCACCGCGCCCGATTCCTGTAATGCCTGATGCCTGGCGGAAATCACAGTTGGCCAAGCTTGTTGCCGAACCAGAAAACCAAACCCATAAAACTACTATAACCACCAACGCGAGAAAAACTATGTCCGACAACACCCAAGCCTTATCACGATCGAACGCTTTAATCGACATTACCCGTGCGCAGTTCCGCGAGAGCAAGTCATCGGCGCTGAGCTTTTCCAAACTGCTATTCAATGTCTTTTGCGAGATGGTGCCCGAGCAGCAGCGCACCGGCCTGGCACAAATACGCCAGTGGCATGACGAGGAAGAAGAAGCCGGGATTATTGAGGCCAATTACAAACGCTTTCAGCGGTATATGGATGGCACCACAGCCATACCGATGGATTTAGAGGAGGCGTGGGTGGTGTGCTTGCTTGAAGAGTACAAAACCGAGTCGGTGATTGATTTGTGCAATCGCCACGGCGTAACGGCGGTTGAGATTGAGCGCGAGAAGGATGTTGCTGGCCTGTGCGAGCTGATGAAACGCTTTAGCGGCGTGCTAGACGTAGGGTCTGACATTCTTGCAGACGACGTTATTGATGGAAACGACCTGCCGCACTGGCCAGCCCTCAAGCGGCGCGGCAACGCCTTGATAAGCGCCATGGCAGGCTTTCTGCACGACGTTGAGCGGCAGATAAAGGCCGAGGCTGGTGTTGACCCTAAGGGTCAGCCAGGAGAGGTCAAGATTACCCTAGACACGCGCCACTAGGGGCCACCATGAAGCACCTGCTGGTTTACAACCAACAAATAGGCTCTGAGCTGGGTATTCGCACTATTACCCAGGGTTTGATCTTTGATTTTCTGACGGGGGTGGCGGTGTGGGCCAACCCTGAGCAGATCGACGGTGAGACTTATTACTGGGTAGCGCGTAGTTATATCGCCACCCAGCTTGAGTGCCTGCAGTTGAAGCCAGACACCATTTATCGACACCTGCGCGCCCTGGCCGATTTGGGCTTAATTGTGTACCGCAAGAAGGGTAAAAAAGACTGTATTCAGTTGACTTCAAAAGCGCGAATTTACTATATCGGAAATAAATCCGAATCGTCTAAAAAAGCCAGCGCAAAACCCACCAAAAAGCCTATGTCGGATTTAAACCCGAAACCCTATATCGGAAATGAATCCGAAAAAGAAGGGGCTGCTATGTCGGATTTAAATCCGATTTCTTATGTCGGAAATGAATCCGAAAATAACTCGGATTTAAATCCGACAGATACTACTATAAAAATAAATACAAAAGATAAAGACGATAACCCCTCGTCGTCGACAGCGCTGGCGGTGATTGCTGATCGACAAAAAACATTCGCCATGCACCTTGGCTGGCAACCGCGCAAAGACCTGGTTGAACGCTGCCAGGCAGCGGGTATTGATTTACGTCAAATTCCACCAGCCCGAGCGGCTGAAATACTCGGTGAGTTCCGATCGTTCTGGAGCGGTGAAATACGCGTGTTCAACGAGGACAAGTGGCAGCACAAATTCTTTCAAAATCTCAAAGCACTGCAGGCCAGGGGCACGTTGTACAGCGAGGCCAAAGCGGTGCGATCAACGAAAGATATATCCATTGCAGAAAACCTACACGACACGAGCTGGGCGCAATGACCAATGCCCGCCACTCAAAAGATCGCAACGCCAAGCAGCCCAAGGGCGAGACCAGACCACCATCACCACCCGGTGCCCTGTGCCTGATCTCTGCCCAGTTTTACAAGATCGGCCTGCGCGGCATGGTGTTTCGCTGGCACGAAGAAAACGAAGAGTGGGTGCGTTGCATGAACTACAGCGTGTTAGACCTGCGCAAAGCCACACCGCTAAACCACGGGAAATAAAATGTTGAAAAAAACACTGAAAAAAATAGTTGCAAAAACCCGCGAGGAAAAAGCCGTGGTTATCAAGCGACCATGTGTGCGTTGCTACAGACACCACACGGCAAAAACAGCATTTTGTGGGCGGGTGTGCCGCTGGCTGTGGTTGCGTCGTAAGCCTATGAGCGTTAAGTCATGAGCGAGTGCCGCGACGAGCATTGCCCATCGCACCAGCGCTACCTGGAGGCCGATACAGCGCGGTTGCTCTACAAAAACCGCTTGCAGGAAGTGGGCAAGAATCTTGAATTGCTACGACTAAACATAGACTTGCCGCTATCACCGATAGCGATCCCCTTGCTAGAGAGAACTCAAGCTGAGATTGAGAACTGCCTGCTAGCCGTAAAGCTTTTCAATGATGGCCTGCGCGGCACTAAGGAGGCCACCGATGCAAAGTAAGGGTAACGCCCCCAACGCCGCGCAAACACGCTGGCGCGAGACCGTGCGCCGTGTCGGTTGCATTGCCACCGGCAGCGCCAACCAAGAACCCACCGAGCCGGGTGATATTCAAATACACCATGTGCTGGGCCAAAGCGCCGTGCGCAACGGTGTCGCCATTGGCCACTGGTTTATTTTGCCCCTGCACTGGCGCCTGCACGACATTGCCAGTGACTATCCGGTAAACGTCACCACCTCAAAACCTCGCTTTGTACAGCGCTACGGCAGCGAGAAAAGCCTGTTTGCGAAAATGATTTACGGCTTTCTGGTGGCAGGTATTGAACTGCCGTTTGATATGGCGGTGTTGAATGCGATAGGGGGTGAGCGGTGACAGACCAGGCGACGAGCAAAGAAGAAATCGACCTGATCAATCTGATTGCCGACCAGATAGGGTTTGTAGAGTGGCTAAAAGACCGTGATATGTACAACCCAATGGAGAGCGCAGACACCATGAGGAAAATGCACCGGGTGTGGAAAGCGGCCACTGCTAAACCCCCACAAAAACCACAACAAAGAGAGGTTTCACAATGAGCACACAAACAACAGCACAGTCACAAGGCAAAATTGCGCACATGATTTCAGCGGCGTTAGCCGCGCAGCAAGGCATCGAGAAAAGGCCTTTTTTTAACAGTGCTATATCGCAACCCATTGCCAGCCAGCCCGGTATTAGGGCTTACCGCGCTAAGCGCAAGGCTCATAACAAAAACGCCCGCCGTGCACGGCGCATGACCCGCTTGCGTGGGTAGCATGAACCCCGCCGATATAGATCGCCTACTGCTACTCGGCCTAAGCCCAGACGAAATATGGTGCGCCATCGCCGAGGCGGGGCCGTGGACGGCAAGCTGTGACAGCACAGCAACACAAACAAAGGACTGAACCCATGACCAACTTACGCCCCTTGTTTTTCGCCATGATCGCCAGTGGCGGCCTGCTAATCAACCACCCCATTAAATGGCTTGGTGCTGTTTTCTTGCTGGCCTTGGTGCTGGCAGTGTTGTGGCTGGGCTTGCGCCTTGCAGAGTGGTTTAGCGGGCATGTTTTATGGCACCGGCCCAAAAGGGCTGAACTGGCCGGGGATTTATCCCTTGTAAGCAAACCAACACCAGGCAGCAAGCAATGAGCAATTTTATTTTAGAAGTTCGCATTAAACGAAAAACCGAAAAGGCACTGCTGGTTGATGTTGGGGGCAAAGAGGCCTGGCTGCCCCTGTCAAAAGTACAGCCATTAACCCAGGCAGAGCAGGACGAACACGGCTGCAAGCACCATGTCGATTGGCGCGAGTGGAACAACGGCGACGACGAAGCCGACACTCTACTGGCCTGCCCAGAGTGGTTGGCTAAAGCCAAAGATTTAATTTAAAGCGTTTCGCGTGGAACAAATTATGACGAACACCAATACTGAGCTTGTCTTACATATTATTCGCGGTTTGCCTGGCAGCGGGAAAAGCACGGCTGCAAACTCATACCCCGACTACTTGCACTATGAGCCAGACCACTTCTTTTGTGATACCCGAGGTGATTATCTTTACGACGCGCAACTTTGGGACAAGGCCTGTGAGTGGACCCTGAGCATGACCGACTTAGCCCTGGCTCGGGGGCGCAGTGTTGTGGTGACAGACGTTTTTGCAAGGGCAGATAGTTTGCTGCCTTATCGAGAGCTGGCCAAGGCCCACGGCGCAACAATAAAGATCGTCACCCGCACTGGCGACTTCGGAAACTGTCATCGCGTACCGCTGTTTGTTTTGAATAACCTGCGCGATGCGTTTGAAGATATTGATGAACTGTAAAGCATTACTTGATAGTTGGGTTTTGCAGTCAGACTAAAAACGGGTGATGAATGAGAAGCACATTCAACAAAGAGAAAGCCGCCAAGCTCGCGCAGTATCAGCGTGACGTGGCGGCCTGGGTGGAAAAGAACGGGCCGATACCCCTGGTGCCCGTGCAACGGACTGAAATCGACCGTAGAACGATCAAGCAGCGCGATAGCGATAGGTTTCAGCGGGAGTGCGCAGGGTTGAAGACATGAGCAGGCCCATGCTCTTAAAAACCATGGAAGAAACAGCAACAGTCGAAACAAAACTTGGAGCTCTACGCATTACCACCACCTACAGGCAACACTTTGACCCGTTTACCGGCGAGCTTTTCCGCCAGGTGAAAGTAAATACTAAATTATCTGCTGGCGCCTGGCTCACGAAAGAAATGGTATTACAGTTTCAACAATGGGAAGCATCGGGATTTAGGGGCGAAAAGCCTGATTTCGTGTAAACACAGTGAATTATTAACGGAGGATATATGCCGCTACCAGACAACGAAGTGAAGACGCACAGACAAATGAAAGCCAATGCCATTATGGAATTTGTAAACACCATGATTGGCGCTTATGAAAGCGGTTTTGTGGATAGGGCTAGCTGTTCGCTGGCCGAGGTACACCAAGTTGCCCGGAACCACGTCAAAGACAACTACGGGATTGAGATGCCAAGTATTGCAGAGACCTGGGGTGGAGATACAGCTAAAGAATGTGGGTGGACGCAAGCTGATTAGCAGCATGTTAGGCGTGAAACTCAAAAACAAGTATTAGGGATTAAACAATGGCCAGAGGCATAAACAAAGTCATTCTAATTGGCAACCTGGGGCAAGACCCAGAAACGCGCTACATGCCATCGGGCGGGGCGGTGACCAATATAACGCTCGCTACCAGCGAAACATGGACTGACAAGCAAACAGGCGAGCCACAGGAGCGCACCGAGTGGCACCGGGCGGTTTTCTTTAATCGCCTGGCCGAGATTGCCGGTGAATACTTAAAAAAGGGCAGCAAGGTCTATCTTGAGGGTTCATTGCGCACCCGCAAGTGGCAGGACAAAAACAGCGGGGCTGATCGCTACACCACCGAGATTGTCGCTAATGAAATGCAAATGCTCGATAGCCGTGGCGACGGGGGTGGCCAGCAGGGCGGCGCACCCTCGCAAGGGGCGCGAGAGTACCGTGCTCAGTCACAAGGCGGCGCCGCAGCGCCAGCGGCCCAACCACCACAGGAACCTCCCCCTGGCGGCTTTGACAACTTCGATGACGACATTCCTTTTTAAATTGCTGGGGGTCTTATGATTACTGCAAAGCAGTTAGCCGCTCGAATACCAACAGAGCTGTTACCGAAAACAAAAAGCTGCGATGCGTTGCTTACCGCCGTGTCGCAATTAAAAACTGAACGCAACAACGCGATAGCAGATAGCCAGCGGCTTGACTGGCTTGCCGACCCTGCCAACACCATAGGCAGCGTGCTGCTACCCAATGACTGTGTAGAGCAGAACTTATTCAGCCTGCGTGACGCTATTGACGCAGCAATGGCCACTAACCCTGAGCAGGTTCTTAAGGATTTAAGCGCATGACAGAAAGCGCGGTAATAATGGGCATTGACCCCGGCGTGCAAACGGGTATTGCCTTGTACCAGGGGGGCAAGCTGTGCGAGTTGCGCACCATTGCCCCGGCTGATTACGAGCGGGTATTACTGGATATTCAACCAGTGCTGGTGGTGCTGGAGGACAGCCGCTTAACGTCAAAAGTATTTACCGGGCCAACAAAAAACGAGAGGTCACGGTTAAAAATTGCGCGCAACATCGGCATGGTTGATGGCTTCTGCCACTTACTCTTTGACCAGTGCGAGCGCAACGACATTGAGGTGATGGGCGTAGCGCCAATCGACAAAGGCCGCAAATTAAAAGCCGCGCCATTTGGCAGATACACGCGCTACACCGGCACCAGCAACCAGCATGAGCGTGATGCAGGTATGGTGGCCTGGCCTTTTCGGCATAGGCGAGCCAGAGCTTTACCACAGAGGGCGAGAAAATGATTAGTGACGACAGCATACCGAAGGGCGTTATAAGCCACGGAGGGTTAAAGGCGAGCTCGAGCACCAGTGTTGTGCTGTGCGCTGATTGTGACTTTGAAATAAAACCACCTTACGGAAAAGTCTTTGTCGTCGACGGAGAGGATAGGTGCGCTAGCTGCCATATCGAACATTTGGCGATGGCGAGAACAAAGCCATTTACAGGGGGCAATTATGTCTACAATGATAATAGAAAGAAATGATGGGCGCAGAGACCACTATATTTGCTTTCTTCATCCGCGCATGAGACTGGGCGACGATGGGCAGCAGGTCTGCAATGAGACCATCCCTATCTACACACACAAACTGGCGATAGAGACAGGCTGGCGCGAAACAAATAATGGCTTCTGGGTTTGCCCTGACTGTGCACGACAAGACCGCGCCAAAAAGTACATCCTCCAAAACAAATTCCACATAATCCAGTAAACCACTAAGGGGTCAATATGTTTGTTAGTGAAAAGAAATACCGCATTGTTATGGAGGGCTGGGGCGAGTGGCTGGCCAATGATATTGCGGGGGTGAAGGGTTACCCAAAGTGCTCGGCCTTTGTGCACGATAAAATTGACTCGCACTTTGGCCCTATTGTACCCATTGAAAGCTGCGATATTTACGAGCAGGTTGAAATTTATGTGGTCAGCCTGCGGGTTGTCAATATGCGCCTGGTGAATGTGTTGCGAGCCCACTTTGAGGCCCATACAGATTACCTTAATCTCGGCCAGGAGAAGAAGGCAGAAAAGGTGGGCTTGCCCTTGGGTACTTACCGGGCCGAACTGGCAAAGGCGCATGTGGGGGTGCAGGCTTATATGGGGCGCGATAACTTTAAGCCAGTGATGCGCAGCGCAAGTGAGGCGGCCTAGAAAAAAGCTGTATGTACAACCACTGTAAAAAATAACAGTTTTTTTTGCGCACAGGTGTTGCACTGTTAACGCCAGGGTGTATGATTTGTGTATTAGGGCTTTCCCCGTCTTTCAAGCCATTTGTTCTTTTTGGTGAGCAGAATGTAATTTTATTATGGTCATTTGATTTTTTAGTTTTAGGTTTACTGTAGCTCTCGCTTGCCCGGTTTCCGGGCTTTTTTATGCGTAGAGCTGTGCTTAATTAGAAATCTATTTAAAACAGTTTAATTAAAACCGCTGCGGGGTAACTCGGGGCGGTTTTTTTATGGAGAGTTTTTCTTGAGCGGTTTTGTAGACAACGTATTGGATCAAACATTCTCAAGGCATCCGTACCTATTCCTTTTTGTTGTTATGTGCTCGGGTGCGGTGCTGGGGCATTCTTACAGCGTATTTGCCCAAGAGGTTAGCGTAGAAGAAAAGTTCACTGGCCTTGAGCAGTCTATCCATGAAAAGTTCGATGACATTGATACGCGAATCAACACCCTTGATCGCTCGGTGCAATCACAATTTATTCAGCAGTCAATACGGCAGTTAAATTCAGAGATATACGATCTTTCAAACATTATATCGGTCGGGCCATCTAACGACCGCGACCATGAGCGATTAAAAGATTTGCGCGAAGATTTACGCATTGAGACCCGTAAGCTCAACAAACTTGC
>Ga0209345_10003218_pt1 | contig 17012 bp, 16 predicted proteins | sample Cruoilmetagenom7_FD_187294 | JGI IMG/M metagenome (GOLD analysis project Ga0209345, IMG submission 187294) | Oil polluted marine microbial communities from Coal Oil Point, Santa Barbara, California, USA - Sample 7 (SPAdes) (version 2) | ecosystem: Environmental > Aquatic > Marine > Oil seeps ...
TTCCGATCTCATGTCCCAGATCGAGCGGGCTGAGAAGATGCGGATATTCGGACATGGCTGACCTCCCTTGGCTGCCTCGCACCATGGCTTGGGCCTACGATCTTGTCACCCCGAAACGCTGCGTTACGCAGTGGGCCGGTGAGAGCGCCTGCGCAGCGGCCCCACAGAAACGATCCAGCGCGCGCGTTGACCACGGCCATAACAAACCTGGAACCTTACCCGACAAAGCGCCGTGCCACCTCGCCCGCCATATAGCTCACACGCCCGCCCGCAAGCGTGGCCATCACGCGCCGTGTCTCGGGCTCGATGACCACCAGATCAGCCCGCAATCCCGCCTGCAACACACCGCGATCCTCCAGCCCAAGCACCTCTGCCGGACCGCGCGAGACAAGCCGCCATGCCGTCGCCAGATCACAAACCCCGCCATCCGCGAGAAAAAACGCCGCGCGCTTGAGCGAGGGGTAGTGATAATCCGACGCCAGCGCATCCACGAGGCCCATCGCCACCAGATCGACCGCGCTGACATTGCCCTTGTGTGACCCACCACGCACCAGATTGGGGGCGCCCATGATGACGCTATCGCCACCCGCGCGCGCCTCTTCGGCGGCTTCCAGTGTCTCGGGGAATTCGGCAATCGTCATGCCGCGCGCCCGCGCCACGCGCCGCGCCTCGGCGGTCCCGTCATCATGGCTCCCCAACCGCACACTCTGCGCACGCAACCCAGCACTCAACCGTTCCAACGCAGGCCCGACCTCGGTTATTCTGTCATGCAATCCCTGAATGAACTCCAGATGCTTTTCGGGATTGCGCCCAATCCGAAGCGCCTGCCCGGTCAAACCCTGAGGTCGCTTGCCCGCCGCCAATGCCGCATGCGGCAGGTGATCGTTGAACACAACATAGCCGATGCCATGCCGCGCTACCATCTCGAGCACCGCATCATAATCCTCAAGCAAGGACATCTCGAACCGCAATTGCGCCAGCAGATCCGTGTCAACTCTGCCCCGCACCTCTCCGAGCGCGTCGAACGCACGGTCCGCAAACTCCGCACCGCGCATCCCACCTTCCCAGCTATAGAACTGCGCCAGAACGGCGGTGGTGATGCCATTGGCGGCCAGTTCCGCCTCGGTCGCGATCATGCCTTGGGCAAGATCCTTCATCGCACCGCGCCGGGGGGCCAGATGCCGCTCGAACCCGTCACCATGCACATCGACGAGGCCGGGCAGAACCATGTATCCGCTTAGATCAATCTCTCGGCCCTCAGGCGCATCGGTGACAAGCCCGTCGCTGAGGGACAAATCCCCATCCTCAAGCCCGTCAGGCCGCAGCACCTGCGCCCCGCGCAATGTCACAGTCAGCACGCTCATCCTCCACGCCGCCCAAACAGAACATCGCCCAAACTCAGGCCATGGTCGAATTGCCCATGCTCCAGAAATTCCTCGATCTGCGCGATCACGAGCGGGTTGTTCATCAGGAATGTATGCGTCACCGGCAGGGTGATGTGATCCGCCATGCCTTCGACCCTTGTCGAGGCGACCGAGACCTTGCCATCGTCCGGCCCGTCGATCAGGCTGGAAAAATAGGGGTTGAGCGAGCGGGTGCCCGCGATCACCCCCAACTCGAAATCCACCGGCGGCAGGTTTTCCGGCACGCCGCCCGGCCCGGTTTCCAGTTGCAGCCCCGCAGGACCGTTGAGCCAGCGGAAAAGCTCGAGACCGCCCAGTTCATCCACCAATTCGCTGCCATGATTGGGCGGGGCCAGCATCACGACCCGGCCCATCTGGTCAGGGCGATTTTTCTGGAGCCAGAGCCGCAAGAGAATGCCACCCATGGAATGCGTGACGAAATGCACCCGTGTGTCGCCACAGACCCGCACGGCAAAGGGCAGTGTCTCACGCGCAAGCCGCTCGATTTCTTCTTCGGTCGACGGGTAATCGGGGCTGAAAACATCATAGCCGCGCGCCTCAAGCACCTCTTGCAGGATCACAAAGGACGCATCAGAGCGCGCCAGCCCATGCAAGAGCACCACGCAATCGGCCCGCGCCGCCGTGGTCCAGAAGGCCAAGACTAGGCCCGCAAGGATGGTCACTCTGCTCATGTCGCCCCCATAGGCGCAAATGCGCGCGCTGAACAGGGGCTACGCGCCGTCCCGTTTGCGCAGCCCCGCCGCGCGCATCTGGCTCAGCGTCACCCGCGGGGTCAGCGCCTCGGGCGAGATCACGAGATCAAGCACAGCACCGGTGGGCGAGGCGCAGGCGCGCGCAAAGGCGTCCGCGAACTCCTCGGTCCGCTCCACCCGTTCACCGTGAAATCCATAGGCGCGCGCCAGGGCCGCGAAATCCGGGTTGACCATATCGGTGCCCGAGACGCGTTCGGGATAGGTCCGCTCTTGATGGGCACGGATGGTGCCGTAGATGCCATTGTTGAGGATCAAAATCACCGGCTGTGCGCCCGCCTGCGCGGCTGTAGCCAATTCCTGACAGGTCATCTGGAAATCACCGTCGCCCGCGAAACAGACCACGCGCCGCTCCGGATACATGACTTTGGCGGCAATCGCCGCCGGGACGCCATAGCCCATGGCCCCCGATTGCGGGGCCAAGAGGCGCATTTGAGGCCCGTATTTCAGGAACCGCCCCGACCAGATCGCGAAATTTCCCGCACCGTTGGTGATGATCGCATCCTCGGGCAGCACCTCGCGCAGATAGGCTGTCACCTTGCCCATATCGACAGGCGAAGGCAGGTCCAGCAGATCAAACCCCGCCTCATAGCCTGCGCGCGCCTCTGCCCGCCAAGCGGCCCAATCACCCGCGACCGGCCCGCCCGCGTTCAGCGCACGCACAAAGCCATTCGGCCCCGCCTGAATGCCCAGTTGCGGCTGATAGACCTTGCCCAGTTCCAGATCAGAGCCATGCACATGGATGAGGCGCTGCTTGGGTTCTGGTAGGTCAAAGACCGTGTAACCATCCGTGGAGTTTTCACCAAACCGATTGTTGATCGCCAGAATCACATCCGCCTCAGCCAAGAGGCGGCGCACATTGGGCACCATGCCCACACCCGCCTCACCACAAAAAACCGGCGCGTGATTGTCGAACTGATCCTGATAGCGAAAGACCGAGACGACCGGGATGTCGGACCCCGCCGCAAATTCTTCCAAATCCGCGCGACCGGCCTCTGTCCAGTTGCAGCCGCCGTAGAGGATGAGTGGTCGCTGGGCCCCGGCCAGCATGTCGCGCGCCCGCGCCATGGCCTCTGCACCCGGTTCCGGCTCTGGATACGTCCCCGGCCCAGAGAGCGGCCGCACCTCGGTCACATCGGTCAGCATATCCTCGGGCAGCGCCACAACCACGGGACCGGGGCGGCCCGTCACAGCGGTTTTCCACGCCCGCGCCACGATCTCGGGGATGCGACCCACCTGATCAATCTCGACCGCCCATTTCACCATCGTGCCAAACACGGCACGGTAATCCAGCTCCTGAAACGCCTCGCGCCCCTTCATATCGGTGCCCACCTGGCCGACAAAGAGGATCATCGGCGCGCTGTCCTGCATCGCGGTATGCACCCCGATCGAGGCATTGGTCGCCCCCGGCCCGCGCGTGACCCAAGCGATGCCGGGACGGCCCGTCAGCTTGCCATAGGCCGCCGCCATATAGGCAGCACCGCCCTCCTGTCGGCAGAGCGTGAAATCGAGCCGCCCGGCAGTGTCATGCAACGCATCCAATACGGCAAGATAGCTCTCTCCCGGCACGCCGAAACTGTGCCGCGCCCCAAGCGCCAACAGGCACTCCACCAACAATTGCCCCCCATTGCGCGTGTTCTTTGCCATGCTGGATCCTTTCCATGTGTTGCGCGCAAGCTGGACCAAGGCCGGGTCCAAACACAACCCCTTTTCAGCCGACCTCGTGCCGCATACCCTCAGACCGCAACGCCCCATATGTCAGGTCCGCCCATGCCCTCGCCTCGCCTCGCCGCCCGCGCCGTGATTGTGGACAAGGGGCGGCTGTTGCTGGTCAATGCCTATGCCGATGCCGCCAGCACGCTCTGGTGCGCGCCGGGCGGTGGGGTCGAAGCGGGCACCTCGCTGCCCGACAACCTGATGCGCGAGGTTCACGAAGAAACCGGCCTCACAATCCGCGTCGGCACCCCCTGCCTGATCAACGAGTTTCATGCGCCCAGCACCGGCTTTCATCAGGTCGAGGTGTTCTTTCGCTGCACGGTGGTTGCAGGCACGCTCTCGGACGACTGGCACGATCCCGAACGCATCGTCAGCCGCAGGCGTTGGGTGACAGAGACTGACATGGGGGACTTGCGGGTCAAGCCCGACAGTCTGGCGCGCGTCGCCTTTCAACGCGGGATGGGTTACGATCCACTCGAGGAAATCGTCGGCCCCTGAGCACGCCTTGGGATCACCGAGACCGCGACGCCGCCCAGCACCAACGCGCTTGCCAGCACGAATTCCACGCTCAGCGCCTCGCCCAGAAAGAGCACTCCACCGGCCATGGCGATGACCGGCACGGTCAGCTGCGCCACCGCCGCGACCGAGGCGGCCAGCCGGGGCAAGAGACTATACCAGAGCGCATAGCCCAGACCCGATGTCACCGCCCCCGACAGCACCGCGAGCACAACGCCCTGAGCCCCGATCACGATCCCCTCCGCGCCCTTGGGCACCAACCAGCCGACCAAAAGGCCCACGGGGGCAGCCCAGATGAAATTCGCCGCTGTGGCCATCAACGCGTCGCCCGACCGTCGTCCGCTCAACGAATAGACACCCCAACCCACGCCGGCCGCCGCCATCGAGAGGCCATGGAAGACGCTCACCTGTGGTCCCGCTCCGGGCCAGAGCAGCCACGCAAGCCCGCCAAAGGCCAGCCCGGCCCCGATCCAGCGGCGGACCGGCATCGCCTCGCGCGCGAGCAGACCGCCTGCAAACATGGTGATCTGCACCACGCCAAACAGGATCAGTGCCCCCAGACCGGCATCAAGCGCCCGGTAGGCCAAGGAAAACCCATAAAGATAGACAAGAAGCGATAGCACCCCAACCACACGCCCCGGCCCCAAAAGCTGCACCCGACCACGCAACACCAGACACAAGACACCCAACATCACCGCGCCTGAGACAAGGCGAATAACCCCAAAACTGACCGCATCTATGCTTCCCCCTGCCAAGGCCATTCGGTTCAGCACCGAATTGGCGGCAAAGGCGATCAGGGTGAGGGTGGTCAAGAGAAAGAGGCGCATGGCCCTTTGCTACCCGCTCTCGCGCGCGGGGTATAGTCAGATGATCGTGAAAGCGCCCGCCTTCATCGTTCTGCAAATACTCAAATTCCGACCTTGCCGCCGGATCATGCCGGTGCCGGGATGGGGCCGCCCTTGGGCGACCCCAGATACCGGTGGCTCAGCTTTGCGCATCCAACTGGCCGCTGCGAAACAGCAGCCCTGCCGCCACGGTGCCAATCACCGGGGCCACGATAAAGAGCCACAGTTGCGCCAGCGCCGTGCCACCCACGAATACCGCAGGCCCGATCGAGCGCGCCGGGTTGACTGAAACACCCGTCACGTTGATGCCGACGAGATGGATCACCACAAGGGCAACGCCGATGGCCAGCCCCGCCAGATGGGCCGGCGCGCCTTTGCCAGTGGCACCAAGGATCACGACCATGAAGAGAAAGCTCGCCACCACCTCGAAAATGAAGGCCGCGGTCATGGCGTATTCGCCCAGATAGCCCGGACCCCAACCATTCTGGCCCAGCCCGTTCTGTGCGACGCTGTAATCCGCCTTGCCGCTGGCGATCAGCATCAAAACGCCCGCGCCAGCCAAAGCGCCGAGGATCTGCGCCACAATATAGCCCGCCGCCTCGGACAGAGACATACGGCCCGCCGCCACCGCCCCCAAGGAGACAGCAGGGTTGATATGGCAGCCCGACACCGGACCGATGCCATAGGCCATGCCAATCAGCGCAAAGCCGAAGGCAAAGCTGATGCCCGCAAGGCCGATATCGCCCCGGCAAGCACCGCCGCCCCACAGCCAAAGAGAACAAGAGTGAAAGTGCCGATGAACTCGGCCAGTTGCTTTTGCATTGGAAACCACCTGCTGAACTTGTTTAACAGGCGTAGAGTATCGCGGATTTCGATCTGTGGAATGGGGAATTTTCGGTGTTTGGGTTACATCTTTGATGCCGTGCCACCGTCCAAAGAAAAGGGGCCGCCCGAAGGCAGCCCCGATCCGTTAGCATGTTGCCAAGAGTGGCTTACATCATGCCGCCCATGCCGCCCATGTCGGGCATACCGCCGCCAGAGCTTTCCTTCTGCGGCTTGTCGGCCACCATCGCTTCGGTGGTGATCAGCAGGCCAGCGATCGAGGAGGCATCCTCAAGCGCGGTGCGGACAACCTTGGCCGGGTCGATGACGCCAAACTTGAACATGTCGCCATATTCGTCGGTCTGGGCGTTGTAGCCGAACTTGGGATCTTCGCTCTCACGGATTTTGCCCGCGACGACAGATCCGTCAACACCAGCATTCTCGGCGATCTGACGCAGCGGCGCTTCCAGCGCGCGACGCACGATGGCGATCCCGGCGTTCTGGTCGCTGTTTTCACCCTCAAGACCAGCCAGTTTCTTGGCAGCCTGAACCAGAGCCACGCCACCGCCGACAACGATGCCTTCTTGCACGGCTGCGCGGGTTGCATTGAGCGCGTCATCGACGCGGTCCTTGCGCTCTTTCACTTCCGTTTCAGTCATGCCGCCAACGCGGATCACGGCAACACCACCGGCCAGTTTGGCCACGCGCTCTTGCAGCTTTTCGCGATCGTAATCAGACGTGGTGTCCTCGATCTGCTGACGGATCTGGCTGACCCGTGCTTCGATCTCGGCCTTCTCGCCTGCACCATCAACGATGGTCGTCGCATCCTTGGTGATCGAGATTTTCTTGGCAGAGCCAAGCATGTCCATGCCGACATTCTCGAGCTTCATGCCCAGATCTTCAGAGATCACCTGACCGCCGGTCAGAATGGCGATATCCTGCAGCATCGCCTTGCGACGATCGCCAAAGCCGGGGGCCTTGACAGCCGCAATCTTGAGACCGCCACGCAGCTTGTTGACCACGAGAGTCGCCAGCGCTTCGCCTTCGACGTCCTCGGCAATGATCAAGAGCGGCTTCTGGCTCTGGATCACCTGCTCGAGCAGCGGCACCATCGGCTGAAGGCTCGACAGTTTCTTCTCGTGCAGCAGGATGAGACAATCATCCAGATCGGCAATCATCTTGTCGCTGTTGGTCACGAAGTAGGGGCTGAGATAGCCACGGTCGAACTGCATGCCTTCGACCACATCGGTCTCGGTCTCGAGGCCCTTGTTCTCTTCGACGGTGATGACACCTTCGTTGCCGACCTTCTGCATCGCTTCTGCGATCTGACGACCGATTTCGGACTCGCCATTGGCAGAGATCGTGCCGACCTGCGCAACTTCGGCGCTGTCGTTCACGGGGCGCGATGCGGCCTTGATGGCCTCTACAACCTTGCTCGTTGCCTGGTCGATGCCGCGCTTGAGATCCATCGGGTTCATGCCGGCGGCAACCGCCTTCATACCTTCCTTGACGATGGCTTGCGCCAGAACCGTCGCGGTGGTGGTGCCGTCGCCGGCCTCATCATTGGTGCGGCTGGCGACTTCTTTCACCATCTGCGCGCCCATGTTCTCGAACTTGTCTTCCAGCTCGATTTCCTTGGCAACCGATACACCGTCCTTGGTGATGCGCGGAGAGCCAAAGGATTTGTCCAGAACCACATTGCGGCCCTTGGGCCCCAGTGTCACCTTGACCGCGTCGGCCAGGATGTTCACGCCCTTGAGCATGCGATTGCGGGCGTCTGTATTAAAGCGTACGTCTTTTGCAGCCATTATAAGGTGCTCCCGTGTTTGAGTTCCGGTCAGATCAGCGTGAGGGGGAATACCCTTACGCGATCACGCCCAGAATGTCGCTTTCCTTCATGATCAACAGCTCTTCGCCATCAACCGTGACTTCTGTGCCCGACCATTTGCCGAACAAAATGGTGTCGCCGGCCTTGACGGCCATTGCGATAAGCTCGCCATTGTCCTTGCGTGCGCCATCGCCGCAGGAAACAACTTCGCCTTGGCTCGGTTTTTCTTTGGCGCTGTCGGGAATGATCAACCCGCCCGCGGTTTTAGCTTCGCTTTCAACGCGGCGGACAAGCACGCGGTCATGCAGCGGTTTAAATGCCATCTCTGAGGCTCCTTGGCTCAAAGTTACTCCCTAGTGATCCCTCTACGGAGATCATTAGCACTCATGGGGTTCGAGTGCTAACGCCGCATAGCTAGGGAGTGCGCCCGAGGGAGTCAACAGCTTTGATGGATAAAATCATGCCTTTGGCCACCAGCATCCTAGGGATTTTATGCCGCAGCGCAGCATCGACCGGGTGACAAAGTCTGCGCGGCCCCCTATAAGGCGCGCAAACCCGTCTTAACCACAGGAATCCCCGCATGACCACCCTCGTTTTCGGCCACAAATCCCCCGACACCGACTCCACCGGATCGCCCATCCTCTGGGCGTGGTATCTCAACGAGGTACAGGGCACTGCGGCCGAAGCCGTGCTCTTGGGAGAACCCAATACCGAGGCTGCCTTTCTCTTGAGCAAATGGGACTTGCCCAAGCCGCGCATCATTTCCGACGTCGACGCCGGTCAGGCCTGCGTGATTGTCGATACCAACAACCCGGCGGAACTGCCCGCCAATGTGAACAATGCCGATATTCAGGCGATCATCGACCATCACAAACTGGTCGGCGGTCTGGAAACCAAAGGCCCGATCGACATCACCGTGCGGCCGCTGGCCTGCACCGCAACGATCATGCTCGACCTGATGGGCGATGACGCAGCCAAAATGCCCGACTGGGCCAAAGCCACCGCGCTGACCTGCATCCTCAGCGATACGCTTGAATTCCGCTCGCCGACGACCACCCCGCATGACCGCGCCGTAGCCGAAAAACTCGCAGCCGATCTCGGGATCTCCATTCCCGACTACGCGGCCGAAATGTTCGCAGCCAAATCAGATGTCTCGGCCTTTTCCGACGCAGAGTTGCTGCGCATGGATTCCAAGGAATACGAGGTCGCAGGCACCAAATTCCGTGTCTCGGTTCTGGAAACCACCTCGCCCGCCATCGTGCTCGACCGCAAGGCAAGCCTGATGGACAGCATGAAAACCGTCGCCGCCGAGGACGGCGTTGATCAGGTGCTCTTGTTTGTGGTCGACATCCTCAAAGAAGAAGCCACCTTGCTCGTCCCCAACGATCTGGTGAAAACCTTGGCGGAAAAGAGCTTTGCTGCGACCGTCACAGGTGACGCGGTGGTCCTGCCCGGCATCATGAGCCGCAAAAAACAGATCATCCCCAGCCTCGCGCTCTGATCGGCTGTCCGACGCGTCTCAAAGGGCCGCCTCCGGGCGGTCCTTTCAATTGCCGGACTGCACTCCCTCTACCGCTCGAACACCATCAGAAACGCCTCAAGCTGCGTTGGGTCAATCGGCTTGGACAGCACGGTAAGGTCGCTCGCTTGGCAATGCACGCGCACATCGGCGCTCAGATGCCCGGTGATGATCCGTGCCGGAATCGGACCGTGCCGCGCAATGATCTGCGCCACGACATCCGGCCCCCGCACGCCGCCATCCAACTCGTAATCCACCAGCATCGCATCCGGGCTCAGCCCAAGATCGGCCAGTTGCGTCAAGGCCTCGGGCAGATTGGCCGCGTCCACCACATCCGCCCCCCAACTGCGCAAGAGCAAGGTCATCGCCTGCCGCAAATCAGGGTCATTCTCGATCAACAGAACGATGCGCCCTTCCAGCGATGCCCGCGCTCCGCCATGCGGATTGAGACTGCGCGCGTCCTGACCTGACCAAAAGGAATAAACCAAAGGCACGGTCACACTGAAACAAGCGCCACAACCCAGATCAGACCGCAACTCCAGCGGATGCCCCAACAGCGCACAGGCCCGGTCCACGATAGCCAGACCAAGACCCATCCCCTCGGCAGCGCTCACATGCGCATCCAGCCTATGAAACTCCTGGAAAATCCGGTCCTGATCCGCCAGCGCAATCCCCGGCCCTGTATCGCGCACCTCAAGCCGCAGATTGCGCCCCTGACGCCGCGCGCCGACCAGAACCTTTCCCGACGGGGTATAGCGGATCGCATTGGCGATCAGGTTCTGCAGAATGCGGCGCAGATAGCTTGCGTCGCTCTCGACCAGAGCGTCACACGGCACATAGCGCAGGTCCAATCCCTTGAGCGCAGCAATCGGAGCGAACTCGTCGTTGAGTTGGTCCATGATCCTGCGCAGCGGAACATGGGTCACATCCACCTCGACATGCCCGGATTCGAGCCGGGAAATATCAAGCAGCGCGTCGATGATATCCTCGACACTGGTCAGCGCCCGCTGCGCCTTGTCCATCAACACGCGGTGATCGTCGCTGGCCAATTCCTCATGCAGCGACGCAAGGTAGAGCCGCGCCGCTGACAGCGGCTGGCGCAAATCATGGCTCGCCGCCGCGACGAACCGCGATTTCGAGGCATTGGCCCGCTCGGCCTTCGCCAACGCGTCCTCCAGCTCCAGCGTGCGGTCGCGTACCCGCTGTTCCAGACGCTCATTGGCATGCGCAAGCGCCCGCGCCGCTGCGCGCTCCGCCGTCACATCCGAAAAGCTGATCACAAAGCCCCGGTCGGGCATCTGCCGGGCAAAGACATCCAGCGTCTTGTGCTCGCCACTGCGCATGTAGAACCGCAGCGGCGCGCGCCGATCCTGCGCCGCCACCCACGCCGCAATGTCACGCGCCGTTAAACCGCCTTCGATTTCGAAATCGCTGCCGATCCGCCGCAGAATCACATCAAATTCGATCCCCACCCGAAACCGGGAAAGCGGGATCGACAACATGCTGCCCGCGTTCTGATTCCAGCCAAGCAACTGACCGCCGCGGTCAAAGATGCAAACGCCCTGATCAATGTGTTCCAACGTCGCCCGGATCAACTGCGCCTGATCGTCCAGGAGCTTGCCACGCTCGCGCCGCTCCAGCCGGATGATATCGGTGATATCGGTTTGCAGGATCACCGTCTGCCCGTCGCGGGTGCGATGTTCGCTGACCTGAACCCAGCAATCGCCGGTCAGGTTGAGGTTGAACATCACATGCTTTTCCTGATGCAACTGCATCCGCCGCGCCGTCCAATCGCCGCGACTCTGCATGTCCGGCAGTTCCAGAAACCGGCTCTGGCTCGCGTGGCGCACGTAATCGGCAAACTCCAGACCGGGACGCAACTCGACCACCAGATCGGGCATATACATGCCAAAGCGGCTGTTATGCAGCACCAGCCGCCCATCGCTGTCAAACAGCGCGAATCCCTCCTGAATCGTCTCGATGGCATTGGCGAGATCCGAGCGCGCCCGCTCCGCCTGTCGGATCGCCTGCGCCAGTTGGGCATTCGAGTCGTTGAGCAGGTCCAGCGCATGTTCCAGATCGCGGGTGCGTTCGCTGATCTGATCTTCCAGAATCACCGCTCGCTCGAAATGCGCATAGGCGACGCCCCCGTCATCCGTCACCTGCTCGACCCGGCGCATGAGCACTTCAATGATCTTGAGCAGCTTGCCGTTTTGCCGCTCCAGAGGATCAGACCTGTCGATCAGTGCTTCGGACATGGGCTAGCGCCCGATAGGGGGATAAATCGCCACCCCGGTCATGGTCTGATTGACATGCAACCCGTTGATCTGCTCGCCATAGGTGGAAAATCCCACCACGCGATGCGCCGCCAGAATGCGCGAAATCTCGGGGCCGATCTGGCGCTGCTGCACCTCGGTCCGACGCAGGATGCAATCGCAGGCCAGCACCGTCAGCGGCTGTGTCTCCTGCCCGAGCGCGGCCAACTCCCGGTCCAGATGCGCCACCATATCCTGCGATTGCGCAAGGGTCAGGACCAGCCCCTCGTCAATCGCAGAAAAGAACTGCAAATCGCCATTGGCCTCAGCCCGCTGAATGGCGCGCACGTGATGCTGGCCGCCGATCCGCACCACCACCGGATTCTCGGCAAAGGTCGAGGGCGTCAGCTCATCGATCCGGCAGCCGAGGATGCGGGCATATTCCTCGGCAGCCACTTCTGCGTTGATCTGATGCACGATTCGGCGCGCCGGGTCTGCATCCGTCACCACCATGCGGCGATCCGTAGGCTGGAAATGGTCAAGCCGAAACACCCGCACCGGACAGTCTGTGCGCATCAGGCAAACCACAGCGGCATTCTGCAGCGTCACCCCATCGCAGGAAATCAGCGTCTGCGCGAACCGCTCGCCATCTGCTGCCGATCCACCAAAGAGCGGCATCGGACCCAACCCAGCCGCCAAGGCGGCAACAAGTTCGTCCTCCTTGAGCGACAATCCGTCAACGGCAAGAAACGCAAATTCGTTCGGGAGCGCGTCACCCGCCTGCGTGCTCAACCACGCACGCGCCCGCACCGTCTGTGACACACAGGCGGTGCTATCCAGGTTCGACAGCGGGGTGACGACCTGCAACACTGCGTGAAAATGATCCGCGGCAAACCCCACAGCGACGATGCTGCCCTCGGCATAGCCCGCCATCCCGATCTCGCCTGCTGTCGTACAGCCCACACAGCGGCTATCGCCAAAGACACGCGCGGCCTCCGCCATAAGACCCTCGAAATCCGCCTGTGGGCTGACAAAGAAGAGCACCAGCGCCAGACGCACATCTCCCATGGCGCGGCGCAGGGTGCCTATGGCATCCTCTGCGTCATGCGGAACCTCGGCGCGTGCGACAATAGACCCGTCGCACAGCGTGCCCGGCTCAATCAGGCTGCTGTCCATCATTCCTCCCATAGGGCTCCTCCGAACCCATGGAAAGGTTAGTCCGCTTACTCCGTCTCGCGCAAGACGTTAGAGAAGCTGGCCATCTGTGCGATCAACACCGCCTGCGTGCGGGTCTGAACCCCCAGCTTGCGCATGATGGCGGTGACATGCGTCTTGACCGTGGTCTCGGCGATCGACAATTCATAGGCGATCTGCTTGTTCAACCGACCCTCGCAGATCAGTTGCAGGATACGCGCCTGCTGCCGGGTCAGATGCGCCAACCGCTCCACCGCCTCGTCACGGTCATTGACCGGATGTTCGGGCGTCTTGGTCAAGACCACACCTTCAGGCAGGAATATCTCTCCCGCCGCTATCGCCTCGAACGCGGCACGAAACACCGGACGCTGGCTGTGCTTTGGGACAAACCCCGCCGCCCCGGCATGGATCACGGAACAGACCATCCGGCTCTCGGACATCGAGGACACGACCACGATCGGCGTCTCACCCACCACCGACTTGAGCCGCGCCAAACCGTCAAGCCCGGTCACATCCGGCAGGTTGAGATCGAGCACGATGATATCTGGCGGGCCATTCTCGGCCACCATCGCCAGCGCCTGATCAAGGCTCTCGGCGGTGTCGATCCGCGCGATTCCCGCGACGGACTTGAGGGTCATCGACAGCGCATCGCAAAACAGCGGATGATCATCCACAATCAGCGCCGTGCTGAAACGTCCCGGCCCCGCGGGTGCGGGACGGGTGCCGGGAATATGCGCCGTTTTGGGTGTCATGCCGCCATCCTACCAAAGGCCTACGCGCGGGCCTACTCACACCAAGGTCTGAGATCCTCAGCCCCGCCGCCGCATCAACCCGCGCCCCGGATCATAGCCCCAGAGCGCCAGACCAAGAAAGACCAGACTTGCCAGCGCCGTCCACAAGAGCGCCATGCCGTTGAATTGCCCATAGAGCGCAAAGCGGATCAACTCGACCGCATGGCTGAACGGGTTGACCGCGCAAATGTCGCGCAAGAGCATCGAACTTTCCGCCATCCGCCACAGCGGATAGAGCGCGGTAGACATGAAAAACGTGGGAAAGATCACGAAATTCATCACGCCGGCGAAATTCTCCATCTGGCTGATAAAGGACGACAGCGCCACGCCCAAAGCCCCCAGCATCACACCCCCAAGAATCAGCGCGGGCAGGACATAGAGATAGCCCATCACCGGCATCTTGATCCCCATCGCCGCCGCAATGCCCAGAAACGCATAGCATTGCAGCACCGACACGGCAGTCCCCGCGAGGATCTTGGCAAACAAGAGCCACCAACGCGGCAAAGGGCTGGTCAGCAAGAGCCGCATCGACCCCATTTCACGATCATAGACCAGACTAAGCGACGATTGCATGCCGTTGAACAACAGGATCATCCCACACAGCCCCGGCACGATATAGGTCTCATAGGTGATATATGTCTGATAGGGCGGGATGATCGACAGGCCCAGCGCCGCCCGAAACCCGGCGGCAAAGACCACCAGCCAGACGAGGGGCCGCACCAAGGCCGAAACAAACCGCGAGCGCTGCCGCGCAAAGCGCAGCGCCTCGCGTGTCACAATCGCCGCCAGCGCGATCAAGAGAGGCCTCACGCGGGTGCCCCAGTCAGGCTCAGAAACCGCTCGGTCAGCCCCTCCTGCCCGGCAATCTCGCGGGTAGTGCCATCGGCCAGCACGCGACCCCGGTGCAGGATCACCAACCGATCCTCGGGCCAGACCTCATCCGTCAGATGCGTGGCCCAGAGCGCGGTTAGCCCGTCACTGGCACATAGATCATGCACATGGGCGGTAATCGCCCGCCGCGCCTCGGCATCCAGCCCCACCGTCGGCTCATCCAAGAGCAGAACCGCCGGTTGATGCACCAGCGCGCGGGCAATCTCGGTGCGCCTGCGGTGCCCGCCATTCAGATCACGCGCCAATTCATCCGCGCGCTCACCCATTGCCATCCGCTCCAGCGCCGCCTCGATTCGCATCTCAGCCGCGCGCCCCGCCAGCCCATGCAGCGCCGCGAAATAGCGCAGGTTGCGCCGCACGCTCAGGTCCAGATCCAGCGTCTGTTGTTGAAACACCACCCCGATCCGCGCCAGCGCTTGCCGGGGATTGGTGGCAATATCTTGGCCCGCAACCCTGATCCGCCCGTCGCGCGTGGTGAAAAGCCGCGTCAACAGCGCGAAAAGCGTCGATTTTCCCGCCCCATTGGGGCCAAGCAGGGCACAGAACGCGCCGTGCTCCACCTCAAAGCTCACATCGTCCAAGGCGCGCTTTGCCCCGTAGGAAAATCCCAGCCCCTCGATCCTTAGCCCCGTCATGCCGCGTTCCTGCCTTGTCATCCCGAAAGCATAGACCGGGGCGCGACCTTATTGAATGATGAACTCAAGCCGCTGACTGTCGCCGCTCGTGCCGGGGATCAAGAGGTTATACCGCCCCGGTTTGATCGCGATAAAGGAAAATTCCGCCGTGCCCGCATCGTCAAACTCCAGACTGTCGATCGCCATCGGGCGGATTTCGATATCGTTGATCACGATCTCATCCATCCAGATCGCCCGAAAGAATTCCGGCCCCGTCAGCGCCAATTCCGCACTGCCATCCGCGGTGATCTCCATCTCGTAATATGCACCCGATTGCAGCGTGATCGGCCCCTCGCCCAATGGCTTGCCAGAGGCCAGCGTAACCTCAATCTCATCCCCCCGGTTGCATTTCGCCAAGAGCCCGGCAAAGCCCAGATCATCGCAGAGTGGTGCGGCATGAGCGGGGGCTGCCAGCATCGCAACGGCAACGGCGGTCAGTATATGTTTCATCATTTTCCCTCTTCCCTGTTGGATCAATCAGATACGACCACGACGCCCCAGGGCTGTTGCCCCACCTGCACCGATTTCACGACCTCTTCGGCCCCGACATCAATGATCGAAATATCGTTGGAATTGCCGTTGGTGGTGTAGAGGTATTTCTCCTCTGCATCAAAGGCCAGTTGCCAGACGCGCTGTCCCACCAACAGGTATTTCTCGACCTCAAAACTCTCGCCATTCACCAGAGCCACCCGGTTCGACGGCCCCAGCGCCACGAAGACTTTCTTGCCATCCGAGGTGACGCGCACCCCCACCGGCTGCAACAGTTCCGGCGCGATGCCCGGCACCTCGAACGTCACCTTGTGGACGATCTCGCCGCCATCCGGGTTGATCACGCTGACCGTGCCGCCAATCTCGGCGCTCACAAACAGATATTTGCCATCCGCCGTATATTGCGCAAAGCGCGGGCGCTGATCGACCAGCGTATTCTGCACGATTTCATAACTCGTGGTGTCGATGAAATGCGCCATATTGGTGGTCTCCGAGGTGTTGACCACATATTTGCCATCCGGCGAGATCCCCATGCCCTCCGGCTCCACGCCCACCGGTACTTCGGCCAGAATTGTATGCGTGTTCACATCCGTCACCGTGACCAGATTGTCATCCTCATTGGCGATAAAGAGCGGATTGCCCGACGGGTGCAGCACGAACAATTCCGGGTCCGGCCCCGAGGGCAGCGTGTGCAATTCCTGATAGGTCGCCGTGTCGAACACCCGCACCACATTATCATCCGAAGCGCAGACATAGAGATGCTTGCCATCCGGGCTTGCGGTGATGCCACGCGGCCGGTTGCCGGCGGCGAATTCTGTGATCACCTCCCATGTCTCGCTATCCACAACGGTGATCGTATTGCCACGTTCATTGCTGACAAACACCTTGCCTGCCAGCGCGGGGCTGGTCATCAAGGCCACAATGGCGGTCGCAAGGGCTAAGCGGGTCATCGGGTAATCTCCTATTGGTCAAAGGCAGTGCAGGCGCTCTCGGGCTGATCCAGCCCCAGCGTATCCAAAAGCGAGCGTTGATGCAGGAACCCGTCCTGTGGCGACACGCTCAGCGTGATCCGCCCATCAGCCAGCAGGATCGGCTGACGCATCTGGCCATTCCACGCCCGAAACGTCAGCTTTTGCCCCTTGAACGCCGCCAGCTCAAAATTCTCGCTCAGCGCATAGGCACGGATCGCGGCAGGATCGGCGCTCTTGGTGCGCGTCACCGCCTCGCCCAGCACCCGCAGCGCGAGCCAGACGGTGTAATCCTCGGGGCGCATATAGCGGCGGGTCAATTCCTCGAAGC
>Ga0209345_10003219_pt1 | contig 17009 bp, 23 predicted proteins | sample Cruoilmetagenom7_FD_187294 | JGI IMG/M metagenome (GOLD analysis project Ga0209345, IMG submission 187294) | Oil polluted marine microbial communities from Coal Oil Point, Santa Barbara, California, USA - Sample 7 (SPAdes) (version 2) | ecosystem: Environmental > Aquatic > Marine > Oil seeps ...
TCAAAGCTTGGTCAGCCCGGCGGTGACATCATCGAGCCAGGCGGGGTGTTGATCGGGTGGGCATTTGGGCAGGGCCTCGGCGGTGGCGCGCAGGGCGGTGATCAGTTCGGCGGCGTGGTCCAGTTCGCAGCGGTCCATCAAGCCTTCGCGTGGTAGTTTGGTCAGGGTGGCCGATGCCCCGCTTTCAACCAGCGCGCGCAGTTCATTGCGCAGCGCGATCCAGCACAGGGACAGGGCGTGGTGAGCGAGGGTGGGATTAATCATGCTCATTTCGGGTAATCCTTCACCAACGTGATGATTGCCAATCCGCGGTCGCGCTCGTCCTCGGTTTTGCCGTGGTCATGCAGGCATTCGGCGGCGCGGATAATCTCGGCATCGGTGTGGTGGCACATATCGGCCAGCACTGCGCGGGCATCCCCAAGTGCTGCATCAATGCTGGCCGCGTGCGTCCCCGTTCCGTGAGTAACCGGGATTGTTTCAATCTCCGGCGCGGGGGTGGCGATTTTGTTGGGTGGTGTCATGGTCAGCATGCCCCACATGGCATGGAGGCGCTGGCCTGATCGGCCATCATGCGCGCCACTTCGGTGAGCATCACATGACCGGCGGCGGCCCCCGTGATGGCCCAGAATATGACGGTGATTGCGATGATGCCTATGGGCATCGGCACGGGGCGGTTGGCGCGGGCGTAGGCTTGGGACATGTATTCGTGCATCACGCGGCCACCCCGGCAAGGGCTTCGCTGTCGCGTTCGGCCATTTTCAGCACGCGGCGGGCCCAGTCACGGGCGGCGGCTTCGGGCGTGGGCCCGGTGCCAAAGATGGCCAGCATTGTCAGCTCATGTTCCAGCGGGCCCCAAAGGCCGCGCTTTGGATCCTGGGGGCTGACAAGTACGCCGCCTGCCCCGTTCACGATGTCTTGCAAAGCGTCAGTCAGCTGTGCGTCGGTCAGGCCGGTGATTGTGTCGGCCAGATCAACCCGTTCCAGATCAATGATATGGGTGTAGCTGTCGTTCATGCCACTGTCCCCCGGTTTGGCACGCTAATGCCCAGTTCGCGGGCACGCTGGTGGATGCGTTCAATGCAGGGTTGGCTTAGCTCAGCGCCGCTGGCTGGCGGGCTGGCGGGCTGGTGGCTTGGCTGGCTGAGTTTGCGGCACAGATCATTGTCAGGTGGCGGGGCTGCATGGGTGACAATTGGCAGGGTGTCAAACCGCACGCCGTGGCCTTGATCCTGTTTCAGATGCAGCCATGCGGCCGCGCGGGCCGCCGGGTGATTGGCGTATTTCGCCGGGTTGGTGACGACATCAATCGCGGCGCGGGTGTCTGGGCAAAGGGTGTTGAGCATGGGGTGCCTCCATCGGTTTGATGGTGGCATTGTTATCTGTCAGCAAACAATCATGTCAACCTAAAAGTTATCTGTCAGATAACATGGCGTATGGAATGCCAAGCACAAAACGGATTATAGGCGGCGCTCAACGCTCTTTATCCACCCCAAAACTGCAAATGTAATATCACTGCCACCGAGACGTTCAATGCTTTGGTCGGGCTCGTGTGGCAGTAATAGATCGCCCTCAACTCGGCGTATCAGGGTGGCGGAGGTATCCGCAAACATATCTGTTCGGTTGATGAGCGCCAATCCATTTGATCTGCTCTGATCTCGGATATCTATCCTGAGCGTGTCCCCGCGCACCAGTCCGAGGCCCATGACGTTGCGCGCCACTTCCCAGTATTCCAGTGCTTTGGTGCCTTTTTCTTGAGTTTGGGTTGAGGTCTTTGGTATGTAGACGGCCTCACTCTCAGCAAAGCCGGCGGGGTCTGCTATATGATCTGTTCGAGGCGCTTCGTATAGATCCCCCACGGAAATTTCGAGGGCATTGGCAATCTGCTCAAGTACGTCTGTCGACGGCTTCTTTTTGCCGGAAACAATGCTGGAGACATAGCCGGGGCTAAGGTCGACAATTTCCGCAAGGCGCGCTTGCTTCATGCCTTTGCTTTTCAGGGCGGGTCCGAGGCGAATTTTCATGTCACTTTTTACCGCAGGATACGGACGCAAGCGATTAACCAGCAGAAAACATTTACTGTTGGAGAACTTTTCTGTTGCGCGCTGATTGTTTTCTGATAGTAAACTATTGTCATGTTAGCAGCGTTCTTAAAATCCCGTGAAATCAAACAAGCCGCGTTTGCTGCCAAAATCGGCGTGACGCCGGGTTATCTGTCGGCGCTGTTGGCTGGCAAGAAAACGCCATCGTTGACGGTGGCGGTGGCCATACAGCGAGCCACCGATGGTTCTGTGCCAAGCGATAGTTGGATAAATGAGGCGGACGCCGCATGACACTTTCATCACCAGGCTTGATCAAGTTGAAGGGCGCGTGGGCAGCGGTCACGTCTGAGCCTAGTGCTGATCAACGCCGCCATCCTTCTCAACTTGGGCTGTCATCGCCAGAAGCTGGTTTGCCAATTCGATTGCTCGGGGCACGTTTAGGGCGAACTGATGAACCTGCTGAGGGGGAAGAGCTTTGCCTTCGCGCGGCCAGTCCTTGTGATAGAGGCGCAGAATGATGGTCTCGGCTTCCACACTTTCCCCAAGTGCACTGGCAAAGCTGTCGATGAAAACGGCGACTGGCCTTTGGTCTTTTGGGTCAATCACAAGGTTCAGGTCATTTGTTTCAAGCATTTATGGTTCTTTCTTCACGTCAGATGAGGAGGCAGCCACATGATCGCGTTATTCCCATTCGATTTCCGGCAAGCCCAAGTCGGACCAGTTGGCGCCGTCGATGCTGGCGCGCAACTCGGCCAGTTCAGAAATCAGGAGAGTTTCCTCGGCCACAATGCGACCATCGGCAAGGATCAAATCACGCAGCGCGTTGGTCAACCGTTCCAGTTGTGGTGCCTGCAGTTCGGCGATGTCTTGCAAATGCAGTGGCAGGCTTTTGCGCTGGGGGCGCATCTTGGCGATGATGGTTGTCATATAGTTCAGGATTTCGGGCGTGATCCTGCGCCCGAGGGCACCGGCGATGGGGGGGGTGTTCACTTCCTCTTCAAGGTAGCAGCAGATCACATCCAATTCGGCCGGATGGAATTCATCATCGCAGCGCGCGGCTGTCACCAGAATAGACAATTGAGGCCGCAACCAACTGCGGAGGCTGCGGATGGTTTTCATCTTCTCGGTGAAAGCATCGCTGATTGGTGCGGGCTTTGGTGTCTCGGCAGGGCGCAGGTCTGTCAGGTCAACAAAAAGCACTTCCTGAAAGAATTTATCGGCTTCGATAGTTTCACCATCATCGGTGATGAAGCATTCTATGCGATCACATCTAAAGGTGCGCTGTGCTTTGCGTTCGTGGCAGACCGCCAACAGCATCGGGGCATTTGGGCCGCGCCTGAGTTTCAACAATGTGATGCGGCGGCGGCTTTGCTGGCCCTGCGCGTCGCAGTAATCAATTACGCAATAGACGGGTTCGAGATCAATAACACCGCGTTCATCCGGTTGCTCAAGTTCTTCTGTTTCTTCAACATCGGGAATATCAGGCGGCGGTGCCGAGATGTGCGGCTTGCTAACAACGTTGGGCGGCGGCGGCATGGGCGTGTCGAAATCCGGGGCTTTTCCAAGCAGCCAATTCAATATGCCCATGGTCGATCCCCTGTTCAAAATACACACCGTGCAGTTGAGCAGCCTTGCTTGATTCGTGCAATGGTAAGAGGTGCCGCATGAGTTTTGATGGTGGGGCATATCCTAATGTTACCGTCCTTGTGGGTGGATCACTGCCCGCAGTGCAGCACATGCAGCCTGCCAACGCATCTGGAATTGCATCCGGACAAAAGCCCGTTGATGCCGTCGAAGGGGTTGATCCGTTTCTGATTGCCAAGCAGATGCCGGTCAGGTGGTGGAAATACATTCGCGCCAATTTTTGCAATTGGAAGGATGTGCAGCACCGTTTCAAATGCTCTGAAAAGCTGGCGCGGAAATGGTGGAACGAACCTTGCGGTGTTCACGCCGATAAAATTGCCGTCGCCAAATCATTGCACCCGGTACAGGCCGAACAGATGTTGTTTGGGATGGCGGCGGAATGATGGATTTGTGCCGCGCCCCTTTTTTTCATGCCGCCGGACAAAAGTCCGGACCAAAGTCCGGTTCGGTACAAAAATCCGGACAAAAGTTCAGATCACAGAAACACGCAAGGCAGGGGTCAAGCGGGCCTCTTTCAGCCGCTACTGCCGGGGGGCGGTTTGTTTTGCATTATGTGTCCCCGGTTATCTCCCTGTTGACCTTTGGGGCGGTGTTGAGCCGCCCCCTTTTTCCAACAGGACACCTCGATGGGTCCGGCTTCGGATTTGTCTGCCTCAGTACCTTAGCGCGCGGCGTGGCCAATGGCCCGTCGCGCCTTTTTTTTTGAGGCCCCTTCGCCCGGTCTGACCGGGAATTCATCAGCGATCGCCCCGACAGAGGGCGGCGCTTAGGCAGAACACATTGCACTGACCACCCACAGAGGTGGCAGCGCGCAAGAGGACAGAGGCGCATGTCGAGCAGCGCATCAAATATATATTCACGCCACGAGTCCCGCCCGCCGGACCGGCCGTTGCAGGTCATTGGTGGTGTCGCATGAGCATGGTTGATGTTGTGCAGATCGGATCTGTGACGCTCATCCACGGCGATGCGCAAAGCGTGCTTGCTGATTATCGTGGTGTGGCCAACATGCTTTGCACCGACCACCCCTACCGCCTGACATCGGGTGGTCGCGGTACGTCTGGCGATGGCTCGATGTCGGGCATGTTTGATGCCGAAGATTATGATAATTCCGGCGATTTGATGGCCATGGCTGAGTGGAACAGAACCGGCGGGCCGATCTATCGTGCGTTGAAGCCGGATGCTGACGCTTATGTGATGGTCAATGACAAGAACCTGATGTTGGCCATGGGGGCTTTCTTAGGGGCCGGGTTCAAGTTCCACAACTTGCTGGCATGGGACAAGCATGCCCCGACGCCGAACCGCTGGTACATGAAGCATCTGGAATACGTTCTATATTTATGGAAGGGTACCGGCCGCCCGATCAATCACCCCGGTTCTAAGCAACTCTTCCGGGCGGATCGCCCAGGGCTGGGTCATCACAAAACCGAAAAACCTGTCGCGCTCATGCGGCATTACATCGAGAATTCCAGTGGACCAGGTGATGTGGTTCTCGACCCCTACATGGGGTCGGGCACGACGCTGGTTGCGGCGGCCAAGTCCGGGCGCAAGGGGTTGGGCATCGAGATTGATCGTGAGCATTTCGACACGGCCTGCCGCCGTGTCAGCGAGGCTCAATCATGAGCAATAACCCCGTCATCCGGTTTGGTTTGACCGCCTATGTTGTGGCCAATCAAGCCCGTTTGAGACAGCTGAGCCGCCAAGGGCAATTGGATCTGGCCATGCGCGCGCTTGAGTTGCCGGAAATCCACCAGAAAGCACGATTGGCGGTGCGCCATTTCCTGTTGCATGCAGAGGCGCGCCCCGAGGCCACAGGCGATCGGTTGCGCAATTTTCTGGACTTTTGGTTGGATGAATTCACCCCCTCGGCCACGGCCAAAGAGATAGCTGGCGGCAAGGATAATGCCACCCTGTTTGACTGGGAAACACGAAAGGACACCGGCCATGACTGAGCGCCAACGCCTGGCACAAGCCGCCTTGATTGCGGTCTGTGTTTCGATCGAGGTGAAATCCCTCAGCGGTGCGGATCTGGGATTTTGGGTGCAGGAGATCGAAGCCCTTTTGCCTGATTGCGTTGATTGCCCCGAGGTTTTGGGACCGATCAGATATGCGGCCGAAACATTGGTGATTGCCAGGAGTGTATCTGAATTGAGCCAGGCGCGAAGCCGTCTGAGCCGCGAGCTGAAGCTGTATTATGGGGTTGCCGCTGCCGATCGGATCAACGCCTGGCGCGAGGCAACGAGATGACCCGCGCCCACGATCATCGCGTCGATGAGGCCAAAGCCATGTCTGTCACGGATGTTGTCGATCGGCTGCAGATCACGGGCTTGGTGACAAACGCATGGGAATTGGTCGGGCCGTGTCCTAAATGCGGAGGCGATGACAGGTTTTCAGTCCATCTGAAAAAGAAGCTGTTTCATTGCCGTAAATGCGATCTGAGCGGGGGCGATATGATCGGCCTGGTCATGGGGCTTGAGGGCATCGATTTTCGTGCAGCGCTGGACTGGCTGTGCGGGCCGCGCCAAGAGATAGACCCGGCCGAACTGGCGCGGCGCAAACGTCTGCGCGATGAACAGGACCGTAAACAAGCCATTCAGGCCGAAAAAAAACGCCAGGCCGCTATCGCATCGGCGCGCGAAATATGGTCATCCGGAATGCCGCCAACCGGCACCGATGTTGAGCGTTATCTTGAGGTGCGCGGGCTTGCAGGTGTTTTACCCGGCCTGAGCCCATGCCTGCGGTTTCACCCGGCACTGCCCTATATGGTGTTTGAAGGCAAAAGATGGATTGAGATCGATCGCCGCCCGGCCATGTTGGCCGCCTTGCAATCCCCAAATGATAAGTTTTGCTGCGTACATCGCACCTGGCTGGATGTGACACAGCAAAATGGCAAGGCGATCATCATGCGCGATGGCAACCCGGCCGTCGATGCCAAAGGCAAGCCTCTGAAGGCCAAGAAGACGTTGGGATCCACAAAAGGGGCGTGCATTCGCCTGGTCACGCCGGGGCAGCAATGGAACACGCTGGTGATGGGCGAAGGGATTGAAACCACATTGACCGCCTTCTTTGCCGATGCCGCCCCTGGTGCCGCCTATTGGGCCGGGGTGGATCTGGGCAATATGGCCGGACGCATGCTGAAGGAACCGGGTAAGCGCCATTCCGGCCTGCCGGATATGGATGACACCCGCGCCTTTCGCCCCCCGCCGTGGGTTACACGGCTGATCTACATCGCCGATGGGGATTCAGAGCCAAAAATGACCCGCGCCAAGCTGGACTGCGGACTGAAGCGCGCCATGGCATTCAATCCCATGCTGAAGGCTCAGATTGTACGAGCTGGCGCTGGCGTGGATCTGAATGATGTTTTGCGGCGTCAATCTGAAAAAACAGAGAAGGAACCCACATGACCCTACGCAGAATTGATGTGACCAAAGAGGATCGTCGAGCGGGACCAGGCGATGCCGAGCCACGCTTGGACTGGATTCCAATTACATCCTTGCGGATCAATCACGCCTATCAGCGCTCGATCGAAAAGCGCGGTTGGGCCACAATCCGCAAGATCGCAGCAAACTTTAGTTGGGCCCGTTTTGGCGCGCTGGATGTTACCGACGCCGGTGGCGGAGAATATGACATCATCGATGGCCAGCACCGCGCCCACGCGGCTGCGATCTGCGGCATCGAGGCGGTGCCAGCGCTGATCAAGACATTGAGCGAACAGGAAGCGGCCAGTGCCTTTTCCTGGATCAATGGGGCTGTGACCGCGTTGACACCTTGCCAGAAATTCCGCGCAGCGCTGGCCGCGATGGAACCATGGGCCATCCAGAGCGAGGCCGTAGTGGCCAAATCCGGGTGCCACCTGATGACTTCAAACAAAAGCTCAAAGGATCGAAAACCCGGCGAAGTGTTTTGCATCGGCGCAATCCGCAAGATGGTTGAAGAAGAACAAAGCGTCTTTTTGTCCACTGTGCTGAATGCCCTGATCGCCTCGCCTGATCTGCGCCACCCGGTCTGGTGGTTCAATGCCCTGCCCCTGCGCGCCCTCACCGGCTTTGCAATCGACCGGGGTATCACTCAACCCGATCGCATGGCGACCTTTTTCGGCGCCCACGATCCATGGGAGATCTACATGGAAGCCCTGCGGCTGCGCGACACCAACAAGCCCGGATATGTCAGCCTGACCGAGGTCAAGGCATTTGAAACCTTGTTGATCGAGCGGTTTCGGGATTGGCAGATGCAAGAGGCCGCCGCGTGACCGGCAACACCGACGATATACGCCGCAAGTTTGCCGAGGCTGAAGACGTTGCACCAGCTGAAGGTCTGCAGGCACCAGAGCAAGCCACCCCGGACCCCGGTCATGATGCGCCGCCGCCTTTGGACCCTGAAGATCCGGGTCCAGGTGATGAGCCGCCACCTGAGATGGCCGGCGCTCTGTTTCCCCTGAATGACAGCGGCAATGGCAACCGCTTTGCGCTCTATTGCGGCGATGATGCGTTGCATGTCGCGCGAGTGGGCTGGCATCGATGGGATGACCGGCGCTGGAAGTTGGATCCGGATGGCATTGAGGTGCAACGCTTGGCTCACCGCGTTCAGGATCATATTTCCCGAGAGTTGCCTTTCGTGAAGCCGTCCCGCATTGAGCAAGAGCTTTATGCGAAGGAACAATCGGCCGAGGATCTGGTGCGCGAGCTGAATGCTGTGCCTGCGGCGGGCACGGGTGAAGATCACGCTGAAAAGCTGAGCGAGGCCAAAGCCGCCCTTTCAGATCTGCGCAAACAAACGTGGGGTAAAGGGTCGACCAGGGCGCGCCACCTTGCTTTTGCCAGGGCTGCTGGCAACACAAACACGCTAAAGAATATGCTGCATGAATCACGCGCCTTTCTGACACGCGATGTTGAAGACCTCGATGCGGACCCCCTGACAGTCAACACCCAAAGCGGCATTTTGCGCTTCAGTGTCAGAGGTGGGCCGGGCCAAGGCTTTTCCAAGGTGGCCGATGTTCAGCTTGAGGATCATGCCCGCGAGGTGAACATCAACGGCCACAATCACCCACAATACATCACCAAACTGATGCCTGCGGGTTACGATCCGGACGCCAAGCGGCCGGGCTTTGATAAGTTTCTCGAGCGGATCCAGCCAGATCCCGAAATGCGCGCCTTCCTGCAGCGCTGGTTTGGCTTGTCGATGACCGGGGAGCCGGTTCAGAAGTTTCTCTATATGTATGGCATGGGGGCCAACGGGAAATCCGCCCTGGCCTCTCTCATGCGCCGGATGCTTGGCGAATATGCCACGATGGTGAAGATCGAAAGCCTGACCGGCAAGAACCGCAAAGGTGGGGCTGACGCCACGCCCGATCTGATGAAACTGATCGGGGCCCGCGCCGCCATCACCAGCGAACCCGAAGAGGGCGAGCGGATGCAGGAAGGTAAGATCAAGGAAATGACCGGCGGTGAGAGCATGCTGGTGCGCAATCTGCATTCGGATTTCATCGAATTCACGCCCTATTTCAAGTTGACGTTTACCGGCAACCATAAGCTCGAGATCCGTGGCACTGATGACGGTATCTGGCGGCGGCCGCTGCTGTGCCCCTTTGATGTGCAGATCCCCGAGGGCGAGCGCGACGAGAAACTGGTTGACCGGCTCTGGGAAGAGCGCAGCGGAATCCTAAACTGGATGATCGAGGGCCTGCTGTCGTATCTTGAGGCCGGGTTGCAAGAACCTGACCAGGTGCTGAGCGCCACAAGTGAATATCGCAAAGACAGTGACCCGGTTGGTGACTATTTGACCACCTGTTGCGTCATGACCGGTGAGAGCAGCGATTGGCTGCCTGCCTCAGAATTGATCAGCGGCTGTGTTCTTTATCAGCTTGAGAATGAAGGTGCCGCCTGGACGCCGGGCACAATATCGCGCCGGATCAAAGAACGACAGGGCAAGTTCATGCATCCCGAGACCCTAAAGACCTTCACACGCCACAAGCGCGGCGTATGGGGCTATCTGGGGGTCAAGCTGGAGGATGAGTTTGCCAGCCGTCTGAAGGATGCCGCCCGTGACAGCAAGGGCCAGCCCACTGTGCGCGCGGCCGACAGCACCCGTTCTGGCGATTATCCCCTATGACCATGCGCGCGGCATATCCCGCCCAGCCTACGGCCCGCACCCCGCACCCCTCAACTTCATCTTATCGATCATATGGGCCCATTGGGCCGAAACGCGCCGTTCAGGGCCGAAAGGACGTATTGCGGGGTTTGGGGGAAGTGGTTTGTAATCAGCACGTTACACGGCAAGCAGGGCCGATAGGGCCGATAGGGCCCAAATCTGCAGTAACCACACGCGCGACGAATATGACCGGGGTTTGGGGTAAAGCGTTCTCCTGTAGGAAACCGGCATCTTTCAGCCCTATCGGCCCTATCGGCCCAGATCCACCTTGATTTGCCCACATTACCAATGACTTGAAGGATGTGTTGACTGTCACGTTTTGGGCCCTGTTTAACTTTCTTTCGGCCCTATCGGCCCACCCTTCATATCCTCAAATCAACATCTCGTTTCTTCAACGAGAAAAACAACTAGATATAGATAATAGAGGGTGAAATGAGAGTAGAGCAGACTGTCAAAAGCCGGATCAACCAGCTGACTGGGGCAGATCGTGAGCGTTCAAACGCATTCAGAACAGAGTTGGCGGCGCAACTCAGGGAAAGCGCCATGGCCCCGATCGAGCCAAAACCAATCTCGGTTCGCAAATTGATTGAGTGGGCCATTTCAAAAGAGCATGCGCGCGTTGACTTCGGTGAACATGCCCGGCTTTGCGGTCAGCCGCTGCCCGGTGTTGGGGTGGAATACATCATGATGCAGCATGGCCCGGTTGGTGCGCGTGTCGATGGCGGCGGTGTGTCCTTCCCTCACGATGATGCTTACTTGGTGGCAGATGCGCTTGAGAACCTTGGGCGGCGTGAGGTTGCCACCTATATCGCAGAGCTTGCCCGAACCGGTAGCGCGCCTGATCCGATGGTGGATGCGCAGCCAAAGGTGCGGCCACTTGACTGGCAAGAAAACCAGCACGGCATGCGGCCTAAGACAGTGGATGCGACAGATCTCGGGCCAGAGGGCTGGAAGCCTTTTCGCCGCATCAATCGCAAGGGAAAAACAGTCTATGATCGCTCGCGCTGCACCCCGGTGAAGATCGAACCAACGGTGCAGCAAATTGCCAACGCGCGCCGGACCTGGCTGGATTGGTGGGGTGGCCTGTTGGATGTGCGCCTGACCTTGCAGACCGGCATGCCGCTGACCCGTTGGGTGGTGACGGATGAGATGCCGCCGATGCGCCCTTGGCGAAAATGATTTGACTTTGAAATCTGCCCCCCCTAGACAAGACGCACTCAACACAGCTGCGCCCGGAGTGGATCACACCACTGCCGGGCGTTTCTGTTTCCAGCACAATTATCATCGATGAAGATTGGGGCAATGAACGCCGCCGGGATAATCCCGGTCATGGTTGATCAACGCGGCACCCCGCAAGGATATCAGGGGTGCGCGATGATCAAAGTACAGCACAGCATCAAAAAAGCGCTGGACAAACTGAACCGGGTTGAGAAATCGCAGGTTTCATTTGCGCTGTCGGTTGCAATAAACGACACAGCCAAAGAGGCGGTCGAAGACATCAAGACCGAAATGAAATCAGTATTCGATACGCCGGTGCGCTGGACACTGAATGCCTTTTTTGTGAAGCGCGGCACTAAGCGTAAACCGGTGGCGGTGATCCGGCGTAAAGATGCGCAGCGTGGGCGGCACTATCTTGAGGTTCAAAGCAAAGGCGGCGCGCGGCCACAGACTGGACTGGAAAAAGGACTGGGGTCACGGCTTGCATATGCAGGAATTGTGCGCACAGTCACGCCGACCAGCAAAGCCCGCAAGACCAAGGCGGGCAACTGGTCGCCGGCCCAACGCAATCAGGTTTTAAGCGGGATAAAAGCACAGCGCGACCCGACTGCTAATACGACTAAGGCTTCAAAGAAGCGGAACAAATCCCGTGCTGGATACTTCGTTCCGCGTCCTGGGTCCAAGCTGTCGCCCGGTGTCTATCAACGAAAATCACGAAAAAAGATCGTGAAAATCCTGCACTTCTCGGATGGCTCTGCCAACTACAAGAAGCGACTGGACATCGCCAAGGTGACGCGCACCACAGTAGAGCGGCGGTTCGATCAGAATTTTCGGGCTGCCCTGAAACGGGCGGTCAGCACCGCAAGGTGAGCTTGGGTCCTTCCCCGAAAGCCTCCGCACGGGGGTTATTCGCGCCCCGGTTTGTGAAAGTTTTTTGGAAAAAATTGCGTGAGAGAAAGGGTTATTGTTGGTGTTGTCGGCGGGCGTCGGGGCATCGGCCAAGACGGGTGTGCCAATGGATGATGCGATGATCGAGGCCCTGGTGGTGAAATACCCGCTGCCATCCGGTGTTTCTGACGTGGATATGAACCAGACCGAATTGGCGGGGGCGCTTAACACCACTTTGCCCACGCTGACCAAATGGCTATCCGATGAGACCTTTCCGATGATTGAGCAGGGGGGGTTGGGCAAGCCATACGTCCTGCGGTTGTCGCAATGTTACGCATGGCGCATGGATCAGCAGGCCCAGCAGGATGTGCGGCAATCGCAGATCAAGGATGCGCAGGCCAAGATGCAGGCCAGCTTTCTGAATATCGATGTGTCAGACCCTGCGGCGGGCATGACGACAAGACAGCGGCGCGAGGCGGCAGACGCGGATTACGCCCATTCGCGCGCGGCATCTCTGCGCCGCCAGTTGGTGCGCACCGATGAGGTCCGGGACTTGCTGGATAGTCTGGCGACAAGTTTTCGCGAAGGATTATCGGCGATGCCGGATCGTTTGGAGCGAGAGTTGAGCCTGACACCCGAGCAGGTTGAAGTGGTGGCCCTTTTGGGTCGCGATATCCTGGTATCGGTCAGTGAACGGATCGAGGCTGCAAACCTAACCGAAGTAGAAATTGCTGAAATCGAGGTCAGCAACCGGTTGCAGATATGATTCTGCACCGGGACATCAGCGAGCCACTGCCACCTTATGCAGATGCGCGCCATATCTTGCGCGACGTGTTGCCCGGGTTGCGCCCTGCCGAGCAGATCACGGTGACCGCTGCTGCCGAGAAGTACATGCGTGTCAACGTGTCTGGCCAATGGCAAGCGTTTCGGCGCGATGTGACGCCCTACATGGTCGAGCCGACCGATATGACGGCATCGCGCCGCTATCGTGGGTTGGTGTTTGTGGGGCCGTCGCAGTCGGGCAAGACACAGATGCTGCAATCTGTCTCGGCCTACGCCATCTGCGCAGATCCGGGGCGCATCGCCATCTTTCAAATGACCCGCGAGGCAGCGGCAGAATTTGAACGCAACAAGCTGTCGCCGATGTTTCGCAACAGCCCGAATATCAAGGCAAGGTTTGCCACTGGCCGCGGGGCGAACAACCTTTATCAAAAACTGTTCGCCGGTGGCACACAGCTGACATTGGACTGGCCGACGATCACCAAACTGTCCTCGGCCACCATCCGGGTGGTGATGGGCACGGATTATGATCACTTTCCGCCATCGATTGATGGTGAGGGAGATGCCTGGTCGCTGATGTTGGCCCGAACGCGGACCTTCATGTCACGCGGTATGGTGATTGTGGAAAGCAGTCCTGCGGCCCCGATCACTGATGAAACATGGCGGCCCAAAACCGTGCATGACTGCCCGCCGGTCAAATACGGTGTTCTGGCGATTTACCCTTCGGGCACACGGGCCCGGTGGTATTGGCGCTGTCCCGATGAAGACTGTGCAGAAGAATTTGAACCGGCGTTTCGGCATCTTCGCTGGCCCGATGGGGTCAGCCCGGCCGAGGCGGGGGCTGGTGCTGAAATGGTCTGCCCAAAATGCGGCGTCCCGTTCGGGCATGTTCACAAGCGCGCGTTGAACGTCAAAGGCCGCTGGCTGCATGAAAGTGCAGATGGCGAACGCGCGGTGCCGATTGATGACCCGGACGTGCGGCGTACCGAAACGCTAAGCTATTGGTTGGATGGTGCGGCGGCGGCGTTTTCGACATGGGCCGATCTGGTTACAAAACATCTTGAAGCGCTTGAGCGATTTGAGACCACGGGAGATGAAGAAGGGCTGAAGACGGCGATGAATACAGGCCAGGCGCAGCCCTATCTGCCGCGCGGGGCTTCGGCGGAATTTGAAGTGAGTTTGCAGGGGCTGAAAGACAAGGCGCTGAATGTGCGCACGCCCAAAGGGATTGCCCCGGCCTGGGCGCGATATATTACGGTTTCGGCAGATACGCAGGGCAACCGGTTTGAAGTTGGGGTCACTGCCTGGGGCGAGGATGGCCAGCACCAGCCGATCGACAGATTTGAGCTGCGCACACCGCCCGAAGGCGCGCCTGGTGACAAGGATCGTTCAGTGCGGCCATTTGAGGTGGCAGAGGATTGGGGGGTTCTTGCCCAGCTGGCCTTTATGGTCTGGCCTGTCGAGGGCGAAAGCTGGGGGCTGGCACCCACTGCGATTGCAGTGGATATGCAAGGTGGGGGGGCCACCACGGAAAACGCCTATCGGTTCTATCGCGGGCGGCGGGCTGCGGGGCAAGGCGCGCTTTGGTATCTGACGAGGGGGTCAGGCGGGCAGCACAGCGATCGGATTTGGTTGAAGGCACCCGAACGGGCCAGCAAGCGGCGCCGGGTGGCCAAAGATATTGAAATACTGAACATCGCCACTGACCGGATCAAAGATGCTGTCAGCGCATCTTTGCGGTTGCAGGATTACGGGCAAAACATCTGCCACATCCCGGCTTGGATGGAAGAATTCCACCTGTTGGAAATGACTGCGGAACGCCGGACAGCCAAAGGTTGGGAGGCGCGCCCAGGCATGGTGCGCAATGAAAGCCTGGACCATCTGGTGCAAGCGCGGGCGCTGCACATTCTGCTGCGTGGGGAGCGGATCGACTGGGCCAACCCGCCCGGCTTTGCTTGCGGGGGGCCGCAGAATGTCAACGCATATGAAGTTGGAGCCAAAGGCGTGGCGGTGGCTGGTGATCGGGTTCAGATCGCGCCACCCGATCGCCCCACTGCAAAGCCATCCGGCAGCGGTTGGATAAAGAAGAGAAAGAACTGGATATGAGCGGCTACACCCAATCCCAACTGGATGAGTTGAAAGCAAACTTTGCCAAAGGCGTGACATCTCTGAGCAGAAATGGCGAACAGGTTCAGTTTCGATCATTGAGCGAAATGCAACAGCTGATCACCAAAATTGAAAGCGAATTGAGCACCACGCTGCCCAATCGTCAGCACTACCCACAGTTTTCGAGAGGCACCTGACCATGAATGCACTTGATCGTGCCATCGCCACGGTGTCACCCAGCTTGGGGTTGCGCCGGATGCAGGCGCGCCACGCGTTGAGCGTGATGCAACGCACTGCCAGCATGCATTATGACGCGGCCACCACGGGGCGGCGCGGATCGAGCTGGCATGCGGTCAACAATGATGCAGACGGGGCAGCCGGGTTTGGCCGTCGACAGCGCATGGCGGCTGTGGCGCGTGATATGGTGCGCAATTCACCCTATGCCCGGCGGGCCCAGGATGTGATCAGCAACAATGTGGTGGGTGACGGGATCATACCCAAGATAGTGGATGCCCCCAAAGCGCTTGCGGATGAGGGGTTGACCCTGATTGAACGCCATCTGGACACAACCGACATTGATGCAGATGGGCGCAACAATCTGTATGGTTTGCAACGCCTGGCAGTAAACACCGTGACCGATGCTGGCGAAGTTTTGATGGTGCGCTGTGATTTGCCGCTGGGATCGGGCAAGTTTCTGCCGTTTCAAATCAAACTGCTGGAACCGGATCACCTGGACGCGACACGCGATGGCGTGTTTTCCGATGGCCGGTCTGTGGTTGAGGGCATTCAGTACAATGCTGCAGGTGAGCGCGAGGGTTATTGGCTATATCTGGTGCATCCGGGCACCAGTGGTTATCGCGGCATGCGTTTGGGGCAACAATCTGAGTTTTTCCCGGCCAGCCATGTAGCCCATATCTACCGCCAAGATCGACCGGGCCAAATGCGTGGTGTCAGCTGGTTTGCGCCGGTGGCGTTGTCACTGCAAGACCTGTCAGACTACCAAGATGCGCAGATCATGCGGCAAAAAATTGCATCTTGTTTCGCAGGGTTTCGCCGGTTGGGATCTGACGCTGGCAAGACTAGCACTGAGCTGGATGGTACGCTGGGGCCTGGTCTGATTCAGGACATTGGCTTTGAAGAAGAAATGATTTTTTCCGATCCTCCTTCGGTTGGGGATTTTGACCAATTCATCACCTCGGTTTTGCGATCGATGGCGGCGGGTCTGGGAATCACTTATGAGGCGCTTTCCGGTGATCTGAGCCGGGTCAATTTCAGCTCGGCCCGCATGGGCCGCATGGAAATGGATCGCAATGTTTCGTCCTGGCAATGGACGATGGTCATTCCTCAGATGCTTCAGCCGCTTGGGGTCTGGATGCAGCAGGCATGGATGGTGCAACGCCCGGCGAAAGCGTTGGCGATTTCGCGGTTGCGGCTGGATTGGGTGCCACCACATCGCATTCTGGTGGACCCGGCCCGAGAAATCCCGGCATTGATCGACTCTATTCGCGGCGGCTTAACCAGTCGTCAGGCCGTTGTCCGATCATTGGGCCACGATCCCGAGCGACTGCTGCAAGAGCAGGTGGCGGATAAAGCCAGCGCTGATGAATATGGTCTGATTTTTGATAGCGATGCGGCTCATGTGTCGGGGAGCGGGGTCACGCAAGCGCGCCCGCCCGGCTCGGAAATTCCCAAATTGGAGGAAGACGGCGATGAATGAGATTTACCTGTACGGCACGGTTGGCGCCGAATTCTGGGACGAAGAATTTTTTACCGCTTTAGAAGTGCGCGACCAACTGGCCGAGATGGTCGGTGAAGTGACCGTTCATCTCAATTCTGGTGGTGGCGTCGCATCGGTTGGCCAGGCAATTTACCACATGCTGAAAGCGCATGAGGGGAAAATACATGTCGTGATTGACGGTGAGGCCTGCAGCGCGGCCAGCCTTATTGCCATGGCCGGTGATACCCGCACCATGCGGGCCGGGACCTATATGATGATCCATGATCCGGCCAATTGGATGGTTGATGGTCGCGGGACCGAGCGAGACCATTTGCGCGCCGCACAGGCCCTTGGCATTCTGGCGGGTGGATATGCGGCGGTTTACGCGTCCGCTGCCGGGATCACGCCTGAAGCGGCGCGCGAAATCATGAAATCAGAGACCTGGTATGACGGCGAGTCGGCGCTGACCCAAG
>Ga0209345_10003220_pt1 | contig 17008 bp, 15 predicted proteins | sample Cruoilmetagenom7_FD_187294 | JGI IMG/M metagenome (GOLD analysis project Ga0209345, IMG submission 187294) | Oil polluted marine microbial communities from Coal Oil Point, Santa Barbara, California, USA - Sample 7 (SPAdes) (version 2) | ecosystem: Environmental > Aquatic > Marine > Oil seeps ...
CCACTTTTTTAATCAGGGATTCGGGGGCTGGTGTCCTACTGGGTGTCTTTGAAACTTTGCCAGAAAACCCATCGTTTTCAGCAGTAAATATATTATCCCCCCTGTGGCATTCCACCATGCTTAGCCTTCACGGTTCAGGAGTGTTTGCGACCAACCATACAATCTGGTCTGTCTCCTCCATCATGTTCACGGTGGTCGTTATCAATCTGTTGACAGGTCTTCAGTTGAGGAGAAACGCACTGACTGTCATTTCGATATTTCTGACAATTGCTTTGACACCTATTATTTTTGGGTTCTTGTGACCGAATCCGGTATGCATAATCCTTATATCCAAAGAGTGGTAAAATGGGGAATGAGTTGTAAATATGGGTCTACAAGAGTATATTGACTTAGGGACGATGAAAGCCGTTTATAAACAATTGAGAGATAATTCAAAGGTCAAAGTCTGTTTCTTCTCACCTGATGTTGCTCCTACTGGGAAAGGTGATGAGGGTTGCCTGATAGGATGAATGATGGAGTCGGAGATGCGTTCCAGAAAGAGACGAAGTATCATCCGGATCAGATGAAGAGAGGGACTCTTGACTTCTCTATCAAGCCTGAGACCTACAAGGAATACCAAGACTGTAGAAAGATCCCCCTCCCACCTCCAAAAGCCACCGTTGCAAGAACACTCGACGAGGTGCTGAGGAGTAGAAAGAGTGTTCGAAGATACTCTCTTGAATCAATCAGTCTTGAGGAACTTTCTTACATTTTATGGGCATCAAGTGGACTGACAAGAGAAGGTAGAGGAATACAGTTTCGTACTGCACCATCCGCAGGAGCGTTGTATCCAATTGAGACATATATTATGGCCAATAGAGTTGAGGGCTTAGGTGAAGGGATATATCACTACTCAATAAAGGACCATCTTCTTGAAGAACTGAGAACAGGCGATCTTGGGGGGGATATGTCGCCTGCTGCACTGGGGCAGAAGATGTGCAGTGAGTCTGCCGTGGTCTTCATATGGGCTGCTATCTTCTTCAGGTCAAAATGGAAGTATAAAGAGCGTGCTTACAGGTACATCTATCTTGACTGCGGGCATATTGCAGAGAATCTGGCCCTGGCATCATGCAGCATCGGACTTGGTTCCTGTCAGATCGGTGCCCTCTTTGATGATGAAGTCAACAGAATTATTGAAGTTGATGGTACCGAGGAGAGCGTCATATATATGAGTGTCGTGGGTCATCCTGTCTAGATTTTAGATGTTCCTCAAAATACCTCAGTGCTTCTTCAATTCTCCTCGGTTCCTCAAATCCGTATGAGATTCTCATCTGTCTTAGACCGAGCTCGATCAGATCGCCTTTTTGATGAACACATAACTGACCAGGGATATAAATCACGCGAGGCTTGATATTCTTTGGATAACCATCGATTTTGGGGTCTCCTGTCACCCTCGCGAGAAACTTAAATAGATCTGACGCCTCATCAGTCATTATACCTTCTAAAAATGTGATGTAGAAGTAGAATCCCGCTTGACCGCCTTTACAATCAGCGATATAATCTCCCAAATTCTCATCAAGTAGCTCTTTTACGGCAGAGGCCCTTCTTTTGTAACCGTCGTTAACGTGCTTGATCTGGTCACCTATGTGGTTATCTATCAGGTAACTTGCGATCTCTGAAGTAAGGGAAGATGGGCATAACCCGACGTCATTTGTACGCTGGACCATTATGTCCATAAATTGGCCATGCGGTCCGATCATGTATCCGATCCTGAGTGCCGGAGCGATCACCTTCGAGAGTGTTCCCACCTCATATACAATTCCGATATCGTCGAAGATTATACCCGAACTGGGCTTCTCTACTCTCGGATCATGTATGATGTCTTCATAGGCCTTGTCGAAGATTACAGGAACCTTTCTCTTCAGCTCAAGGGATAGTCTCGAGATTATCTCTACAATCTCTCTTCTCCGGTTGTTCGAGGTGATTGTGCAAGTGGGGTTGTTGATGGTTACCAGGTACAAGAAACTAATATCCTTCTTCCTGTCACCGAGTTCGTTTAGCTTCTTGATAAGAATATCAGTTCTCATTCCTTCATCATCTTCCGGGATTGCAAGTATCTCAAATCCGGTCCTTGTGAGCATATTGGAGTAGATATAGTAGAGGGGATCAGATGTTATGACGATTCCATGCTTAACGATGTGAGCTATGCCATCAAGAAGGCTCGTAGCTCCGTTTGCCCCGATGATAATCTCCTTCTCATCAAGTATATCCTCATCGATACCTCCTATCTTGTTATCTGTGTAATACTGTCTTATAGAATCGATAAGATTTTGTGAACCCTTTGAGCCACCGTAGTTAAGGACTGCACGGTATCTGTCATTGTTATTGATAACTTCTATACTTGCTTCCTCTATCAGTTTTGCCGGTATCGTACTCTCATTAACATACCCGACACCAAGATTGATGTCTATGCCATCTCTGAAGCTGAAGGCAAACTCTGACATCATTCGGCTGACAGGGGATGGAACTGTCGATGCACGACCATAGTCTGATACAGCAATCTCATCAATCGTCTTCATCGATTCAATCACTGTACCATGGCTATTTGAATCTTCCTTTACAATGTGTTGCAAGCATCTCCGTATTTCGCCACAAACCGCAGAGTCTTCTTCTCTCCTGCACCACCTATCCTTATCGGTGGATGTGGTTTTGAGATGGGTTGAGGAACAGTTATCGGCTCGGCCAACTTATATTTTTTACCTTCAAATGGCTCGACCTCACCTGACCACATCTGCTTTGCAATCTTAAGTGTATCTTCAAGTTGTTCGAATCTATCCTTTATGGGTGGAAAAGGAACACCAAGACCACGGGCTTCCCGCTCAAACCACGCCGCACCTATTCCTAGATAAGCGCGTCCACCAGAGAGTACATCAAGTGTTGTGACCGTCTTTATAAGGATTCCGGGATACCGATAAACGACACCCGTAACAAGTGTACCAAGCTTTACGCGTTTGGTTGCACCAGCAAGGTATGAAAGGGTGCTGTAACCTTCAAGCATCGGGTCCTTCACCTTTCCAAGCTGGAAGAAGTGATCCATCACCATATACTTGAAAAACCGGATTTCTCTACCGTCTGTGCAATCTCAGCAAGCGTAGGTCCTATTATCTCACTACCACCACGCCAGCTGAAGTTTGGAATCTGTAATCCTATTCGCATATTTTATACTGCCTATTTTTCGGGTCTCTTGTTATCTGATGTTATTAATTAAAGTTTCCATGTTGTCCGAAAAATTTAAATCTAGCTCTTATAAACATAATAAATCATCTAATTCAGGTAATTTATATTTTTTAACGATTATATGAGTTTTTTTATGATTGAATGGCTTCTGACTCTTTGATGCTTAAAATATGACTCTATTGAGCTAAAATCCATACCGAAAGGTATAATCGATCTGAAGACTGAAATGTGATGTTGTACATGGTGTGTGAAAGAATAGAGAGTTTTGATGAGTCCGTCTCCCCTACGATATCCTGGGAATTAGAGCTTGAAAACAACGTTTCTACTATTGAACAGCTCAAGGAGTACGCTGAACTGACTCCGCGAAGTGAGAGACAGCTTCAAAAGATCATTGAACGGCATCCTATGAGTGTGACAAGATATTACACCTCCCTGATAGATTGGAATGATCCGAAAGACCCCATAAGAAAGATGGCAATACCATCTCTAGAGGAGTTCAATCTCCTTGGTTCCTATGACACAAGCGGTGAGCGGCAAAATACAAAGATACCGGGTCTTCAGCATAAATATGCACAGACAGCCCTAATCCTGACGACTAACAGGTGTGCCACCTACTGTAGACATTGCTTCAGGAAGCGTTTGGTGGGCCTTCAAAGCGAGGAGATATTGAGCAGATTCAACGATGCAGCAGATTATATTGAGAAGCATGAAGAGATAAATAATGTTCTAATGACCGGAGGGGATCCTCTGGTATTGCCTACAGGCGTGATACGTGAGTTTCTTGAGAGGCTTTCGGAGATATCACATCTTGATTTTTTAAGGTTCGGATCCAGGGTTCCCGTCACTTTCCCTGATAGAATCTTAGGTGATGAAGAATTTCTTGCGTTACTAAGGGAACACTCTGTCAATGAGAGGAGAATATATGTAGTTACTCACTTCAACCATCCGCGGGAGATCACCCAGAAGGCAACTGATGCTGTGGGTGCTCTAATAGACTCTGGTGTGATCGTAGACAATCAGGCTGTTCTACTGAAGGGTGTTAATGATGATCCCATGGTTATGGCCGAGTTACTGAACCGACTGGTTGGTATAGGTATCAATCCGTATTATGTCTTCCAGTGTAGACCCGTCAAAAGGGTCAAAAGCAACTTCCAGGTTCCACTTAAGAGAGGATATGAGATCGTCGAAGAAGCAAAGAAGATGCTCAATGGGCACAGTAAAAGATTCAAGTATGTCATGTCCCATAGGACTGGAAAGATAGAAATCGTTGGCATCGCCGAGGATAAATTCTACTTCAAATATCACCAGGCAAAAGAGAAGGACATCGGAAGGTTCTTCAGTAAACCGATGAATGAAACCGCCGGGTGGCTTGACGATCTGAAGGTGGATTGATCAGGTACATTTATTAATCGGACTGATGAAGTTTAAACCGTCTGATGGTTATGGGCGAAGGTAGGGAGGAACGGTTCTGGGAACTCGATCTGTTGCGTGGAACCGCCATAATCATGATGGTCGTATTCCACTTTCTTTACGATCTTGCCTTTTTTGGAGGTGGCGGTCCGGAGGTGCATTATGGTTTATGGTGGTACTTCGCTCGTGTTACTGCGACGATATTCATTCTCCTGGTCGGAATATCTCTGAGTCTCAGCTATTCGAGAATAGAAGAAGTAGGTATGAGCAAGAGTGATATCTTCACAAAGTACATAAAAAGAGGCCTCAAGCTCTTTTCCTGGGGGCTTGTCATCACCCTCGTAACATGGATATTCCTTCGAAGTGGTTTCATCATATTCGGGGTCCTGCATTTTATAGGAATCTCTATCATTCTTGCGTATCCCTTCATCAGGCATCGTTATATTAATCTTGTGCTGGGTACTGTCATAGTTCCAATCGGGCTATATCTGGGGAACTTCACCTTTGACTCTCCTTTACTCATCTGGTTGGGATTCAGACCGGGATACTTCTACACCTTCGATTATTTTCCGATTCTTCCGTGGTTCGGAGTGGTATTGATAGGGCTTTTCATCGGAGACACCCTGTATGGCGGCTATAACCGCAGATTCAATCTTATTGACCTATCCGGCATCTCTTCGGTACGTTCACTATCCTTTCTCGGAAGACATTCGTTATTCATCTATCTCATCCACCAGCCAGTATTGGTCGCAATGTTATACCTCCTCGGAATTGTGGGCAATGGCTTCTTCAGTGCCCTATGATATGTCTGGAGTTGTCCAATCACTTCTCAAATCTTCCAAACGGAAACCTTAAACATTTGAGATATATAGGGTGTATCATGGTTCTCGACTCACTTGGGCAATCACTCAGAGATGCCATGCGCAAGATAGCAAGGGTGAACAGAATAGATGAGTACACGGTGAATGAGTTCGCCAAGGATATCCAACGAGCTTTGCTGGGCGCTGATGTCAATGTGAAGCTGGTCATGGAACTATCAAACAAGATCAAGGAACGTTCGCTCAAGGAGAAACCTGCAAAAGGTGCAAACCCACGAGAACATATTCTTCATATCGTCTACCAGGAACTCGTTGCAATAGTCGGAAGTAATGTGAGCGTCACACTATCGAGTCAGACTATCCTGATGGTAGGGCTCCAGGGTTCGGGGAAGACCACATCAACTGCAAAACTTGCAAGGTACTTTCAGAAAAAAGGTCTAAAACCTGGTGTGATCGCTGCTGATGTCTACAGGCCCGGTGCTTATGATCAGCTCAGTCTGCTCTGCGAGCGTATAGGTGTGGCATTCTACGGAGAGAAGGATAACAATGATGCAGTCAAGATCGTCAAGAACGGACTCAAGGAACTGGACACTGATGTTAAGATCATAGATACCGCCGGGAGGCATTCACTTGAGAAGGACCTCATCGTGGAGATGGAGAAGATAAACAAGGTCTCAAATCCGGATCACAAGTTCCTGGTCCTTGATGCCGCCATCGGTCAAGGTGCTTCCGATCAGGCACGAGCTTTCAACGATTCGGTTGGGATAACGGGAGTCATAATAACCAAACTTGATGGTACGGCAAAGGGTGGTGGGGCTCTGAGTGCCGTCTCAGAGACCGATTCATCAATCGCTTTCATAGGTGTCGGTGAGGCCGTAGATGATCTGGAACCCTTTGATCCTGACAGATTCATATCCCGATTGCTTGGAATGGGTGACATCAGGGCCCTTATCGAGCGGGCGGAAGAGAGTTTTGAGGAAGAGGATATTGACATCGATTCTATGATTGCCGGAAGGTTCACACTCAAGGATATGTACAATAACCTCAACATGGTGAACAAGCTCGGACCACTGAAACAGGTTATGAATATGCTGCCCATAGGTGGAATGGGTATCGATATTCCGGACCAGGCGTATGATGTCACAAAGGATAAACTGAAGTCTTACATGGTGATCATGGACTCGATGACTGATGAGGAGCTTGAGAAGCCGAACCTAATATCTGGTGGGAGGATAAAACGTATCGCCCGGGGTTCTGGAACCGATCCTGAAGACGTGAGAGAGCTACTCAAGTATCATAAAATGATGAAGCGTGCGATGAAGGGGCTCAGAGGTGGCAAGATAGGAAAAGCCTCGATGAAGAAGATGATGAAGGGTGGCGGATTCAACATTTAGTCTGTCTTTTAAACCTCAAGCCTGCGGTCTATTCTTCGTTATTACGATCTAGTCACGACTGAAAAACCAATTAAAAAACTTATTAATATAATGAAACGAATTTCCAACTAGGGAGCAAACCATATACGGAGGAGTTTAATGAATATAGGCGTCTATGTATGTCACTGTGGTATCAATATTGCGTCTGTTGTCGACGTTGAAGCGCTGACCGAATATGCAAAAACGTTACCGGATGTAGTAATAAGTAGAAATTATCAATATATGTGTTCCGACCCCGGACAGGGTCTTATTAAAAAGGATGTTGAAGAATTTGATCTTGACAGAGTAGTCGTCTGTGCATGTTCACCAAGGATGCACGAACCGACATTCAGGAAGGCTATAGCAGAATCCGGCCTCAACCCATATATGCTTGAAGTAGCAAACATCAGGGAGAACGTCTCTTGGGTTCACACTGATGGGACAGAAGCCACTGAAAAATCCAGATCCTTGGTAAGATCCGCCCTTGCAAAGGCCAGGTTACTGGAACCCATAGGGACATTACAGGAAGATGTTACCCATGCTGCTTTAGTCGTCGGAGCAGGAATCGCAGGAATTCAGACTGCGCTTGATATTGCAGACAACGGTTTCAAGGTATATCTGGTGGAGCAGACACCTTCAGTCGGTGGAAGAATGGCCCAACTTGACAAGACTTTCCCAACACTGGACTGTTCTGCATGTATTCTTACACCGAAGATGGTCGATGTCTCAAGACACCCTAATATCGAACTTATGACCTACTCTGAAGTTACTGATATCTCAGGATATGTGGGAAACTTCAATGTAAAAATTCATAAAAAACCGAGATATGTAGATGCTGACAAATGTACCGGTTGCGGTGCATGTGCTGAGGCCTGTCGTCTCTCAGGTAAGATACCAAATTATCATGATGCTTTCATTGGGAAGAGATCTGCGATCTACATTCCATTCCCACAAGCGGTACCTTCAACCCACACAATTGACCCTGAGCGCTGTCTGATGCTTACAAAAGGAAAGTGTGGAAAGAGTAATCTTTGTGTCGAGGCATGTGGCGCTGAGGCAATTGATTTTGAGCAAAAGGCAGAAGATGTTGAGGTGAATGTTGGTGCGATAGTAGTAGCTACCGGTTTTGACACCTTCGATCCGTCACTCAAACCCGAGCTTGGGTATGATCTGTATGACAATGTTATAACAGGGCTTGAGTTCGAGAGGCTTGTGGCTGCATCCGGTCCAACCGGTGGAAAGATCCTAATTAATGATAAGGAACCAAAAGAGATAGTGCTCATACAGTGTGTCGGCTCAAGAGATGAGACCGTTGGAAATGAGTACTGCTCACGTGTATGTTGCATGTATACCGCAAAGCATGCGCATCTTTTGAGAGATAAGATCCCAGACGCAAAGATAACTGTCTTTTATATAGATGTTCGTGCTTTTGGTAAGGGATTCGAGGAGTTTTATGACCGTGTCAGAAAGGAGGAGGTTTTATACCGCAGAGGTAATCCTTCTGAGGTTTACAAGAAGGGTGATAAGCTTGTAGTAAGGGCAGAGGACACATTCTCTGGTAAACCTATAGAAGTAGAAGCTGATCTTGTTGTACTCGCTGTTGGTATGGTCCCAAGATCAGATAGTGATGAGATACAGAGTATGCTCAAGCTTTCGAGATCCTCAGATAAGTTCTTCATGGAGGCACATCCGAAGCTCAAACCTATTGATACAGCAGTTGATGGTGTATTCTTATCCGGAACCTGTCAGGGTCCAAAGGATATACCGGATACGGTTGGTCAGGCATCAGGTGCGGCTGCAAGGGCATGTACGATACTCTCCAAGGATAAGATGGACTTTGATATGATTACGGCAAATATCAATGTCGATATATGCATCCACTGTGGAAAATGCTTCGAGAACTGCATTTATCAGGCTATCATCGAGGTTGAAGAGGAGGACATTTACAGGGTTATTGATGCCAACTGTAAGGCATGTGGTAAATGTGCATCCAGTTGTCCTGCAAATGCTGTTGAGTTGAGATACACGACTGACATACAGATAGAGGCCCAAGTTGACGATGTGCTTGAAGGCGAGGAAGACTCGTTCATTGCATTCTGTTGCAACTGGTGTTCGTATGCGGCTGCTGACCTAGCCGGAACTACCAGGATGAAGTACTCTCCAAGGATCAAGATCATAAGAGTTCCATGTTCAGGCAGAGTCGCCCCCAATCACATAATGCATGCCTTTGAGAAAGGTGCAAAAGGCGTGATGATTGCCGGTTGTATGCTTGGTGACTGCCATTACATTGATGGTAATTACCGGGCTGCGGAGAACGTCGAGATTGCCAAGAAAGCTCTCGGTTTGATGGGAATAAAAGTTGAGAAACTGGAGATGTTCTTCATATCCGCATCGGATGCGGAACTGTTTACTGAAGCTGTTGAAGAGATGGATGTGAGGTGTTAATCATGGTAGATGTGTGCGAAATTGGAGATGTAAAGAATTGTACCATATGTAAACTCTGTGCGGCGGAATGTCCGACTGAACTTGATCTGGAGAAGGTTGTTGTTGCAAGCAGGTACATGGATGTACCGAGAGGTTCCCACAGAAACGTCTTTCAGACGATGGGGACTGCGATGAACAGAACAGAGTCACCTGAGTGGCTTAAAGACGATTTGGACGTAGGAAAAGATGAAGATATAGCCTATTTCCCAGGATGTCTCCCGATATTTGATGTTCTTTTGGAGCGGGACACTGACTACTCCGGTGCATCGTACGCCGGTGTAAAAGTGATGAACAAACTCGGTAAATCTCCTCAGATCATATATGGGTGCTGTGGACATGATCTGTACTACTCAGGTAGGCTCGATGAGTTCGAGGACACGAAGAAGAAGATGCTTGAGAAGATCGGTGACAAGAAGGTCGTTGTCGGTTGTGCGGAATGTTTCAACATGCTCAAGAATGTATATGGTGTGGACGCACAGCACTTCTCAGACTTTGTCGCAGAGAATATGGACGAGCTAGAGTTCAAGGATCTGGGCATAAAAGCCACATATCACGATCCGTGCAGACTCGGCAGGTACAACGACATCTACGACAACCCAAGAAAACTCCTCGAAAAATTCTCAAATTTAAAAGAGATGGAACACAACAAAGAGGATGCGATATGTTGTGGGGTATCTTCATGGCTCAACTGTAACGCAGATACGAAGAAACAAAGAGAAGAGAGGTTACAAGAGGCACTTGACACCGGATCTGAGTACATGGTTGTAAGCTGTCCGAAGTGCAGAATACATTTCGACTGCGTATATCACAGCGAGAGTTATGAGAAGGACAAACCGGTTGACGAGATAAAAGTTATCGATCTACAGGAGCTTGTTGCCCAATCTCTTGGCCTTTATGATCCTGATTCCGAGGAGAAGTCGTATGTACTTCCGGAGGGTGGTGGAGAGACGATAGCTCGTGTTGCATATGAGAAGGATCCGTCAAAGTATATAACGGATGAGGTCGTTGAGAATGCATTCAAGTGTACAACTTGTTTCACCTGCGTTGTCACTTGTCCGAGCGATTTCGAGACACCACATATGATGGAGAAGTTCAGAGCGCACCTTGTTGAGATGGATCTGAACCCGCCGGCTCACAAGAAGATAAGAGACAACATCCTCAATGTTGGAAATCCATTCGGTGAAGAGTCCGTGGTCGGTGAAGAGAATGATGATTACGACGTAATCTACTTCCCCGGTTGTACGGCAAAGTATCGTTTCAAAGACACGATGAATGCTACAAAGCGTATTTTTAGTGAGCTTGGTGTTAAATATACAATCCCAAACGATTTAGTATGCTGTGGAAGTGTGCTTTTACGTAGTGGATACAAAGATGATGCAAAACAGGTACTTGATAAAAACACTGAGATACTAAAGGGTAAAAAAGTGGTGGTCTCGTGCGCAGGGTGTTATGCAACATTCACAAGGGATTATGAAGGCCTTGATGTTACCCATATAGTAGATTTCCTTTCAGATAAGATTGATAAACTGGATCTAAAAGATGTATCAAAGAAGGTTGCATACCACGATCCATGCCACTTCGGAAGGGAGTTTCAGAAGTTTGACGTACCAAGAGAGGTCATACAGAAAGTACCAAAGACCGAGCTTGTGGAGTTCTCAAAGAACCGAAATGATTGCCAGTGTTGTGGAGGCGGTGGTGGACTGAGATCACACGACAAGGACCTATCACTCAGCCTTGCAGGAAAGAAGATGGAAGAGGCAAAGGATATGGGTGTAGACGCTATTATTTCAACCTGTCCGTTCTGTGAGCTCAATTTGAGCACGGTATCTGATATAAAAGTCTATGACGTCACAGAATATATCTTGTCAGCACTTGAAGGTGAGAAGTAGAAGAAGACACGTTTATTAGCTTAAAAAAACCCGACCACCGCCTAAGGGCAGTGGGAGGGGATATCTGTTTTTATACTTGAAAGCTGATTCAACTTGGATCGCTGACCCTTCCCAAAAATAAGATTGCTCCAGTGTCCCTTTCTTGAATTATAAAAATAAATGGGTGATCTGCTGTAAATGTTTTAGGCCTTGAAATACCCATCTCTCCCACCACAGCAGTGGCAGCCGCAGCTTCGGTTCCAGCTTCATTAACCTTTACAAAAGTCTGATGTATCACGTCATCAATGTAGAGTTCGTCTGTCGGACTCATCCCTGTAAAGTCGGCTTTGGGATACTTGAACGCAGTTGACATCCCCATCTCTTCAAGATCATCCTTCATAAAATATTTAGTTTCAAAATTAAACTTGGGTAAACTCACCTGAACAATCTCCCCACTCATATCATCTTTTAAATCATCGAGCTTATCGGTACCAAAAGAATCTTCCAACTTATTTAAACTACCCTCTCCTGGTATTATCCCCCCTTTAGGTAATAATACCAGCATAGAGATATCATCTCCTTTATAAGGCATCTCTAAAATCTGAAGCCCCCCTGTTTTTCCATAGTTGTAAAAATCAGTATTATGCATCATCTCAACAACAACTGTTTCCCCGGAGTCCAATTTAAAATCTTGCTCTCTTGTTTCTGATGTCTCGAATTGATTTGACCAATTGGCTTTAAAGTAGATCGTGTTTGTAAGCACAAGTCTTGTTGAATCTGTGAGCATGTCATAAGGAATGAGATCTTTTATTTTCCCCTCAGTCTTATTCTCCACCCAATCGTTGATTGTTATCCTCGAATTTTCCGTATCCGATCTAAAGTCAAGGTTCTCTACCTTACCATCATAGTATTCTTCGACTGTGCCAAAATATTCCTCTAAAAAAGGATAATCTGTCTGGGCCCATAAAGCATTGGCAGTAGTAAGCTTATAAGGCTTATTTGCCTTGTTCAGTTCTGAATAGAAGCTAGAAAAGTCAGATCTTATTTTTTCCTTGTCATCTGGCAAGTGCAAGACCTGTTGCATCTCTTCTGCTGTTTCTCCTCTTGCCCCTTCGTAGGTCATTGAAAGTGCCGATGAGATACTATATGGTGAGAAAAATATGTTTCCCCCAACTGAGCTGTACTTCGAATAGAGGTCCATAGCAAATTGATTATTTGCGTCTATCACATTCGTTTTACTCTCTAAATTCGGCTCATAATCCTCCTGTGTAGACCCACTCTCGTCTATACACCCTGAAAATGTCGTAATCGATATGATAACCAGCAAAGCAACTAGCGCTAAAATTTTCTTTCTCATGCTATACACCTCGAATTACCTTCGCTATGCTATATTAACTGACCATATTTAAGTTTTTTCCAAACGGTGGGTTTATTTGAAGCCATGATAATGCAACATCCTATGTTATGACTTTTAATGTTCCTTTCGCTATTTCTTGAAGGAAAGCAGATAGTAACAAAGTATTTTTATATCCCAGACCCAATTGCTTTCTGCCATGAACAAGATCCGAATGTTCTTCTACATCATGTATCTCGAACTGAGAAGAACAATCAGGGGTGTAAAATACTTTGCAGAGATCGATGTAACGGATAATTGTAATCTTAGATGTGGGCACTGCTACCATTTTAATGGTAAACAGGATTTTATCAAAGAGGAATTACCCATTGAAATCTGGAAGGAGCGGCTCGAGAAGCTCCACAAAGAAGGGGTGAGGTTTCTTCTTCTGGTCGGAGGAGAACCTGCACTAAGAGAGGACGTTCTTATGTTTGCAAATGAGCTATTCCCATTGATCTATGTAATCACAAACGGGACAATAATGATACCAAAGGAATTCAACCATCTGCTCTTCGTCTCCATTGATGGGTCTGAGGAGAGGAACGATATGATCAGGGGGAAAGGCATCTTTTCAAAAGTGATGAAAAATTATTCCGGTGACCACCGTGTCGCCATCAATATGACGATAACGAAGGAGAATTATACGGATCTTGAAAGTGTTGTCAACCTGGCAAGGGAGAATGGTTTTAGGGGTGTTGTCTGTAACATATGCTCCTCAGGAACTGATGTTGAGGTCCCCATGTTCCTAAAAAGAAGTGATAGGGAGATGATAATAGGGGAACTTAAACGAGTCAAATCGCTCTATCCCAGAGATTTCATCTTAAGTGACGCAATGATAAGGTGGTACGAGTACCCTGATCACAAGGGGTATTGTCACTGGGGTGACGAAGTACTACATTTCGATGTTTCGTGGAACAAAAGAAGGTGCTTTGGAAATAATGCCGATTGTTCCAACTGTGGATGTTTCGCGGGGGCTTTACAGAACCCACTGATGATGATATTCAGCCCCTTTGAAGCGATTAGATTGATGTAGCTATGAGGTTAAGAAGGGCTGATCATCCCCCTCCCCTCAGAACATAGGTAACAAAGAATCCAATGATTGCTGTGATTGCAATTATCACCCCAACGATCGACATCTCCCAAGTTATTATCAAAGTCGTTGGCTCCGAAACCTGTTCTATAGGTTCCTGTGTTGGCACTGGTGTTGATGTTGCGGTAGCCCCAACCTCTCCACCATCGGAATAAATTCCGAGGCATCCGTTAGCCATAGGAGGAGTTAAGGATAACAAATCATTGATCATTTAAATAATTCTGATAAGCTTTACATGCTTCCGCTAGAGGGCAGGGGGGTACAGTAGCATTTGGAACTTCCCATATTGGTTTACAGCAACCTCTATTTCCTGATCTAAACTCAGAATAACTTTCATACCTCTCGTATAAATATTTGTGATAAAAACCACAAAACTGGTGTATTTGTTTTTGACCTTCAATATTATCTAATAAATACTGAAAAAAGCGGTTGAGAAATACATCTGTTTCTAACCTTAATTGATTATAAAATACTTCAATATTTTCGATCAAAATGACATTGCTTGGAGGAGTTCTTTTTATTGGACCAATTTGAGGATTCGTATAAGAATAAGGCTTTAAGAAAAGATTCAAATCCCCAGTTGAGAAATGTGCAGATTCAGTCCGAATTTTTCTTAGTTCGTCATATATCGTATTAGATTCAAAAATCTTTATTACTTCAGTTGGTATAGTGTGATATTTTCCCCCAATTGCTCCGTTTTTTAATTTGGACCAGCTTTTTGTTGAGAGATTATCATTTGTGTATATCTTTTGCATAACTAAAGCAAAATTAGAATATATGCCGTAATACTGACCTAAAATGGCTTCAAAGACGGCCGTAGCAAGTTTACTATATACAACACCACTATACCCTTGTTGATTAAGTTCTTCTCTTTCTTTTAGATGGGCTACCCCGCATACTTCTTGAAGATGTGACCATAAAATAGAGCTTTTTTCTAATCTGGAACAAATAGATCTGACTAGGGATCCGCCTTGGTAATCAAAAGAGTATTCTGATAACCCAAAATAGATAAATAGAATAATTGCATTTGCCTTTTCTGGAAAATATCGTAATATGAATGTTTCTTGTTCGTCCAACCTTATTATCTCCTTATTACTATATGTACAATCTTTTTATATGGGTTTTTGACAATCTATATTTGTTTTAAGCCCCATCCTGGCCACCCCGAATGAATAGGGGTGCATCCACGTTGGCGGTTGGTTGGGGGATGATTATTCATTGGTTGATTTATTTTTACATACTTTTATTCTGAAAATACTTTAAAATTCTTTTTTGGTCTTCATTTTCTTGACTACCTTTATAATAGGCCTCTATCAATGTAACTTTTTCTTCATTTTGTTCATATGCATAGATTATTCTAATTCCACTTCTACTGCCTTTGTTAAGAGTTTTACACCTAAAATATCTTGCTTTATAAATTGGGATTTTAACATTTTGTCCAAGATTAGAAACTCGAACAATTCCAGATAGTTGATTTGGTAATTCGGATATCAACGCCTTTTTAAAAGTTTCCAAGTCACCATCTATCGAATTATACTTTTTATGTAACTTTTTCACATCTTTTGAGAACTCAGGCACTTCTTCAAAATCAGTCATCTTCGTATTCTCTTACAGAAAACAGAGCATCTCTATAAAATACCAATTCATAGTCAATAATGTCATTATCTTCAGTTGCTTTATAGGGTATGTCCCTATGTGAAAACTCGCTAATTCGTGTGGCATTCATATGTGAATACTTCGATATAACATCATCGATAACTTGAATTTCATTCCCATTAAGCAAACTGCCATCGGGGGTTTTTTGTGATAAAAACTTTTGTTGGTCATATTTCCCATATTGTGTCGCAAGTGGTATGATCTTACCTTCTTCCTCAAGTTCTTTCATCACTTCATCAAAATGACATGGGGCAGGGCCACGTGGTAATTTGCGATATGACTCACTTGATATTTTCTTTTCGTATAATTCGTAATAGTCAAAATCTGAGAAATACGATAGCTTAAATAAAACAGTCTTTCCAACGTTTTCCAAATTACCACACTGATGAATTATATAATGAAGAAACTGTTTGAATTTTTCTCTATTGAATTCCTCACTATCTAAAGCGTCAGTCAATTATATAACCTCTTTTCCTCTATATATAATTTACAATGTGGATTGTATATAAGGTTTTTCCAATCCCCCATGTGACGTGCAACCACCTATCTTAAGCCCCATCCTAGCCACACCCGCACTTAAGACCCCGCCTCACAATTGATTTTAGAATATAGTTGCTTCACGCCTTAAACTTTCACTCACAAAAGATAATCTCACAGTAATTTCCCGTACCAATTGAACCATGCCATTTTTACCCCCCAAATCCAGATCAAAACGCCTGTTTTTTGTGCAACTCACTCCAATACATTCCATTTCACCATTTATCTTCCAGATCCTCTTCAAATTATGAGCTATGCACGCCAGGCTAAATTCCGCTCCCACACCATTAAGTCCTCTCGTTAAAAACTCCCGTAACCCAAGATTCTGTTTGATATGACCAAACACCAGTTCCACTGTTTTTGATCTAACCTGATAGACCTTCTGTCCTTCCACTGACTCCATCTTTTCAGCCATTTCCCGCTTATTCGCCTCATTTCCGTAACATTTGATCAACTTTGGTTTACGCTTGCTTCTTGTGCAGAATTTTTTATCCTGGCACTTACCGCATCCGGTTCCTCGATAAACCCTCGCATGTTTTCCCTTATACTTGTCAAAGTATTCAAAACTGAATCTCACTCTATTCTCATTCGGACAAACAAATTCGTCTTTTTCAGCATCATACTCGAAATTCTCTTTGTCAAACTTCTTCGTCCTCCTTTCTTTTCCTTTCATCCTGGAAGCAAGCTTTTCGTGAGGGATATATCCATCCAAACCATTTTCATTCAAGAAATCAATGTTTTTTGCGGAATGATAACCATTATCAGCAGTTATAATTGTATCTTCGGACAGTTTACCAAAAATCTCTTCAGTCTGCTCTATTTGTGGCTTTAATTGGTTTACATCTCTTGCATCTTGAACTACATCCTCTGAAACGATTATTCCTTGTTCAGCATCCACTGTTACCTGTGGATTGTACGAGAACTCGGTGAAATGCTTTTATTCTTCATAAATCTGCTTTCTGGATCTGTAAAACTGATAAAATCGTTCGTTGATACTTCAAGTTCATTCTGGGAATTTTCAAGCTGATTTTCGATTCTGTTCTTCTCTTTCTGATCGCCTTTTTTGTATTGGTCGATGATTTTTTCTGCTTTTTTCTTCCTTATCTTTTCTTTAACGTCTTTAA
>Ga0209345_10003221_pt1 | contig 17007 bp, 15 predicted proteins | sample Cruoilmetagenom7_FD_187294 | JGI IMG/M metagenome (GOLD analysis project Ga0209345, IMG submission 187294) | Oil polluted marine microbial communities from Coal Oil Point, Santa Barbara, California, USA - Sample 7 (SPAdes) (version 2) | ecosystem: Environmental > Aquatic > Marine > Oil seeps ...
TGTAAAAAACTAAAAAAGGCCAACTCGATAGAGATGGCCTTGTAAAAAATATAAATATATTATTTTAAAACAATACGTTTTTTATTTTTTTCTAGTACTTTTTCACCAATGCCTTTAACCGCCAGCAATTGCTCCACTGACGTGAAGGTGCCATTGGCTTCCCGGTACTTAATGATATCTTGGGCACGTTTTATACCGACACCATTTAGCCCCTCAGATAACTGCTCTTCACTGGCCGTATTGATATTGACTATTGCAACCTGCCCTACCGCTGAGGCAGCTGAGGAATCAGCAGCAATCGCTGATGTCTGCCATAAAGGTAATAGGGTAACTAAGGAAAGTAATAAAATTTTGGTAAAGAACTTTACCTGTTTCATGTCGAACTCCTTGTGCCAAAAGGCACTCCATTTCAGTTTTACACGGCACTTCATGTGCCGCTGTGGTTAATCTTGCGAGATTTCCTGATTAATCGCAAGTAACGTTGATACGGGATCGTCAGACTGAGTAATAGGTCGTCCAATCACGAGGTAGCTGCTGCCATTTGCCATAGCTTGGGCAGGAGTCACAACCCGACGCTGGTCATCTCTCACTGCAGACGCTGGACGAATTCCCGGTGTTACCAGGGAAAACTTATCTCCTAACGCCTGACGCAAGCTCTGTGCTTCCATAGCAGAAGAGACCACACCATCCATACCAGAATTTTTAGCAAGCGCAGCCAACCGGTGAACCTGCTGTTCAGGGCTACAGTTAAAACCAAGCTCATTCATATCATTCTGATCAAAGCTGGTTAAAACTGTTACGGCAATCAACAACATTTCACTATTACTCTGTTCTAGAGCATTTTTTGCCCCTTCCATCATTCTACGACCACCTGAGGCGTGAACATCAGTCATCCATACTCCAAGGTCTGCTGCTACTTTTACGGCGCTAGAAACTGTATTGGGAATATCGTGAAATTTCAGATCAAGGAATACATCAAAACCTTTTGTAACTAATCTCTGAACAAACTCAGGACCAGACAGGGTAAACAATTCTTTACCCACTTTTAATTTACAAAGTTCTGGTGAAACTGAATCCACAAACTGATTAGCTTCCAAAGCACTATTGTAATCCAGGGCAACAATAACCTTGGAATCAATAGTTGTTGAACTACTAACTTTTTCGCCACTACTCATTTTAAAATCACCAACTTTACTTGCCCCAATTTATTCACCCACCATGTCTCGAATAGGCTTGACTGTTTCCCAAGTTTGGCACTGTGGGCACAACCAGTGTAATTGCGCACCCTTGAAGCCACATTTCGAACAACAATAACTTGGCTGATTCTGTAGTATTGAGCTTAAAACATTTTTTAGCAGTAATAAGTTATCTTTCACTGCGCCATCTACATTTTTTAAATGGATATCAATAAGGCTATGAACCCCTTTGATAGAGGGTGCAGTTTTAAGGTATTCCGCCAAAAAATCTGCCGCCTTATCTTCACCTTCCTTTTCTCGAACAACCTCAGCCAAGGCTTTCAAAACACTACTTCCAGGGTACTGACCAAGCCAATGCCGAAACTGCTTAGTGAGCCCATCCTGGTCATTCAAATGCTCGTAACATTGACGTACGGATTTCAATACTTCTGGCAAATAATCTGGTTGTTGTTGAGGAATCATACTATAGCGTTTAAGTGCTAGATGGTAATTACAGGAGAGCACCTCTTGATCACCCCAAAGTATATTAGCCCTAGCAGAATTTTTATTTAATTTAAGAGCAGCTTTTAAATGTCGCCGCACTTCTAGGTGATCGCCTTTAGTTCGTGCCTGTTCAGCCAGCTCACAGCAAAAATGTGCTTGTTCAATGGCAAGTTCATCTCTGTTTCGACCAGATAGTTTCTTTTCCATCACTCCAGCGGCGCGAATAGCTTTTTCCCACTCCTGCTCATCCCTGTAAATTTGCACCAGATGACGCAGAGACTGCTGACGATATTCCCCAGAAATATCATCCACTAGCTCTAAGAACAATCGCTCTGCACGATCAAACAATCCAGCTTTGAGAAAGTCTCTAGCTAATTCAAGGTGTGCCTGCCGCATTTGTTGTGGACTAATGTTAGAGCGGGAAAGTAAATTTTGGTGTACACGAATGGCTCGATCCACTTCACCCTTTTGGCGCATCAAGTTTCCAAGCGCCAAATGTGTTTCTAGGGTATGAGGGGTAACTTCTACTGATCGGATAAAGACGTCAATGGCCTGATCAGGCTGCTCATTGAGTAAGAAATTAACACCCTGAAAGTAGTGTTTTGTCAGTTCACTATTGGGCTTTTTGTGTGTTTTTCGGGTAATACTGGCACGGCCAAAAAACCATGCTAATACAACCAATACTATCAGCAAACAAATATAGGGCACTTCGGACATCATTAAAACCAGACTAACCCAGCTTTACTGTATCGGTATCTTTTTCTGTAGATGCCTTCATTTTATCTAGCTGTTTATTCAAACGTTTAGCGCGATGATTTAGTCTAACTAGCGATGGTGAGCTGGCGACTAAAGCAACGATACAGCCAATGGCAAAAGTTGCTAGCAACCACAACCCTCCCGGCAATGGCTTCGCTTCAAAACCAAATAATTTAAATATTATGGGATCAGGGTTATCTATAACCACCCAAATGCCCAAGCAAATAGCAACGATTGCTATGAGAAGCCACCAAAGTTTTTTTAACAATGCCATGTTCCTAAATACCTTGAAATTCCCATAAAAAAACGGCAAGCCAAATGCCTTGCCGTTTATTGTAACTAAAGTTATCTCTTTTAGCCTCGATTATCGAGACTAAATAGCACATCAAGGTGCTTAACTTGTTGTCAGGCTATCATTGACTCTTTCTCGTAACTCTTTACCTGGCTTAAAGTAAGGCACTGATTTTCCAGATAATTCTACAGAATCTCCCGTTTTTGGATTACGGCCGATGCGAGGAGCGCGGTAATGAAGACAGAAGCTACCAAAGCCTCTAATTTCAATTCGGTCGTTATTCACAAGAGACTGCGTCATTCGCTCGAGAATCATTTTTACAGCAAGCTCAACATCCTTAGGAGGAAGCTGGTCCTGTTGCGTCACAATATGGTCGATCAATTCTGATTTTGTCATAACAATCTAACTATCTATTAAGGCTTACCAATTATGGATTGAACCTATGGTGGATTAAAAAAGGGGTAATGTCACCATTACCCCTCTAATCTAACCACTACTTCTCTTTAGTGTCCATCTGAGCTTTGATTAAATCACCGATAGTCGTTGGGGCAATATTATCCGTTTCAGATTTTTTATGCTCTTTAATCGCTGCTTTTTCTTCTGCAACATCCTTAGCTTTAATGGAGAGGTTAATAGTGCGATTCTTACGATCTACATTAACAATCTTCGCTTCTACTTCTTCACCTTCATTAAGAATCTTGCTTGCATCTTCTACTTTTTCACGTGAAAGTTCAGACGCTTTTAGATAAGCCTCTATTCCTTCACTTAAGACAACAACTGCACCTTTGGCATCCACTTCTTTAATGGTACCCGTAACAATTGTGCCTTTATCATTTTCAGCAGTGTAATTAGAGAAAGGATCATCAGACAGCTGTTTCATACCCAGAGAAATACGTTCTCTATCGGGGTCTATAGACAAGATGACAGTTTCAACCTCATCACCTTTCTTGTAGTTACGAACTGCTTCTTCGCCCACTTCATCCCAAGAAATATCAGAGAGATGAACCAAACCGTCGATACCACCATTAAGGCCAATAAAGATACCAAAATCAGTAATAGACTTGATATTACCAGTGATTTTTTCACCTTTAGCATGAGTAGTACCGAACTCATCCCAAGGGTTCATGAAGCACTGCTTGATACCCAGAGATATACGACGACGCTCTTCGTCGATATCCAGGATCATCACTTCTACCTCATCACCCAATTGAACAACTTTGGATGGGTGAATATTTTTGTTAGTCCAATCCATTTCAGAAACGTGAACCAGACCTTCAACACCGTCTTCTAACTCAGCGAAACAACCGTAGTCAGTAAGATTGGTAATTGTTGCCTTAACACGCGCACCTTCTGGGTAACGACCTGAGATATCAGCCCATGGATCTTCACCCATTTGCTTCATACCCAGAGAAACACGACTGCGCTCACGATCAAACTTCAATACTTTTACGTCGATCTCATCACCAACATTAACGATTTCACTTGGATGCTTGATACGCTTCCAAGACATATCGGTAATGTGTAACAGACCATCAATACCACCAAGATCAACAAAGGCACCGTAGTCGGTGAGGTTTTTAACAATACCTTTCAAGGTAATGCCCTCTTCCAACTTAGCGAGTAATTCATCACGCTCTTCGGTGTTCACTTGCTCCATCACAGCGCGACGAGAAACTACAACATTATTACGTTTCTGATCCAGCTTGATGACTTTAAATTCGAGAGGTTTGTTTTCCAGGTGTGCTGTGTCACGTATCGGACGCACATCAACCAATGAACCTGGCAAGAAGGCGCGAAGGCCATTCACATCAACCGTAAAGCCACCTTTGACCTTACCACTGATAATACCTGTAACAACTTCCTCGGCTGTATGAGCTGCTTCAAGCTCAATCCAAGATTCTGCACGGCGGGCTTTTTCACGAGACAGGCGAGTGGCACCGAAGCCATCTTCTACCGCTTCCAAAGCAACCTGTACTTCATCGCCTATTGCAAGGCTGATTTCTCCGTTATCGTCAAAAAACTCATTTTTGGCAATAACGCCTTCGGATTTCAAACCGGCGTGTACTGTTACCCAGTCTTTATCAATATCAATGATCACACCAGTGACAATCGCACCAGTGTTCATTTCGACGGTTTTTAAACTTTCTTCAAATAATTCTGCGAAGCTTTCGCTCATGGAGGTATACCTATGAATATGAGCTACGGGTATTTTAAAGTCCTAGGGCTATTGACCACTAGGAGCATTACCATAGACTCTTTAACCGCATTACCAGTTATGCGGGCTATTAGTTAAAGGCTGGAACGGCCATTTCTGATTCTATACCGTAGCAGCCAACCTGTACTTCTTACTGCTCTATTTTCTTACTTGTGTACTAAAAACATATGTACTATTTAATACTGCTTATTGCCGTAGCTGAATTCCGTTTTTTTCAACGATTTCAAGTCCGGAATCCAACACCTCATCAATGCTCATTTTAGAGCTATCCAACACCACAGCGTTGTTGGCAGGAACAAGCGGAGAGGCTTTGCGGTTCATATCCCGCTCATCCCTTTTTTGAACCTGCTCGACGAGGGCGGCAAGGCTAACACTTTCCCCCTTATCTATCAACTGCTTATAGCGCCTTTCTGCACGCTCTTCTGGACTGGCAGTGAGGAAGATTTTAGCATCGGCATCTGGGAACACTACTGTTCCCATATCGCGACCGTCAGCTACTAAACCTGGTGCTACAGCAAAAGCCCGCTGCCGCTGTAATAAAGCTACTCGCACCTCAGGGAAAGCTGCCACTTCAGAGGCCTCAGAGCCAACACCTTCATTGCGAATAACCGAAGATACGTCTTCACCTTCTAGTATCACTTTTGGTTGCATGCCGTTTTCATTCATATGAAAAGCAATATCCATATGTTCTGCCAACACAGCCAAAGACTCCACATTATCAAGCTCAACACCATGACGCTTGGCGGCCACTGCCAACAACCTATATAAGGCCCCACTATCAAGGTAATGAAACCCCAACTTATTAGCCAGCAATTGACAGACTGTCCCTTTTCCAGAGCCACTGGGGCCATCAATCGTAACTATGGGTACACGTTTTTCACTCATCGTTTTTCCTCGACAATCCTTAACCCAGCCTTATTGGCAAGTGCCACAAACCCTGGGAATGATGTCGCAACATTGTTGCAATTCTTTATCAAAATACTGTCTTTGGCGCGCAAAGCAGCAATAGCAAACGACATGGCAATACGGTGATCATCTTCACTATTCACCACGCCACCACCAATATCTCCACCCTGAATAACAATACCATCAGGTGTTGGGTTAACATTAACCCCAAGAATTTGTAATCCATCGGCCATTGCCTGAATACGGTCACTCTCTTTCACCCGCAATTCTTCTGCACCAGTAAGGACAGTCCGCCCTTCAGCACAGGCTGCAGCAATAAACAATGCAGGAAATTCATCAATAGCCAATGGGACTTGATCTTCAGGAATATCAATACCATGTAGGGGGGCATAACGTATCTGAATATCCGCTACAGGCTCGCCACCCACTTCGACCTGATTTTTTAGCTGAATATCCGCCCCCATCATTTGCAATATATTAATGACACCAATACGCGTTGGATTGATACCAACGTGGGGCAAAGTAAGGTCTGAGCCAGGGGCAATAGCTGCGGCCACCATATAAAATGTAGCCGAAGAAATATCAGCAGGGACATCAATTGTTGTTGCTGTCAGTTCACCGCCACCAGTTAATTCCGCCACAGCTCCGTTTCGATTTACCTCATAGCCAAACCCAGCAAGCATTCTTTCCGTGTGATCACGTGTTGGCGCTGGCTCTGTAGTTGATGTCTTACCATCTGCATATAGCCCAGCCAACAAAACACAGGATTTAACCTGAGCACTGGCCATAGGCAATTGATAATCAATTGCTTTTAAGGGTTGCCCGCCCTTAATACGCAACGGCGGTCGGCCTCCCTCTTCAGTTTCAATCACCGCTCCCATTTGACGTAAGGGGGCTGCCACTCGCTCCATTGGACGTTTTGATAGGGATTCATCCCCGGTTAACTCCACATCGAATGATTGAGCCGCTAACAACCCTGACAAGAGCCTCATGGAAGTGCCGGAGTTACCCAAATAAAGTGGCCCCGCTGGAACCTTAAGACCATGAAGTCCAACGCCATGTATTGTCACACGGCCATCAATTGGACCTTCTATTACCACACCCATATCTCTAAATACTTGTAATGTAGCCAGGCTATCTTCACCTTCTAAGAAACCGGTTACTTCTGTAACACCGTTGGCCAATGAGCCCAACATAATAGAGCGATGAGAAATTGATTTGTCGCCTGGGATACGAAGTTTCCCAGAAACCGAGCCACCAGGAGCCACTCTATAATCGATAGTTTGTGTCATGGGTTCCAAATAAGCCTTATTTTCAAGCATCTTGGTGAAATGATTGCGTGCTTCACTAGCCCGGGTAAAAATACCCAGTAAATATTCACTATCTCCCACAATCATGGCCTGTTTTATATTTTCAATATGATCAGTGAGATTACCTAGCACCGAGAGCACAGCCTGATCATTCGCCATCAAAATATCGTGCCACATCAATGGATCACTGGCGGCAATACGGGTGAAGTCTCTAAACCCCCCTGCGGCGTAACGGAATATTTCCTGGTTATCCCGCATGTTAGATAGTGTGTCAACTAAGGCATATGCCAACAGGTGGGGCAAATGACTGGTAGCAGCCAATACCTCATCATGCTCGGCAACGGGCATTTCACTGACGACAGCACCTACACCACGCCACAGCGATTGAACTCGCTGCAAATGTTCAGCGCCTGTTTCAGGCAAGGGGGTCAAAATTACGCGATGATCGTCAAATAGCCCAGGATTAACGGCATCAACTCCACTTTTTTCTGATCCAGCAATGGGGTGGCCCGGTACAAATTGGGAGGGGATTTCTCCATAAGCTTCGTTAACCGCCTTAACTACACTACCCTTAACGCTTGCTACGTCAGTAATTGTTACGGTTTCAGCTAATAAGGGTTGAAGTTGGCTCACAATAGCTGGCACTGTCAGCGTTGGTACACCGATGACAACAACGTCACCTTCGCCCAGCTCGCCAGCCACATCCTCAATTTTACTCGCAACCCGATCAACAACATTTGCCTTTAGTGCCTTGGTCAGAGTATCTGGGCTTCGCGAAATACCAATTACCTCATGACACAACCCACGGTCACGAGCCGCCTTGGCTAGACTGCTGCCGATTAACCCCAAGCCAATGACTAATAGACGGTTAATTTTTTTCGTCATTAGCTCTGATCTCCAGGGCTTTCATTTCCAAACCTCTTATTTCCAAAACCCTCACTTCCAGAACCATGGTCTCCAGAACTATCACCCCCAAATTCCAGCAATTCACTCAACACATCCAGAAATCGCTGATTTTCCTCTGGCAACCCAATAGAGATACGCAAATGATTGGGCATATCGTAAAGGCCTATAGGGCGCACAATCACTCCTTGCTCAAGTAGCTTTTGATACAAAGACAAGGCATTCGGAACTTCCACAGCCACAAAATTTCCAGCCGAAGGAATAAAACTGAGCCCCAGTTGATTAAACCCAGAGGTCAGTTGTTGATACCCTTTTTGATTTATTTCTAAGCTTTGCCTCAGGTAATCCTGATCATCTAACACTGCTACCGCGGCTGCCAACGCCATACTGTTAATATTAAAAGGCTGGCGGATTCGATTTAATATATCAGCTACATCTGGGTGCGAAATAGCATAACCGACACGCAGGGAAGCTAAACCATAGGCCTTGGAAAAGGTTCTGGTAATAACTAAATTAGGGTACCGACTCTGGAGAGCTAACGCAGAGCCATACTTAGGCTGGCTCGTAGACTCATTGTTGGCATATTCATAGTAGGCTTCATCAATAACAACCAGCACTTGTTCTGGCAAATTCGCCATCAGAGCTTCAATTTCATCTAGTCCTACCCAGGTACCCGTGGGATTGTTGGGGTTTGCAATAAATATCAAACGAGTACCGTCGTCTACAGCATTGGCTATAGCCTGTAGATCATGCCCCCAACCTTTTGCTGGTACAACAATTGAACTGGCCCCTTGGGCTGTTACTGCTAGCTGGTAGACAACAAAGGCATGCTGGGAAAAAATAGCATTATGCTCTACACCCAAGAATCCTCGAGCAAGCAAATCTAGTACATCATTAGATCCATTGCCCAGGGTCAATTGATCGGGGTTAACGGCATGCCTTTCTGCCAACTTACACTTTAAATAAAAGCCGTTGCCATCAGGGTAGCGAGCACCATCAATCAAAGTCGCTTCGATAGCTTTGCGCGCAACAGAGCTCAAACCCAGTGGGTTTTCATTGCTAGCTAATTTAATCGCACCCTGGATACCCAGCTCGCGCTCTAGCTCCTCAATGGGTTTACCACCCTGATAAGGCTTTAAATGCTGCACACCTGGTAACGCCAGGCCTTTAAAATCCGTGGTCATAATATTTACCAGATAAGCTATAACACTGCTTTTGGGTAGGAACCGAGCACCCTTAATTCTGCGACAACCTGACTGACTTCAGTCAGCACTGCTGCAACTTTTGGGTCATCTTTGTGGCCTTTGAAATCCACAAAGAATACATAGGTCCATTTGCCTGTGCGGGATGGCCGAGTTTCTACACGGGTAAGGTCTATACCCTCACGGTGAAAAGGCTCCAGCAGATTATGCAGTGCTCCGGGCTCATTTCGGGCTGCCACAATAATTGATGTTTTATCTTCACCACTAATAGCTATTCTTTCTCTACCAATGATTAAAAAACGTGTGGAGTTATCTGGCCTATCTTCAATTTTCTCGGAAAGCTTTTCCAAACCGTAAAGTTCAGCCGCCATATCCCCAGCAATAGCTGCGGAGTTCCACTCACCCTTAATGCGCTTGGCCGCTTCAGCATTACTACTAACCGCCACTCGCTCTGCTTTTGGATAATGAGCATCCAGCCATTGACGACACTGGGCCAAGGACTGGGTATGAGAATAAACCCGGGTAATATTGTCTGTATGAGTACTGGGGCCAACAAGTAGATGGTGGTGGATACGAAGCTCCACTTCACCACAGATTTTCAATGAAGAATCCAGGAAGGTATCCAGGGTATGGTTAATTACGCCTTCTGTTGAATTTTCTACTGGGACCACACCGTAATTAACAGCACCGGCATCCACTTCCCGAAATACTTCGTCAATGGCATTCATAGAAACTGTAATAGCTGAATGGCCGAAATGCTTTAATGCAGCCTCCTGGGTAAAGGTACCTTCTGGCCCCAAGAACGCCACTTTAATCGGTTGTTCCAGCGCCAAACATGCCGACATGATTTCACGAAACAGCCGAGCTACTTCTTCATTTCCTAGTGGCCCCTGGTTTTTCTCCATAATATTGCGGAGAACTTGCGCCTCCCTCTCGGGACGAAAGTATGTGGTATCACCAGCTGCCTGCTTTACCTCAGCCACTTGCTGGGCACAATCGGCACGCTCATTAATAAGCGCTAACAATTGATGATCAATCCCATCAATTTGTTCCCGGAGTTGCCCCAGCTTGTCTTGATTCGCCATACTTTCTTGCCTGCCTGTCTTTCTGTCCTTCTACCTAGCCAATTATTCTTCTGGCTCTTCGGTAGACTCTCCACTTTCAATCTCTTCTTGCTCTTCAATACGGGCCAACCCAACCATGGTTTCGTCCTTTTTCAAGCGAATAACTCGAACACCTTGGGTATTTCGGCCAAGTACAGAAATTTCCTCTCCACGAGTTCTTACCATAGTGCCTTGATCAGAGATCAGCATGATTTCATCGCCTTCAAAGAGCTGAACGGCACCTACCAAGGGACCATTTCTCTCACTGGCTTGCATTGCAATCATGCCCTTACCACCACGACCTTTGGTTGGGAATTCAGTCAGTGCAGTTCGCTTACCATAACCATTATTAGACACGGTCAGTACACAGCCATCCTCTTCTGGTATAACCATTGAGAGCACTTTGTGCTCTTCTGGTAAACGCATACCACGAACACCCTTCGACACACGACCCATAGCCCGAACATCAGACTCGGCAAACCGTACGGCTTTACCTTCACTGCTAAATAACATGACATCACAATTACCGTCAGTAATCGCACTGCCCACAAGATAATCACCTTCCACCAAATCAACGGCACGTAACCCAACGCTGCGAGGACGAGAGTACTGCTCCAGAGAAGTTTTCTTCACGGTACCATTGGCGGTCGCCATGATGACAAACTTATCTTCACTGTACTCATCTACAGTCAAAATACTGCTAATACGCTCATCTTCATCAAGGGGCAACAAATTCACCATTGGTCGCCCACGAGAATTACGCCCTGCCACAGGAATTTGATAAACCTTCAACCAGTACACTTTACCCAAGTTAGTAAAACAGAGGATGGTACTGTGCGTGCTGGCGATCAGCAGATGTTCTACAAAATCCTCATCTTTCACTGCAGTGGCAGATTTACCCATACCACCGCGACGCTGCGCCTGATAATCACTTAATGGCTGTGTTTTGGCATAGCCACCGTGAGAAATCGTTACCACCCGATCTTCTTCGGTAATCAGGTCTTCAATAGTGAGATCATGCTGAGATTCAACAATTTCACTGCGACGATCATCACCAAACTCTTCGCTTACCGCCTGTAGCTCTTCACGAATCAGTTGCATCAGCACACTGGCATCACCAAGAATCCTCAGGTATTCAATGATTTCCTCTAGCTTTTCCTGGTATTCAGCCAGCAGCTTATCGTGCTCCATACCCGTAAGGCGGTGTAAACGTAACTCAAGAATCGCCTGGGCTTGTGCCGGCGATAAATAATATTGCCCGTCACGCATACCAAAACTGGGCTCCAAACCTTCAGGACGGCTTGCATCACTACCCGCACGCTCCAAAAGTTGAGCTGCATTACTGGCATCCCAACCCCTCGCAATCAAACGCTCTTTTGCCTCAGTAGGAGAAGGAGACGATTTAATTAACTCAATAATTTTATCAATATTGGCAATGGCAACTGCCAGACCTTCGAGAATATGCCCTCGCTCACGGGCTTTACGCAGCAGGTATACGGTACGACGTGTAACCACCTCACGGCGGTGGCGAACAAACGCTTCTAGCATTTCCTTAAGGTTAAGGGTGCGAGGCTGGCCATCTACCAAAGCGACAATATTAATACCAAACACGTTCTGCAGCTGAGTTTGAGCATAAAGGTTGTTGAGGATAACCTCACCCACCTCACCTCTCTTCAGCTCAATAACAACCCGAAGACCATCTTTATCTGACTCGTCTCGCAGCTCAGAAATACCTTCAATTTTCTTTTCTTTTACTAATTCAGCAATACGCTCAATCAAACGCGCTTTATTTAGCTGATAGGGAAGCTCCGTGATAATAATAGTTTCGCGACTAGTTTTTTCATTCACTTCTACTGTGGCGCGAGCTCTTACGTAAATTCGTCCACGACCAGTGCGATAAGCCTGAATAATCCCCGCCCGACCATTAATAATTGCCGCTGTGGGGAAATCTGGACCGGGAATATGCTCCATTAACTCATCAATGGAAATATCAGCATTTTCAATCAAGGCCAAACAGCCATTAACCACTTCTTTAAGGTTGTGAGGGGGAATATTGGTGGCCATTCCCACCGCAATACCAGAAGAACCATTAACCAGAAGGTTAGGCACCCTGGTCGGCATGACTTCCGGAATTAGCTCAGTGCCATCGTAATTTTCCACATAATCAACGGTTTCTTTATCCAGATCCGCTAACAATGAATGGGCAATCTTAGCCATCCGAATTTCGGTATAACGCATGGCTGCTGCAGAATCACCGTCCACAGAACCAAAGTTCCCCTGCCCATCTACCAGCATGTAGCGCAGCGAAAAGGGCTGAGCCATACGTACAATGGTGTCATATACCGCAGAATCACCGTGTGGGTGATACTTACCAATTACATCGCCCACAACACGAGCAGATTTTTTATAAGACTTATTCCAGTCGTTGTTGAGCACACTCATTGCAAACAACACACGTCGGTGAACAGGTTTTAGCCCATCTCTCACATCAGGCAGGGCTCGACCCACAATCACGCTCATCGCGTAATCGAGATAAGACTGCCGCAATTCGTCTTCGATGTTTACAGGTATGACTTCTTTAGCTAATTCACCCATGTTACCGCTAATTCCCCTTGCGCATATTGACGGCCAAGCCGCCTAAACAAGCGCGGGATGATACCACAAAATGTCCCGCCTTCGTCCCCATAATAAGCTCTGTTTAATGATCTTTTTTGCAAGGGTATACTGCCTATTCCAAACATGACCCAAGGAATACCTCTGCAATGGCAGCCACATTAGTAGACCTGCTCATTTCAGCTCGCTGGATTATCCCAATTATCCCCAAAGGGAAAATATTTGAAGACTGTACTGTAGTCATCGATCAGGGAAAGATAGCCGCACTTTTGCCTACCGCGGAAGCCACCAGAAAATATACGGGCAAAGAACATATTGAGCTGGACCAACAAGCTTTACTGCCTGGTTTGATTAACTCACACGGTCATGCCGCAATGAGCCTTCTCCGCGGTTATGCTGATGATTTACCACTGCACTCCTGGCTGGAAAATCACATCTGGCCTGCGGAAGCGCAATGGGTCAGTCCAGATTTTGTTCGCGATGGTACAGAATTGGCCATTGCTGAGATGATTCGCAGTGGCACCACCTGCTTCTCTGACATGTACTTTTTTCCAGATATAGTGGCTGAAACAGCCAACCAAACGGGAATACGCAGTCAAATAGCTTTCCCTATTTTTGATTTCCCTTCGCCATGGGGCAGAGGCCCCGATGACTATATTCATAAAGGACTACAACTTCACGATGACCACAAAGATCGCAACCTTATTCGTATTGCTTTTGGCCCGCATTCTCCCTACACCCTGTCCAATGAACCTATGGAAAAAATAGCAACTTATGCTGAAGAATTAGATACTTGCATACAAATCCATCTGCATGAGACCGAGCAGGAAATATCAGATCACGTAAACAAACATGGAAAAAGACCCATAGAGCGCCTTGTGGACATTGGGCTAATGTCACCCCTGACCCAATGTGTCCATATGACACAAGTAAATGACCAAGATATTGCCACCCTGATCGAACACAATGCTCATGTGATCCACTGCCCTAAGTCCAACCTCAAACTTGCTAGCGGCTTTTCTCCCATTACTGAATTAGCCAAAAATGACATCAATGTCGCTTTAGGGACAGATGGTGCTGCCAGCAACAACAGCTTGGATATGTTTAGTGAAATGTCCACAGCAGCCTTGGTTGCAAAAGCCGTTTCTGGCAATGCCAGTGCTATTAGTGCCCATGAAGCACTAGAGATGGCGACAATCAATGGAGCTAAAACTATGGGCTGGGCTGACCATATAGGAAGTATTGAAATCGGAAAATCCGCCGATCTTATTGCCATAGAATTGAGGACAATAGAATCTGAACCCCTGTATAATCTTCCCTCTCAATTGGTGTATACCCAAACGGGTAACAGGGTCAGCCACGTTTGGGTTAAAGGAGCAGCACTGATGGTAAAACGGGAACTCCAAACCCTAAATGAACACGAAATATTGACAAAAGCCCAACAATGGCAAAAACAACTGGCCATATAGACCTAATCTCACCGAACAGACTCGACCGAGAACAAAGTCTAAAACCTTTACTGGAATATATTGATGTCATCCCCCAACGTATCACCTCAGAACATTGATCGTACTGAAATCGCCAAATTTGAAGCCCTGGCAAGCCGCTGGTGGGACAAAGAGAGTGAGTTCAAACCACTCCATGATATCAATCCACTGAGAGCCAACTGGATTGATGAACGCTCCCCTGTTGCTCAGAAAAAGGTGTTAGATGTAGGTTGTGGAGGAGGGATTCTATCTGAATCTATGGCTCAACGAGGAGCCCATGTAACGGGTGTTGATATGGGTAAAGCGCCGCTAGCTGTGGCCCAACTACACAGCCTGGAAACAGGCATTAAAGTAAACTACCAACAAAACACTGCTGAGGGTATGGCAGCAAAGCATGCTGGGGAGTACGACATTGTCACCTGCCTGGAAATGTTAGAACATGTTCCGGACCCAAGCTCTGTAATCAGAGCCTGCACAGAATTGGTAAAACCCGGCGGGCATGTATATTTCTCAACCATCAATCGTAATCCTAAAGCGTATATATTTGCTGTACTTGGTGCGGAATACCTACTCAAGCTGTTACCCAAAGGAACCCATGATTATAGTAAATTTATTCGCCCTTCTGAGCTCTGTAATTGGATTAGAGAAGCAGGCCTTGAATTACAAACAATGACTGGAATGACCTACAATCCGCTCACCAAACACTACAAACTCAACGACAAAGACGTTGATGTTAATTACATGATCTACGCACAAAAACCAGCCTAACAATAATCACGCAACCGGAAGCCTCCCTTGTGAAAAAAGCACTTTTTCAGGCTGTATTATTTGACCTTGACGGCACTCTGCTTGATACCGCTCCCGATTTTCTGACAGCCACCAACTTACTACTCTCAAAAAAGGGGATGCCATTACTTAATGAGGGTAGTATTCGCTGGCTAGTCAGCCACGGCTCCGCGGGAATTATTCGCAATGCATTTTCGATGGATGAAGCCCATCAAGATTTTGAGCCCACCCGGCAAGAGTTACTTGCTTTGTACAAAGACAATTTAGCTGATAAAACACAACCCTTTAATGGCATTAAAGAATTACTTCTGGAGCTGGGGCGGCAACAAACCCCTTGGGGCATTGTGACCAACAAACCAGAACTTTATACCCTGGCTATACTCGAGCAATCACCATTAACTCCTAACCCGGCAACCATCATATGTCCCGACCATGTAAAAAATACAAAACCAGACCCAGAATCAATTATTCTGGCTTGTAATCAACTCGGTATAGAGCCAAAAAATACGGTTTATATCGGCGATCATCTGAGGGATATTGAGGCTGGTCTAAGAGCAGGAACAACAACTATTGCTGCAGGCTACGGCTATATTAGCGACGACGAAGATATCTCAAGCTGGGGAGCGCATCACACTGTCCGCTGCGCTACCCAACTACACGACTTGATCTTCAAGTAATAACTTTTTTAGATTACTAGTTTTAGACGCTTAGTCATAAATGACTAGCCTTAAATTAACAACAAAAAAATAAAACTATAAGAGAGCCCGATATTATGGACCCAAAGCACACTCAGGATTCACAAAGTTATAGTGCCTCAAAAAATCTGCTCGCAGGAAAAATTATTGCTGTCACTGGTGCTAGTGATGGTATTGGAGCTGTTGCCGCTAAAACTTTTGCGTCCTATGGTGCCACTGTAATACTGATTGGTCGTACTGTACCCAAACTAGAGCAGGTATATGATGCTATCGAAGCCGCCGGGGGCGCTCAACCTGCCATCTACCCTATCTGCTTAGAGGGTGCCGCAGAAAAAGATTACGAAGATATGCATGACCGACTTGAGGAAACTTTCGGACATATTGATGGACTGCTACATAACGCCGCAGAACTGGGTCAACGTACACCCATTGCCAGCTACAAATTAACTACCTGGCAAAAAGTTATGCAAGTTAATGTCACCGCTGAATTTATGATGACAAAAGCGTTGCTGCCTCTATTGGAAAAATCTGACAGTGCCTCCCTGATCTTTACTACATCTGGTGTTGGGCGGGTTGGCAAGCCTTTCTGGGGAGCCTATGCAATATCTAAATTTGCCACCGAGGGCTTTGCACAGGTGTTAGCCCATGAGTTAGATGGCACCAGCAACATTAGAGTCAACTGCATCAATCCTGGTGCCACGAGAACTCGCATGAGGGCTACAGCCTTTCCTGCAGAAAACCCCTCTACCGTCAAAACACCTAAAGACATCATGCCTCTCTACCTATACCTCATGGGCAAAGATAGCCAGGGGGTTACAGGCCAATCACTTGATGCTGAAGTAAATCAGTAAAGCCTACTCTCATTAATACAAGGCAACGGCTCTGCCTAACCGTCAACAAGTGTTTGAGAATTATGCTCCGGGCTTCTTCTCATGTTCATAAATGGACGCTCTACAAAGAGATATACTATTCCAGCAATAAAAAACGTTAACGGAAAACCTAGAGTGATTACTATCCCAATTTTTTGCCAATAGGATAAAGCACCTGCTGCCTCTTGATA
>Ga0209345_10003222_pt1 | contig 17007 bp, 17 predicted proteins | sample Cruoilmetagenom7_FD_187294 | JGI IMG/M metagenome (GOLD analysis project Ga0209345, IMG submission 187294) | Oil polluted marine microbial communities from Coal Oil Point, Santa Barbara, California, USA - Sample 7 (SPAdes) (version 2) | ecosystem: Environmental > Aquatic > Marine > Oil seeps ...
CACTGATAAAATATGTGGGGTGTTGTATCTTTTTAAGTTCTAGAAGTATCTCTTTGATATTTGAAATATTTGTATCTATCAAATCACCAGTTAAAGCTACAAAATCTATTTTGGTTTTATTTACTGTATCAATAAGATTTGATAACTCTTTTTGTGTAGTTTTTTTATTGATATGAAGATCACTTAAGTGTAGTATCTTCATATCTACAAAATGATGATATTTTTTTTCTATAGGTATCTCTACAATAGAGGGTTTGATATCTAAAGTTGTTTTTTGAAACTTAGTGAAAAATCGAGTCAATACTTTCATCTTCTTTTATAAATTCTATTGAATTTACTTTGTTGTTCTTAAATCGTATAACACTTAAAGCTTCATCATGTTGTGGAAATATTTTATTTTCTTCATACATAAGCATAAGGGTATATTTATATTTTCTCATTTTTGGTAAAGCAAAAAGTGAAGTTACAAATGATGGCATAGTATGTATATCTGAGATATATACAATTTTATTTTTCTCTAAAAATCCATTTTCTTGTTTTTTTAGGTATTCATTCACTTTACTTGAAGTGTCTTTTGCAAATGATACTAAAAATACCTCATAATTATCACTACTAATAGTGTGTACCTTATCAAATTGATCTGGAAGATTAAAAGGTGTAAGTGTATCTCCTATTTTTAAAACATTTGCAAAACTTAATACGGCAGTAAAAGTTAAAATCAGTAATATTTTGAACATCTATTTTTCCTTGAGGTTTAAATTTATATTAATATCTACTTGGTCTCGCACAGTTAGAAATATCATAACTGGTGGTTCAATATCAAAATCAGACATTTTGATACTAAAAAGTGAATTAATCTGTACAGTACCATTTTCTTTTGAAATCTTTGCTTTGATATTTATATTATTATTGACACCGTGAAGTGATAATATACCATGTAAGGTATAGTAAATATTTTCTTTTGTGATACTATTGATTGTGAAACTGATAGTCGAAAATTTTTCAGAACCTATTACTTCATGCATATGCTCATCTCTTTTACTATTATCTGAGATTAAATCAACACTAGAGATAAATATCACACCTTTAATTGACTCTATGGTATCTTCTATTGTAAGAGATGTACCTATATTTTTTGTTTGTGGATCAATAGTTGAATCCCCAAAAACTTCTGTATGAGCTTTTAATTGCCCCTCTTGTATTTGTAACATATTTGCAAAAGTGCAAATTGATATGAAAACTGTTGTGATTAAAATTCTAAACATAATATACTCCTTGTTGTAAATTTGTTTTTTTACTTGTAAATAGTTCGCTAGTTATTATAAAGCCTAGAAAGATTATAGGGATAAACATCATTAAATCTTCTAGAGCAAAAAATAGTCCAGCACCACTTGCAACCCAACCTATTAGTAACATGGATATTCCTATTTGTTTTATATTTTTTATTTTGATTAGTTCTTGTAAAATTATAGTATTGTAATATGATATCACAAATGGGTAAACAATACTTAATAATAATGGTTCTCTTATAAAATAAAACAGATATGAAAGTGCAAAGAAAGAGCCAATAAGCATCTCTTTGTGTTTGTATTGGAGTTGTAGTTTAATAGCAAACACTACACCAACAATATGAAATAACATAATCTCATAACTAAATCCTCCTCTCCATATAGGTATTTGAATATCTCTTGAGAGTGTTTCAAAAAGTGCTGAGTCTAAAAACACCCATAACATCATCATAATGATTGGATAATTGAGAGTTCTGTTTTTATTTTTTATTTTTTGTATATATTGGGTCTTTAACCAAAAAACACTTACTAAACTAATAGTTGTAAAAATAATACCGTATAGAATTCTATTCTCTACGGGTGTATTAAATAGTGAAGTTCCTAAAACATACGAGATACTTAAAATTGCTATAAAATCATTTGCAGTTGCTTTTTTCAAAGACTCTATAATCAAAGGTGCAATTCCCCCAACACTTAATCCTAAGATAAATAGCATTACAAAGTTAAGGTTTGGATAAAAAAATGTCACTATTAATTGTGCTATTAGAAGAAATTGTAATTTTTTATTGAGTTCGTATTTTATATAAGTACTCAAAATTGATCCAATCATTCCACCAATTGGCATAGAGATAATAAGTGTTAAATCTGAACCAAAATACTCCACAATACCTGTTTGTGCTATAAGCAGATAGTAGCATAGTTCAAATGCAATAAATAAAATTAAAGGTAGATTGAACATCTTATACCTCCTCTTTGTCAAATGGTTTATAGAAAACTAACAAATAGATAACTACATAGATAAAGTCAAATAAAAATATCCCTAAAGCTTCAAGTCCTAAACTGTTGTTTAGAAAAAGTGTAAGAAATATACTACTAATAAATACTCTTATGATAGCTGTAAGTTGAGTAAGTACTTGTGAGTGTTCTTTATGTCTATATGCCATATAATGTATAAATCCTGTCATACTTACAAAACCAAATACAACATATTCATAAACACCACTAAAGTTAAATCCAACTATAGGATATAAAGAAGATGCAAAGATAAACAGAAGTATTCCTCCAACACCATCACTAAATATTCCCAATATATTATATAACTCTAGTTTTGTATAGTTTGTATGAAATCTGATAAATACAATTAACGAACCTATACCAATAATTCCACCAATAGTTCTTATACTCCAAAGAATTTGAATATCAAGAGTTATAATACCAGCTTGAACAAAGCCAGAGATAGAAAGAGAGATAAGTATAATCATCATAGCTAGAATATATAGCTGCGAGAATATCTTTTTTTGTAACTCTTTGATAACTTCACCATATAAACTTAAAGCCATAAATAATACACCAACACCCATAGCAATGTGTGCATGAGCTACAATTAAATCATTTCTATGAAATAGCCATCGAATAGATTCTATAAAAAGAATATTTCCCTCCACATCTACAAATAAAAATCCAATAAGAGAGATAAGTAAAAGTTTTTTTGAACTATTTAGTATATTTGCATCTATGTACCATCTATAAAGTAGTGGAATATATAGTAAACTCAACCATTGGAAAAACCACTCTTGGTTGTATGAAAGTTCCCCTATAAATACTCTATGCAATACTGAAAGAATATAAAAGAAAAATGGGATTATCCAAAAGATATTCCATCTTGCTTTAAATTTTCCATTGTTAAGATATTTGATGATGAGGTAATAAATAGGAATTAAAGCCAAACTCATCCCTAAGGTATTATCCCCATGTGGACCACTAATAGTAGCTTCTACTTGTCCAATAGTTGGGTTCATAAGTATGATTAAAACAAATGGTGAAGCAATTACTACATATAAACATACTTTTATCCATAATGGGATAGTGTCATAGAGTTTTATATATCTATAAAGGCTAATGGCATAAAAAAGTCCTGCAAATGCTAAGATGAAATTCAAACTATAATGAAAATCATAAAATGCCAATCCACGATTTACCCCTAGAAGTAATGAAATAATCATAAAGATTAAAAATATATACCAAAAAATTGTATAGAGTTCTAAATAGTGTAATGCTTTTGTATCATATATGTTATCTTTTGAGATAATTAAAAATGGCAAATAAGAGAGCATTAAAGGGATAAATCCATATAACATTAATGAGATATGAATAGACCTTGTATTAATAGGATTTAATATATCTGAATGAAAATCAAATCCAAGAAGGTTTAAAGAGTATAACAACCCAAAAAATAATCCTAATGCAAAAAACATTAGTGAAAAGTAAAATTGTTTTTTAATAAATATTTGAAATTTTTCCATCGTTCATCTCGTAAATAGTATCTGCTAGTTTTGCTAGTGTTTTGTCGTGAGTTGCTACAACTATAGTAGTTCCAGATTCACACAATTGTTTTAAAAGTTCAAAAACTTTTTGAGAGTTTTTAGAATCTAAGTTTCCTGTAGGTTCATCTGCAAAGATGATTTTTGGTTGATTTGCTAAAGCACGAGCTATTGAGACTCGTTGTCGCTGACCTCCTGAAATCTCATTTGGATACCTGTTTTGTAACTCTGTAATCCCTAACAGTTTTAGATTTTCTAAAGTTTTTTTATTCTCTTTTTTATCTAATGCTAATTCAATATTTTCCTTTGTTGTTAAATAATTAATCAAATAATGAAATTGAAATACAAATCCGATATTTGTTTTTCTAAACGAATCAATATCTTTTATCTCTTTGGTGTTTGTATTTAGAAGAGTTATATCTCCACTAGTTGGTTTTAAAAGAGTTGAAAGAACTGAAAGTAGGGTTGATTTACCACTTCCACTTTCTCCTACTATTGCGATAAATTTCCCTTTTTCAATTGAGAGATTAATATTATCTAGAGCAATATCTTTATTGTAATAGTGGGTTAGATTTTGTACTTGTATCATCTATTCCCCTTTTGTATTAAAATAATAGGATCGATTTTTGAAGCACTTAAAGATGGTATTATTACACCTAAGGCACTCATTATTATTGAAGTGATAAAAATATAAAGTGATAACTCTAAAGTAATCTCTCCATTTACATATCCTTGTAGCGTTGTTGAGTGTTTTATAGCTAATAAAATGATATTTGATAGTATAAAAGCTGTAATAAATGAGACAACTCCCACTATGAAACTTTCAATTATCAAAGAGCTTGTAATCTTAAAACTACTTATTCCTAAAGCTCTTTTAATTCCAAATTCATCTTTTCTATCATTGACCGTAATACTCATAATAGAAGCGATGGCTAAAAGTCCCATAGAAAAAGCAATAAATGAGATAACATTTGATGAGGTTTTGATAATAGTAAATTGATTGTAATTTTCTATAAAGTAAGTTGTTTTTTTAGCTTCAATTGTATTACTTAAATTATTGATAGCTTTTAAAATACTATCTTTGTTACTGTTAAGTGTTGAGTTTACTAGGAATAGGGAAGCAGACTTATTAAAGATCTTACTTGCATCTTCTAAATTTAAAACTACACCACCATTTTCAAAGCCAATTTCACTTTCATATACACCACTTATTGTAAAGTTATGTGTTCCTATAGTTATATTTTTTTTATTGTAAAGTTGTTTGTATATTGAATTTCCTACGATAATTTGATTTTTTTTTGGATAAGTTCCAGAGAGTAGTTTGTAGTTTGAAAATCTATTTTGACTACTACCATAGATAGCAATGATAGGTAAATCTTCTACTGGACTTGCCCCAAATATGATTGCTGATACTTTAGTAACACCATTTATAGCTTCAATTCTAGGAATAAGTTTTGTATCAACATTACTAAAAAATGTATCAGAGATATTTTTTTGTGTTACTATCATATCTCCATCACTTTTAAGCATAGAGGAATACATAGTAATAATTCCTGTTGCTATGGAGGAGATAAGAAATATAGCAGTAATAGAAAATGTAAAGCTAAGAAATATTAAAAAAGTTTTTAATTTATTGGCAATTAAAGCTTTTAAAGCATTTGAAAACATATTTATCCTTTATTGTTGTGATTATAAATTATAGATATGAATTAACTATGAACATAATATGAAAAAAAATTCATATTGTGTTCATATTTAATGATTATAATTCTACTAGACACATACAAAGGCTATATTTACGGTAAGTAGAGAATATTAACTAAAATCAAATAACTCCTTTCCTCTTACACATTAATTACACTAACTAAAAAATTACTAAAAACCAGATGTAGCCTTGTAAGTGTTATGACAAATAAGTTATACTTACATAGAGAAGTTTGAAGGATATTCAAGTATGAAAATATTAGTAGCAGAAGATGATGTAAAAATCTCCTCATTTTTATCAAAAGGATTATCAGAAGAGAGTTACATAGTAGATTGTTGTTTTGAGGGTGAAGAAGCTTTATATTTGATTGAAACTAATAGCTATGATTTGATAATTTTAGATTTGATGATACCTGTTATTGATGGTGTGAGTTTGTGTAAAATAGTGAGACAAAAAGATATTAAAACACCAATTATAATGCTCACAGCTAAAAGTTCAATAGAGGAAAAAGTCATAGGACTTAATAGTGGTGCAAATGATTATATGTCAAAACCTTTTTCATTTGATGAGTTAATTGCAAGAATAAAAGTACAACTAAGAGATGGAAAGTCTCTTACTAATATATTGAAAATAGCAGATTTAGAACTTGATAGTGATAAAAAAGTGGTAAAAAGAGCAAATAAAAACATCACTTTTAGTTCAAAAGAGTATATACTTTTAGAATATCTAATGATGAATAAAAACAAAATAGTTACAGAAGAGATGATAAATAATTCTTTATGGAATATGGATAAAGAGACAGCTAGTAATATTATCAATGTCTATATCTATAGATTACGAAAAAAAATTGACAAAGACAATGATGTGAAACTCATACATACAGTAAGAGGAATGGGTTATAAAATAAGCCAAAATAATGAATCTTAAAAATATAAAAACACGTCTGCTTTTTTATTATTCAATAGTTATTACATTAATACTTTCTATTTTTTCAACAATACTCATAATACAATTTTATAAACAAAATATAAAAACAGTTGACAATCAACTTCTAACTGTAATCAATGAGATAAACTACAATCAACATTTTTATACACCTTTTGATGATGAGGAGTTTTTGATTCAAAATTTTTCTATTGTTATTTATCAATATAAAAATGGAACATTTCATAAAATCTCTTCAAATCAATCAAAAATTGATATTAAAAACTTTGTTCATTTGGATAAAGGTGAATATCAATCATTTACAACAAAAAATGAGATACGAGTTATACGATATAGAAGTGATAAAAATGAAAATATCACTATAGAAGTTGCTACAACATTGAAAGACAAAGTAGAACCTGCAATGGTGCATTTAAAAGATATTTTAATGGTTCTTATACCTATATTATTAATTCTTTCTATAATAGCTGGATATTTTATTATTAAAAGTTCTTTGTACCCTGTAAAAAAAGCGATCGATGAAGTAAAAGATATAGAGTCTCATAATTTAAATAAGCGTATTTCAACATTAAGTGCAAATGATGAGATAGAGGAACTTATCATCACTTTTAATTTTATGCTTGATAAACTTGATGATTCTTTTTCAAAAATAAAAAGATTTTCAAATGATGTCTCTCATGAACTTAAAACTCCACTTACAATCATACGAGGTGAGATAGAGTTGGGTTTGAGAAAAGATAGAACAAATGATGAATATAAAAATATTTTAAAAAGTACATTAGAAGAAACAAAATCTCTTCAAGAACTTATCAATAGTTTACTTTTTTTGTCAAAATCCAATAACAAAGAGATAGAACAACAGTTTACTGATGTAGAATTAGATGAGATTATCACAGAAGTTATAGCTCAAAACAAAAAACTTATTGAGACAAAAAATATTAAGTTTTATTTTCATCATTTTGAAAATATTACAGTTCAAGGACATCCTTTATTATTGAAAATATTAATTGGGAATATTATTCAAAACTCTTTGAAGTATTCGCATAAAAATTCTATTATTGATATCTCTTTAACAAACAGAAAACTTATAATAAAAGATTATGGTGTTGGGATTAAAGAGGAAGATTTAAAAAATATCTTTGATAGATTTTATAGGGTTGATAATGCAAGAAGTGGGAGTGGAAATGGTCTTGGGTTATCTATAGTAAAATCTATTGCAAATATTCATAATTTTGTTTTAGATGTAAAAAGTGAATATGAAAACTATACCTTATTTACTATCTATTTTAAAGGAGAAAATTTTGAAAAACAATAAAATGATTATTCTTTATGCAATAGCAATAGTTTCTATTTACATTTATTTTTATAGCTCAATAGCAATACCTGCTTATAAATAAAAAATATTTAAAATATTCATATTCTATTCATAATATTCAATTACAATTTTATAAATTAATTTGAAAAAAAGGATAAAAGATGGAATATATTTATATTGAGAATTATCTCAAAATAGCACAAAGTCAAAAAAAAAGTTTCTTAGAGTTTCTTAACAAATCGCAAGAGTTTCAAGTATCAAATCAAAAAATTATATTTTGTGAAGAGTCACTACTTATTGGATTTTTAGAGAAGTCTAGTATCAGTAAAGCGTATGCTAATTTTAAAGAATTTTTTAAAGATATTAGTGAGATAAAAGTTGATATTATCTCAAAAATTATCTCAAAATCAAATCATACGATACTCACATTTTTAAATAACAATAAACAATTAAGAATTTCATAAAAGAGAAAAATAAAAATTCTTTGATATATTTGGAGATTCAAATAATAAAGCTATTTCAAATACAAATAGAAGAACAATAATACAATAGTATTTATTGATTTGATTTTTTGTTATTATACTGTACAATACAAAATAATTTCAAAGGTCAAATCAATATTATGAACAGCAAACAATTTATACCAACTCAAGAGATCAGACTTGATCTCTTTTTATCTTCTGAACTAAATGTTTCAAGAAATCAAATAGAACAACTTATCAAAAAAGGTTTTGTCTCAGTAGAAAGAAAACAAAAAGCAAAAAGTGGACTAAAACTGCAAGTAGGGCAAAAAGTAACCGTGGAGTTGCCTGAAGTTGTCAAAGAAGAAGCTTTAGATGTTGATTTTGATGTTGAGATTATTTTTGAAGATGATTATTTTATGGTTATTAATAAACCTTCTGGTGTTATAGTTCATGGAGCTCCAAGTGTTCATGAAGCTACACTTGTAGATTGGTTGAAGAAAAAAGAAATCTCACTCTCAACAATTAGTGGAGAAGAGAGACACGGAATAGTTCATAGAATAGACAAAGGGACAAGTGGACTTTTAGTAATTGCAAAAACAAATGAAGCACATGAAAAGCTCTCTCGTCAACTTGAAACAAAAACAATGGGACGATACTATTTAGCTATCATAGACTTGCCTTTAAAAGAAGATATTATTGTAGATAAACCAATATCAAGAAATCCACACAATAGATTAAAAATGGGTATAGTTGAAGGTGGAAAAAATGCAAAAACTTCATTTGCAAAATTAGCAATAAGCCAGAATAATAAGTATGAATTAATTGCTGCAAAATTATACACTGGAAGAACACACCAAATTAGAGTTCATCTAGAAGCTTTACAAAGACATATTTTAGGTGATGCGTTATATGGTTTTAAGGGAAATTTAGATAAGCTTAAAAGAGTTTATTTACATGCCTTTAGTCTATATTTACAACATCCAATAACTGGTGTTGATATGAATTTTACAACAAGGTTACCAGAAGATATACAAGAATTTTATAATAAAAACTTTAATAAGGAAGAAAATGATGGGAAGATTTGTCAAGAGTTTGTTGTTAGTAGGTTTAATACTATTAATTAGTGGATGTGAGCAACAGTTAACTACCCCAATAAAACCAAAAATAGATGAAAACTTACCAGTAGTTGAAGCTACTAGTATTCGAACAATCCCAGATATAAATGCAGTAGCGCTAGAGTGGAAAGCTATAGATGCAGCTCATGTTGAGGGATATTATATCATACGAGCAGATGTTCAAAAGGGTGGAAAATTCCAACGAGTTGCAACTGTTAAAAATAAGTATGCAACACATTATCTTGATAAAGAATTGATGGCGAATAGTAAGTATGCTTATAAAATATCAATGTTTACAAAAAATGATATGGAATCTAGAGCAAGTAATACAGTAGAAGTTACAACACTTCCAGTTCTAGAGTCAGTGAGTTTTATCCAAGCAATTAGTGAATTACCAAGACAAATTAAAATTTTATGGCGACCTCATAGTAATCCTAGAGTTGCAAAATATATAATAGAAAAAACAACACCCGTAAAATCAAAATGGGAAAAACTAGTAGAGATTGATGATAGATATAATGTAGAGTATATCGATGATGATTTAGGAGACAATGAAATCTATATGTATCGTGTTTTAGTAGAAACATTTGATGATATAGTATCAAGTCCAAGTGCAATAGTAAGTGCAACAACAAAACCTTTGCCAATGCAAATATCAAAACTAGAAGCAACACGAGATTTACCAAAAAAAATACAGCTCTCATGGGGAAAATCAAAAACAGAAGATGTTGTTGAATACAATATTTATAGAGCATCGAGTGCAAATGGTTTTTTTAGTAAGACAGCTAAGGCTAGAGTTGACCACAATAGATTTGATGATATAATTCAAGAAGATGGTGAGATATATTTTTATAAAATCACAACAGTGGATAAAGATGGTTTAGAGAGTGATATTAAACAAGTAAGTCCAACAATGGGATCAACTTTATCAAAACCAAATGTACCACAAATTACACTTTCTCAAATACAAGGAAATAAAGTGATATTAAACTGGCTTTCAACTGATGATAGAACAGTTTCATACAATATTTACAAAACAACAAAAACATCTTTTGTGTCATCAAAAGAGAGACTTATCCCAAATGTACAAGGGTTGAGATTTGAAGATCCAGATGTTGTGAGAGGTGTAGAATATAGTTATTCGTTACAAGCAATTGATGCTTATGGGCTACTTTCAGATAAAACAGCAAAAGTATCTACACTATTACCAAAATTGGCAAATGAGGTAATAGCAGATTAATGCCACACCTGTTATTTAAACCTCACGATAATATACAAACAAGTAATGATGGACACTTTAAGTTTATTGCTACTTGTGAATATGATAAAAAGATTTGTACAGTATATAATAATAAAGAATTTTTACTAACTAAGGTTATAAAAAATGGAAATGATTTAGTAAAACTTGATAGTTCAACGAGATTAACTCCTGTTGATTTGATGAAAACTGCATTGAATGATTATGAAAAAGTGGCAAACTCAGAAGTACTTTTTTCAAATGTAAATTCTATGTACAATAAAGTAAAACCTGAAGATGAGTATCTAAAAGATATCAACTATTTTGTTGAAGAGTTTCAAACGAATAAAGAGATATATGTAGAAGTTGGTTTTGGAAGTGGTGTACATCTTTTGCATCAAGCGAAAATGAATCCAGATAAAATTATTATAGGTTTAGAGATACATTACCCATCAATAGAACAAGTTTTAAAACAAGTTAAGTTGCAAAATATAGAAAATATCTTAGTGATAAATTATGATGCACGATTATTTTTAGAATTTTTAAAATCAAATAGTGTAGGGAAGGTTTTTGTACATTTTCCAGTACCTTGGGATAAAAAGCCTCATAGGCGAGTTATGAGTGTTGAGTTTATTGAGGAGTGTATGCGAGTTTTAAAAGTTGATGGTACTTTGGAACTTCGAACTGATAGTCCTAATTATTTTGAATACTCTACTTCACTTTTAAAACATTTTCAAGAATACAAGCATGAGATATTAACAAATCAAGATTTAGATGTAACAAGTAAGTATGAAGCAAGATGGAAAAGAGAAGAAAAAACTATCTGGGATGTCAAAATACAAGCAAAAGACAACTCTGCTCAAGTAGTTTTGGAAGGTGATTTTAGTTTCCCTTTTATATATGATAAAGAAGATTTAAAATCAAAAATCAATACAAAAGCTCTAATTAAAGAAGACTATTTGGTACATTTTGAATCTATTTATAATATCGAAGATAACGGTATAAGTGGATTGCTGATAAAAGTGACTTTTGGGAGTTTTGATCGACCAGTAGCCAAGTATCTTCTTTTGGAAAATGGGAAGATTAGATATTTTCAAGGAGATCCTATCATCACAAGAGCGAACTTGGAAGCACACAAAACTATATTGGAGATTCTTAAATGATATTAGCAAATAATATTACATTATCTTACGACAATAACAAGAATATTATTGAAAATGCTAATTTTAACATAAAACAAAAAGACTTTATTTTTATTAGTGGTTCTAGTGGTAGTGGAAAATCTACACTTTTAAAAGCTTTTTATGGAGAACTTTATGTAAAATCAGGACATCTCCTTGTGAATAAAACTGATTTATCAAAAAAGAATTATAGTAAATTACTTACTTTACGAAAAGATTTAGGAATTGTATTTCAAGACTATAAGCTTATTAAAAATTATACAATAGAAGATAATATAATGCTCCCTTTAAAAGTGCATAATTATGATGATGTAATTTGTAAAAACCAAGTTAAAAAACTATTAAAACACGTAAAACTTAGCCATAAAGTAGGAGCATATCCTGAAGAGTTAAGTGGTGGTGAGCAACAACGAGTTGCAGTAGCACGAGCACTAGCACATAATCCAAGTATAATATTTGCAGATGAGCCAACAGGAAATCTTGATGACTATTCTTCTGATGTAATATGGAAACTCTTGAAAAATGCTAATGAGATATTAGGAATTACAGTAGTTGTTGTAACTCATAGAATTCCTACAGATTTAGGTGTGAAGTTTAGACGATTTAATATAGATGATGGAGTTGTTTATGAAGCTTCTTAAGTCATTTTTATCTTTTACTTTTCCTTTGATTATTATGTTGTTTATATTTTCTATTTATTTACTTGTTGATAAAGTTGTAAATAGTTACAAAAATAGTATAGCTAATGATTATGCAATAGTAGTCATTACAAATACCCCTTTTATAGATATAGATTCTTTAGCTGACATCAAAGTAAAAGATATAGAGGCACTAAGTCGAGCAAAAATTATTGAAGGTGTTAAAGAAAATTTATCAAGTTCATCATTGGATTTACTGAATAAAAAATTACCATATTTTTATAAAATACATTTGGAAGAGTTCCCAACTACAAGAAAATTAACACAGATAAAAAAAGAACTTAAACAAATGACTAATATAAAAAGAGTCGAAACTTTTTCAACTGATCATAATCAGATATATTCACTTCTTGTATTGATACAAGATATTGTATTTATACTATTTGTAGTTGTTTTAGCTCTTTCATTGCTTCTTCTCTCAAAACAGATTAAGATATGGTTTTATGAACATAATGAAAGAATATCAATTATTCAACTTCATGGTGGCTCACTTATGTACAGCTCAAAGCCAATTGTAAAAACGATTATATTGAGTGCGATTGTTTCAAGTATTGTTGTTATTTCATTACTTATAGTTGTTGTTAACAACATTAGTTTTTTCGTACAACCTGAGATAATATCTATTATGCCTAAAATTATTCATCTTGAGTTTGAGATTTTTCAAATCTTTTTATTATCATTTATAATTCCATTTATAACTTTTTTTGGACTATTAATCCAATACAAATCAAAGTAATGATTAAAATACTCTTTTTCTTTTTATTATTGTTTTCTTTTATGGATGCCTCTGTAAAAGATATTGAAAAAAAAATAAATAATAATAAAAAAGAATTTAAGGATATCGCTTCAAGAAAAAAAAATATTAATAATAATATTTCATCATTAGCAAATAAAATAAATGAAGAAGAGAAAGCTTATGAAAAGATAGTTTCTATTTTAGATACTACAAATACACAACTTGTATTAAATAAAATGAAACTTTCAAGTGCAAAAGATAGAATAAAAAAACTTCAAAAAGAATCAGAAAGATTGACAAAAATAAGAGAAAAAATAGAAAAAGATGTTGTTGATTTTGTAATTGAACGATATGCTATGAGTATGGGGATAGAACAAGCCAATAAAGAATCTTTAAAAGATGTAATAGGAAAAGAAGTTTATACTTTAGTATTTGATAATAATCGACAAGAGATTTTGGATATTAATATAAATTATCTAAAAGTAAATAATCATATAAGAGAAAATGAAAAAAAAATTAATGATATAAATAAATATCTTGAAGAACAAAGTAAAGTAAACAATCGATACAAAGATTTAGAATTGAAATATGAAAAAAAATTAGAAAATTTGAAAAAACAACATAAAAGATATCAACAAAATTTACAACAAATAGTGAATAAACAAAATAAAATTACTGATTTACTTGGAAGTTTAAATATCCTTAAAAAAGAAGAGATTAAAAAAGAAGAAAACAGAATCCGAAAAGCAAAAGCGTTAGAAAGAAGAAAAGAGGCTGCTAGAAAGAAAGCTGAAGCAGTGAAACTAGCTAAATTAGAAAAACTTAAAAAAAGTATAAAAAAAGATGTGGATATACCTGCAGAAAAAACAAAACAAATAAAATTTAAAAAGAAAAAAGAATTAGATAATGATATGAATGTAGAGGTACGAAAAATAGGTTCTTCTGCAAAAGGGATAAAAATATCAAAATATAATGGTGTAAAAACAATTGCACCACTTAAATCTTATAAAGTTGTAAAAAAGTTTGGAAAATATTATGATGATGTCTATAAAATGGAACTTTTTAATGAATCAGTGTCGTTAAAAACAAAAATACCCAATGCAAAAGTTTTGAGCGTCTTTAAAGGACAAATAGTTTATGCAAAACAAAACTCAGGGCTTTTGGCAAATGTTGTTATTGTAAAACATAGTAATAGTCTTCATACTATCTATTCACATCTTGATCAAATATCTCCCACATTAAAAGTTGGAAAATGGATACCAAAAGGATATGTTGTAGGTAGAGTAAGTGATACATTAGAATTTCAAGCAACAAAAAATAGTAGATATATAGACCCAATGAGATTAATAAAATAAAAGAGGATAGAAATTAGATGAAAGCATTAGCACTTTTTAGTGGAGGATTGGATTCTACATTGGCTATGAAGTTAGTAGTAGATCAAGGTATAGAAGTAATAGCAGTAAATATAAATATAGGATTTGGTTCAACATCAGATAGAAAAGATCATATGCAAAATATGTGTGATCAAATAGGTGTAAAACTAGAAATTCTTGATTTACGAGAATTATACTTAGACGAAGTTCTATTTGACCCTAAATATGGGTATGGAAAGAATTTCAATCCTTGTATAGATTGTCATGGTTTTATGTTTAGATATACAGGTCAATTACTTGAAAAATATGGTGCTAGTTTTATGATAAGTGGTGAAGTTATGGGGCAACGACCTATGTCCCAAAGAAAAGAAGCTATGGAAAATGTAAAAACATTGAGTAATTATGATGATTTAATTATTCGTCCACTTTGTGCAAAACTTTTGGATCCATCTAAACCAGAAATAGAAGGTTGGATAGATAGAGAGAAACTTCTTGATATCAATGGTAGAAATAGACAAAGACAACTAGATTTGGCAAAAGAGATAGGATTGGAAGATTTTGAATCACCAGGTGGAGGATGTTTACTTACTGATATTCAATTTAGTAACAGACTTCGAGATTTTGTAGATCATGATACTTTAGAAGTTGATGATATAGATACTTTAAAAGCAGGGAGACATTTACGACTTCCCGATGGTGCAAAATTTATTGTTGGACGACATCAAGAAGATAATGAAAAGTTAAATAATACAATAAGTAAAAAATACTATAAAGTAAGAATTACAGATGCTGTTGGACCTTTAAGTTTACTTGAAAAAAAAGCAAGCCAATCTGATAAAGAATTAGCAGCAAGTTTTATTGTAACTTATGGAAAAACAGAAGTTGATAAAAGTTATTCAGTTGTATTTGAAGATGGCGATGAACCTTTTACAATAAAAGCACAAAAACTACTAACAAAAGATGTGATAAGTAAATATCTTATTTAGTGGTAATACTTTAAAACAATATAAATTAAAATAAGTGTATAATTCTGAACTTTTCAAAAAAGTTCGGGTAGCTCAGGGGTAGAGTCCTTCGTTGACATCGAAGTGGTCGTTGGTTCAAATCCAATCTCGAACACCATCATATCTAATAAACTTAATAACTATATCTCCTATATAATTTTATTTTCAATCTTGACCTATATCAAAGTAAAAACACGATAATTATCTTAGAATACTGAGATAAGGAATTAAAAATGTTAGTTGATAATTATGATAGAAAAGTCGATTATTTAAGAGTTTCTGTTACACAAAGATGTAATTTTCGCTGTCAATACTGTATGCCTGAAAAACCTTTTGAGTGGACCCCTAAAGAGGAATTACTATCTTATGAAGAGATGTTCAAGTTTATAAAAGTATCCATAGACCAAGGTGTAAAGAAAATTCGTATCACAGGTGGAGAACCACTTGTAAGAGAAGATTTAGACAAATTTATAAAGATGATTTGTGACTACAAACCAGACATAGATATAGCACTAACTACCAATGCTTTTTTCCTTAAATCACAAGCAAAAAAACTTAAATCAGCAGGTCTTAAAAGAGTCAATATCTCTTTAGATTCATTAGAAAGGGAAACTTTTTGGTATCTAACGAAAAAAGATGCCTTACAAAATGTACTTGACGGAATTGAAGCTGCATGTGATGAGGGGCTGATAGTAAAACTCAATACTGTAGTGATAAAAGACATAAATGAACATAGTATCCAAGAGCTTTATGAATATGCAAAACAAAAAGGTATTCAGATACGATTTATTGAGTTTATGGAAAATGAAAGTGCTTCAAGTGTCTTAAAAACTGTTCCAAGTAAAGAGGTACTCAAAAAGCTAGGACAAAAACATCTTATAGATGAACTTGAAATAGAAGAAAATTCAGCAGCAAAACTCTACAAAGATGAAAGTGGTTATACCTTTGGTATTATAGAGCCTTATGATGATAGCTTTTGTAAAAGTTGCAATCGTATAAGACTTAGTGCAGAGGGGGATTTGATACCTTGTTTGTATTTTGAAGACTCATTAAATATCAAAAGTGCTATAAAATCAGATGAAAAACTAGAACAAGTTTTAAAAGAAGTTGTTAAAAATAAACCAGAAAAAAACAAATGGTCACATAATACAACAAATACACTAGATACTACTTCTGAAATTTCTAGTCGTGCTTTCTATTTTACGGGAGGTTAAGCTTTTTTATTGATATATATCAATGAGGAATCTTTTTAAATCTGATACACTTTTTAAAATTATTAAGCCTTCCTATAAAGAATAGCTTAAACGAAAGGTAAAATTTAAAAAGTACATACTTTTAGGTTTTATTTTTAAAGTACTATGAAAATTAGTGCTTTAAAGATGAAATTTATTTCATCGTAAACAAG
>Ga0209345_10003223_pt1 | contig 16997 bp, 9 predicted proteins | sample Cruoilmetagenom7_FD_187294 | JGI IMG/M metagenome (GOLD analysis project Ga0209345, IMG submission 187294) | Oil polluted marine microbial communities from Coal Oil Point, Santa Barbara, California, USA - Sample 7 (SPAdes) (version 2) | ecosystem: Environmental > Aquatic > Marine > Oil seeps ...
GGCAAATTGCTGACCGTCGGGGCATCGTTGGTCGGCGTGATACCGACCGTGATCTGATTGGTACCGCTTGCCACATCCGTGCCGTCGCTGAGCGTATAGTCGAGCGTCACCGAGCCAGGCGGGGCATCGGAGCCATTCTGATAGGTCAACCGCTGCAGAACGTCGTTGACCAGCGAAGTCGTCGCCACGGTACCTGACGACGTGAAATTGATCGTCAACGCACCACCGCTCTGGGTGTAGGTCGCGAACGTTAAACCATCGGATTGCAGGTTGCTACCGGATACCGTGAAGCCGGCACCGCTGGTATCGAATCCCAGGCTATCCTCGGCATTGGCGCCACCGTGGCGGGCGATGGCCAACGAGGCGCCGCTGTAATCGCCATTGCCGCCGTTGAGCGCATCCAGTTCGGTATCGGCGATGGTGGCATCTGCGTCGAGTAACACCGCAGCATCGCCCTCAATATAGCTAGGCGTAGCATTCAGATTGGAGAAAGTCGGAGCGTTGTTGGAGGGAGTGATAGTGGCCTGGAAATAGAGATCGAAGTCGTTTTGAGCCGCCCCATCCGCATACATGATGCCGCCCGTATAATCTCCATTCGAGCCGGCATCACCGTTATGTTCCATCCCCCAGTCCGGAAAACTCCCCGAATCATGCCGTAATTCGAATGTATAAATGGAACCGTTCGTGACACTGATCGGTGAATTCAGTGCCACTGTCTGGAAATGATAGTCCTGGTTATTAGAGTCCACGGAAACGGTAAACGTCTGGGAGGTCAAAGAACCACCGACGACGCCATCGCCCGAATAGACGTTGAGGGTCACGTTTCCCCCCACCTCCCCAGCAACGACCGCGATACTCGTCAGGTCGCCGCTGGCAGTGGCCGTGAACGACTGGGAAAATGTCACTCCCGTGGCATTCGTAAGCGCACTGCTATAAGCATTGCCAGGATTATTCTCGATGACAGTGGCCAGATCGTGGCTATAGCTTGCCATAGCGGCTTCGGAAAACACCGAACCGGCCGTCACCGCGCCCACGGTACGATCCAACACCCAATCCCCCGAAGTACCGATCACGGTTGTCGAGCCCGCCACGTTCTTCCCCGTCAGATCGGCAAATCCCGCGAGAAAATCGCTTCCTACCTGACCGGCAGCGACGCAACATCCGTACAGCAGTATGTCGGCCGTCTCCGACAGGGCTTTACCCCAGGTCGAGAGTTCCTGGCTGGAGGCATACAATGCCCCCAGGGTCAGCTCGGTCTGACCCAGGGTGAGTTGTCCCTCACTGCCATGGCAGACGATATGCAGGCTCTCCAGATGCGAGTATCGCGACAGAACCTCGGTCACCCATGGAATCGTAATTCGCGACCCTGGCACAATATGAACGGCCGTATCATCGTCAATGTCGCGAATCAGGGCTTCATAATCCGCCACCTCGCTGTCGATGAATACGACTCGGCGAGTGCCGCTGGTGGCTCCCGCCTTCGGAGCATTGAAAACGTGACCGCCCTGCATAAGAGTCGCGATACTCATCTTTTCACCCCTATCTACCATGAGTCACCAACGCACCGGTGGCGGGCAACCTTGTCTTGGATACTAAAACGCCACTCGCCTTCGTTACCTACGATGGTGAGTGGCAATGCATCATAAAACTGACATCATTAGTTTCTGGGTGGATAAAGCCCTTCGGTCGCCATGCAATGGGTCAATGGCGTGACTGGCCCACGAATATTGAAAGCGTTCGAGTTCCCGGTTAAACCGACATTGATATTGCCGCCACTGAGAGCCACATCAAACCCCTCCATCGTGACTGGGCTGCCCGTTCCAGACCCGTAAATGTTGGCTTCATCAGCGACTTGAAACGAATTTTTCGCCACTGTCTGGAAATGGGAGTTTGAGGCCGAAGGTGTGGGCGATGCACCATTACCGTCATAAGCCTTCAGCGAAGCGCTGATGGCTGCCGAAGAGAGAGTCGCCGTATGGTTGTGTACCGGCATTTCGGCAACCGACAAAGTATGCGTTTCCCAACCTTGATACTGGCCCAGTCGCATGAGCGACAAACCGTTGCCCTGGCCAGTCCCTACAGGCGAACGTCCCCGCATGTCCGGAACAGCGAAAGAGGATCTGCAATCCCCTCCCCATTCGCATCCCAGAAGAGAAAACAGCGCCTGATTTGACGAAACGGAAAGCGTCTGTCCTGCCAACTCGATATAGTTCACCGGACAAAAGTTGGCAGCCGTCGCGCAGACCGATCCAATATAGACCGAATCAGGCGGGCCACAGGTAGCCTGAGCTTGGGAGACACCGCCAATTGCGCCGATAATGATCAGCAACGCGAGGTGGGCTCGACCGATTATCCATTGTTTTTTTGAACGCTCTTTTTGCACATCCTTCCCCTTTTATAAAAAATAACAACTTATTATTAGAATCAGCAACTTACTAACCTCGCTGGTTAGCTAATCGCAGACATTATCAGCAGGCTTGGTTGGTACTTTTCTTTCCACACTTTCTCGTCTACCTGTACTGAGAAGACATCACCAGCCGATGACCAGCTTTCTCATACTAGGATATTAGCGAGTAATACCTAGGAATGACAGCCATCTCAGCGACGAAAAGCCCCCTTTTTCGAAGGCATATCGTTACTTTAAATCGGTAAACTAAATTTGTATGACTCATCATGCTTAAATAAAAAATTAGCCATCAAACAAAATCTGCGAAACCGCTATCCTATGGCCCATACGACAATCTGGGCTACAGCGGCTCGACGCCGACCTGGGCGATGTTCGGGTTGGCATTGAGATATAGCCGTTCAGCGTAGGCAGACTCGCGGGACGACTCTGCCCTGGGGCCTGGGTCAGTAGGATGGGGGCGTCGAGCGCATTCCAAGGTCGTTTCCATGCGATCCTAAACGATAGACGCTGTTCACTGTTGGCCAGGGTAAAGGGGTAACCAAGCAGGCTGGCGGGCACGTAGCGTAGCTGCCCAACCATTTGCCATCGGGAGCCACATACAGGTTCCGCTCCCCCAGCAGCACCATGAGTTGGTAGTGCTCGCCCTCTTTGAGCAACACGACGACATAGTGGGGCAGCAGCTTGGGCAGTTCCGCCAGCAGAAGTCCCGCAACGTTTAGCTGATCCGCAAAGTGCTAATCACCCCGGGGTAAGTACCCCTAGCCCGCGTGCTGGCTGGGGGAAAGCGCGATCCATTGGGGTATAACGACTCTCGATTCAACAGGCGTTAATAGTGGCGGGCAGTGTAAAGACAAAAACCGGCACCGGGGCCAGGGGTTGGTCAGTGGCATAGGTTAGGCATTTGCCTTAGTCAACATCAAAGAGAGAGCCAGTCACGGTTGGTGCTGGGGGCCACCACCTTGCCGGTGTCGCAACGCCAGGCACCCCATCACTCCGCCGCGTAGCTTCCGCGTAGGGTATCCAGCCGTTTACGGCGGTTGGGCTGCTCGCCCTGACCGTCGAGTACTACGATCTCGCTACCCGGCAGGCACGGCTCGACCCGGTTACGCAGCCATTCGGCAATCGACCAGGTGCGATTAGCAGCGTTCTGGTAGTCATAGTCGTCCACTTGTACATCCACGGTCTCGCGCACCACCAGGCGGATGCCTTCCAGGCGCCAGACGGTCTCTTCGAATTCCTTAATGGTCATGTGATCCTCGTTAGCAAAGAAAACCCCCAGCCGAGGCCGGGGGTTTAGGTACCTTAACCTATCTAACGACAGGCATCCTTCTCAGAGAGAGGAATTAGGCAACTACGTCAGCAGCAAAGGTAGGCAGAGTAGTTACGCCAGAGAGCTGAATCAGGGCATCATCAGCAGCAGCGGCAGTGGTGCCAGTCGCATCCACTCCACCTTCGATGAAGGCATAAGTATTGCCTTCAAACACAGCGAAGGATACACCGTTATCAGTTGTATTTGCATTAGCCATTGCGTTTGCAATTGCGGTAGCGTCTGATCCAGCAGCTAATGCGCTAACAGCAGTCTGAACGGCAGCCTGTTGGCCAGAAACCACATCTGCGATGCCGGTAAACTGTAATTTATCTGTGCCTGCGACGAAGTCGGTGATCACGTCGATGGTACCAGCAGTAACACCAGAATCAGTAACAGCGAAGCTGAAGGTATCTGCACCTGCGCCACCTGTCAATGTATCTGCACCAGCACCGCCGGTGATCATATCGTTGCCAGCACCACCTTCAATCACGTCGGCCTGAGCAGAACCAGTGATGGTGTCAACACCCGCACCACCTTTGATCGACACACCGTTGGTGGCAAAAGCCCCTGCATTCAACGTGTTTGTTCCAGTTGAACCCGATGCATCAAGTGAGAAATTAACTTGATCCATATCGCCAGTTACAAAACTGATATTACCTGCACCCATCAGCTTGACGCTAGCGAGGTCTCCAGAAGCAGCATTAGATTGAGTAATATCAACCTGATCAACTGCTGTCACTTCGAGGTTCTCGACCGAGGCCAGCGTGAACGTAGAGGAGGTTGCGTTGATATCTTCGTTGAGCGTGGTATCTCCATCGTCGAAGGTCATCTTCACGGTGTCGATCTGACCCACAGTAGCAGCACCCTTAACACCAATCGTTGCTGCACCGTCACCCGCTTTGATCGTAACTGCACCAGCTTGAGCAGCGCTCAAGTCAGTGGCTGCAGTAGTACCGGCACCGTCATTGATAACAACGGATGTGATACCAGCAATGTTATCCAGATCAACAGCTACACCATCGTTAAGCTGGAGGGTTTCAAAGTTGGTGTACTTTCCACCAAGTGTCGCTGAAGCAAGATGCGTTGAGTCAGCCACGACGAGCGTATCAGTTCCTGCTCCTGCATCAACTGAGCCAGTAGTTAGCACAGCAGCCGTAGTGAAGGTATCAGCAGCAGAACTACCAGTTGTCTTACCAGTTACAAGGGTGTTCAAGGTTGCCACAACACCGCCAGTGTTAGCCGAAGCATTAACAGTTGCGAAGTCGTCGTCCAAAGTACCAAGTGTCACTTTTCCAGCACCGCTAACACTTAGGCTCTGTGCAGCAGCGTTAGTGCCAACTGTCAGACCTGTAGTTGTCAAGGCGGTAGCAGCAGCGATAGAAACAGACGTTGGCGTTCCGGTGGTCGAAATTGCGCCCGTGGTATTCGCTGCGCCTGATGAGGTAATGTCCAGTGAGGTCAAACCTGCACCATTAACAGCGATGGCACCAGCTGTTACACCACCGTCAACTGTCAACTCACCACTTGTTGCGGCCGCAGCATAGGTAGCGGTCGTCGCACCATTAGTTGCAACGCCATTACCCGTAACTTTGACGGAAGTAGTATCAGCAAGCGAGGTAAGCGTTACTGCATCAGTCGACAGACGGTTGTTGATCGTCGTGACGCCGGGCAAGCTAGTTCCTGCTAGGGTTACACCACCAGTACCTACAGCTCGAAGCTCAACAGTCTCAACATTAGAAATTGAAGCTCCATTTGTAGCATCTGCAATTGCGGCAGTGCCCTGGGTAGTGATTTTCAGCGTATCGTTGCCGTCCCCACCGTTAACAGAGTCAGCTGCTGTCAACGTAGAGTTAGCTGTGGTTTGAGCGTCAACAACACTCACAAAGCTGTCATCTTTCGATGTACCAGTCAGGGTGTCCAGACCAGTAGTCAGTGTGAACGTCTCACCCGGTGCAGAAGTATCAACATTGACCTGCTCGCTTTCCGGTACGGCCGGAGCAGTAATGCCTTCGTCCTGACCGTAAGCAATGAAGTGCTCAAGTGCGGTTAGGCCCGCAGCATCCAGAGACGCCTTCACTTGCGCAACGGTGGTGATTTCTGTGTTACCGGCCGCCTGCAGCTGAGCCAGTTTAGCTTCGTAGTAGCCAGAAACGTCAAAAGCGTTAGAGGGGTTAACGCCTTCTGCTTCACCGTACTGGAGGTAGTGGTTGTATACGTTGCCGTTCCACAGATTAACGAAGTCTTGCGCTGCTGCGTCGATCGTCAGGTAGGAGTTATTGGCATCGTTGAACATGGCCGTTGCTTTGGCACGGATGTATTCAGCCGGGTTGAAGAAGGCGTTCGGGGCCAGGCCTTCCTGGAAGCCGTACTGCTCGTAGTGCTGCTCAGCAGTCAAGCCAACGGCGGCAAAACGTGCTTCTAGGAATGCCGCATCTTTACCTGCCCAATCAGCAGCAGTTTCAGAGTTGGCTTGAAGCTGTGCAAGCTTAGCATTTAGGTAAAAGCTTTTATTGAAACCTTGAATTGCCATGTAGGTACTCTCCTTACATATGCATATGTTCGGGTGCCTGGCTGGCACCCCATGTTGTTGCTAAGCCGACCCTCAACCCCTGGGGGATCCCTTGCCGAGGTTCGGTGCAAAGCAAGCAGGCTACCCAAGATGGGTAAGTTGCCTTGGCGGAGACGATAGCGCCTCAAGCGTTACAAAATCAAGACCACCTTGGAACCTGCTGTGAATCGCGCGATTCACGCTGGTCGATCATAGCAGCCCTTTTTACGTCCTACCACTAGTTACCTGATCTTTTTTAGGGAGGTAACTTGATGGTATTGCTCACCTTAGCGGCTATCTTAGCCTTCGCTTTAAGGAATGATAAAGCGTTTTCGCACGCCGTTCGATAATTTTAGCCGTGATGGGCGGCGCTGCTACGTTGGTACTGGGGGCGCTGCCACGCAAGTGCGGGCTGGGCTTGGCAAAGGGGTAGTGCGCCTCAAACGCAGGCTCCTCTACTGCCGCGGGCGTGCGGGTGTCAGTGACCCGGTACCCGGCGGCCTGGGCAGCAGCGGCGAAAATGCGCTCCAGTGCGTGTGCCAGGGTGCCGTCGGTTTGGCCCTCTTCCGGCTCAAAATCGCTGTCGGTAATGGTCAGCAGCGGATCCATGGCTTCCGGGCGGCACCAGAACATGGAGCCGGCGAAAAAGCCCAGCTCGTCCAGGCTGATACGAATGCCCAGGTGCTCCAGCAGGGCCTGGGTGCGCACCGGGCTTTGCAGGTCACCCCAGTAGTGCACGTAGTCCAACCAGTGGCCGGCGGGGCCAACCATGCCCAGATCCGGCTGGCGGTTGAAGGCGTCGATAACGCTGGCCACCTGCTTTTTGGAGCCTAACAGCTGGCCCAAAAACTCCTGGCGCCACAAGTCGCCATCCTGGCGGTGCAGCGAGCGCTTGGCGTGGATTTTACACACCTGACCGTACCCCAACGGGCGGATAGCGCTGAGCATGGTCAAGAACGGCAGCACATCGCGCCCTTTATTGGGCAGGGTGGCGCAGCGGGCATCGGGTACGGTTTGCTGTATGCGCTCGACCGTGCCTTCCGGGGCGTGTTCGGGCAGCGAGATATACAGGTCGTACTGCCCTTCCAGGTGCGCCAGATGGGTGGCAATTTCGTCCCATAGCTCGGTGTGATAGAGATGCAGGATCACCGCGGTTTCGTGGCACTTTTGCCACTGGGGCAGCTCAGTATCCAGGGCGAAATTGGCGGGTTTGGTGTAGTGTTTAACGACCTGTTTGGTGGCCTCTAAATAGGCGTAGCCGTAGCGGCGATCCGGCTCCAGGTAGGCGCCTTCGGCCCACTCATTCCAGGCATTGATAAACACCAGTTTCTGGTCACCGGGCAGCAGGTCGGCCTCCCGTGCGGCACCGGCCAGCCACTGCTGGTAGCGGCCTGGGGTCACGTTGGCAAAGGTGTGGCCGCGGCCCGGTTTGCGGGCGTCGTTGTCCCAGCCGGGGGAAACGGTGCGGTAACGGGTGTACTCGGTGGCGGGTTTGGCCAACTGGGTAAACACCAGGTCGGCGTAGTCGTAAACGCAGCCTTCAAACGCCGGGTTGAGCAGCGTGAGCTGGTGGTCGATACGCTTGGCGTGGGTTTGGTGGGGGGGGAACTCCACCGAGGCATCAAACCCATAGGGGCTGGGGTCACCGTTATTAAAGCTCTCGGCGGAGACCAGGTGAATCTCGCCAATGCCGTTTTCACGGCAGTAGTTGCGCCATACCTCGGCGGTTTTGTTGGCATCGGGCAGAATATCCACGCGGTAAACGATCAGCAGCGGCTTGCCGTTTACGCGCAGGTAATTGGGCTTCTGCATCAGCGGGGCGACATCCTGGATAAATTCGAGATCGTCCTCCGGCAGGTGCTTCTGCTCCATGAGAATATCGCTCTCTTTGCCGTCCCAGCGGCGGGTCCAGTTCTCGTTGGCCCAGCAGAGGCAGAAGGGAAAGTCGATATTGGGGTTGTTGGCAAACTGGTCGATGGGCCGCTCCAGCAGGCGCTTGCGACCACTAAACCAGTAGTAGTGAAAGCAGAAGGCTTCGATACCGTAGTGGCGGGCCAGCTCGGCCTGGCGCTCCTGCACTTCCGGCAGGCGCAGGTCGTAGTAGCCCAGCTCGCCGGGGTGGCGTGGCTGGTAGTGGCCGGCAAATTGTGGCACGGCCTTGCCAACGTTGGTCCATTCGGTAAAGCCTTTGCCCCACCAGCGGTCGTTTTCGGCAATCGGGTGGTACTGGGGCAGGTAGAAGGCGATGGGCCGCAGGCGGGACGCCTCTTCCAGGGGCTGTTCGGCCAGGGGTACGTAGTCGTCGCTGCTGCCCACCGTTTGGGCGAACATTTCACCAAACATGGTGCTGCCGGTGGGCGCTGCCGAGGCCTGGGCGCTCGCGGGCTGCTCGCCTTCGGTGGTGCCTGCCCCTTTAGCGCTGGGGCGCGGTTGGTTCAGGTAGTGGATCAGCGGGTGCTGGTGATTGGCCAGCAGTTGCGGATGCTCCTGAAGGTAGCTGAGGGTGTCGAAGCTGGCCGAGGGGTCACGGGCTTCATAGCCACCAAAGCGCTGGTAGTGCTTGAGGGGATCCTGGCCGGTGGCCTGCACATCGGGGTTGTGCTGCAGGTACCAACTGGCATCGAACAGGCCCGAAGCGGCAATTTGGTAGCGTTCGGTGCGGGCGCGTTTGATTTCGCTGGGCAGGCGCTTTAAACGCTTTAACAGCTGCTTGGCCAACCAGGTGGGGTTGTGGGCGTGGCTGACCGTTCCGGCATGGGCTTTGAGCAACTGCCGGGTCTCTTTTTCGCGCTGCTGCTTGGCCGCGGCTAGCTCTTCGATTTCCCCTCCCAGCACTTCGATTTCCGCTTCGGCGCGCCTGGTTTCCTGTTTCAGCTCGTTCACACTGACAGCGTGTTCGGCCTTTAGGGTAGCGATGTACTCGCCGCGCTGATCCAGCTCCATATCGCGGGCGTGCACCAGGGTGCGCTGGCGGTTGACGGCGTCGCTTTGTTCAATGTCGCACTGGTAGAAGGAGCTACGCAGTTCGGGGAGCTTCTCTTCGCTGGCCAGGGCGATCCAGTACATGGCATTGGGCGTGCCGGGCTGCCCTTCCGGGCTCGCTTCGCTGTAGGTGGTGTGGCTCTTTTTGCGGGTGTCCCACATGGCGGAGCCGTAAACCACCCGCTGGCCGATCAGCGTGCTGTGGGCAAAGTGGCTTTTGAGCAGCTGCTCGAACTCCTGCTTGTACAGCTCTTTTACGTGATAGGGGTTTTGGTAGCCGGGTTTTTCGCTGTATTCGTGCTTGTCGGGGCTGGAGATAATCAGCAGACCGCCGGGGCGCAGTACCCGCTTGATCTCTTCCATCATCGCTTCGTGGCGGTCGTGGTGCTCAATGGTTTCAAAACTCACCACTACGTCCACGCTGGCGTCGGCCAGGGGGATGGCGGCACAGTCGCCCTGCAGGTAGCTTAGCCCTGGGTGGCTGTAGGTCGCTTTGGCGTGCTCAACGGTGCCCGCGTCAACATCCACGCCCACCACGCTGGCGGCTTTTTGCGCCAGGTAGTGGCTGCCGTAGCCTTCGCCACAGGCGATATCGAGTACGTCTTTGTTCTCTACATAGCCTTGGGCAACGTAGTAGCGGTGCATGTGTTCGGCAATGATGTCGCCGCTCAATACGTTGGGTAAGTACCGTTCACCGGTAGGCGTCAAGCCCTGCTCGTTTGTTGTGCTCATGCGTGTCGTTCTACCTGTAGTTCGATTTGGTGCATGGGGATGCCCACCAGGCCGTGGCTATGGCTGCTGGAGTGTGACTTGAAGAAGAGGGCATCGTGCAGCCAGTGGTGTTGTACGTGGTTGTCCTGGGTGCCGTCCGCAATGGCGGTGCTGATACTGTAATCCCCTTGGGGCAGTATGGGCATGCGGAAAGTGAAGCTGGCGGCCAGCACCGTGCCGGGCATGGCGCTCACGGGGTCGTCCTGGTAGGTGATAAAGGTGTTATCCCCAAACAGGGTCTGGCCCAGGCGGTCTTTGATATAAAATCCCATGATGGGCTGCAGCATGGGCTGCTCCTGGTGGATACGCGCCTTGATGGAGAGAATGACCTCTTCCCCACCCACTACCCAGGTCAGCGGGTGCCCTTCGCGGTCGTGGAGCAGCACCTCTTCCATGATCGCGCCCTTTTTGCCGAACCCTTCTGCGTCTGGGTCGAAGGCATAAATTTCCAGGTCGTTGCGATAGGGGCTGGCGTTAATGATGTCCTGGCGCATGTCCCGGGGTACGGGACGCTTACGCTGCTGCTCGTGCCACTCATCGTTGCGCTTGGTGGTGTCGCTGGCCCCTTGGTTGGACTCGAAGAAGGCTTTCAGATAGGCATCTGCCACCTCTTTGGGGGCGCCCTCGGCGGCGATCTTGCCTTTATCCAGCCAGATCGCCCGCTCGCAGAGGTTGAGCACGGCGGCGGTGTCGTGGCTGACAAACAGCACGGTGCCGTGCTCCATAAAGCGGCGCAGAAAGCGCATGCACTTCTGTACAAAGAAGGCGTCGCCTACCGCGAGGGCTTCGTCGATCACCAGGATATCGGCATCCACGTGGGCGATAACGGCAAACGCGAGCCTGACGTACATACCGCTGGAGTAGGTCTTGACCGGCTGGTCGATAAAATCGCCGATTTCGGCAAAGGCGAGAATATCGTCCAGGCGTTCGTCGATTTCGGGCTTGCTCAGCCCGAGTACCGAGGCGTTCATGTAGACGTTCTCACGCCCGGTAAATTCCGGGTCAAACCCAGCGCCCAGTTCAAGCAGGGCAGCGATGCGCCCATGGGTGTTTATTTCGCCGTGAGTCGGCGTGAGAGTGCCGCAGATCATCTGCAGCAAGGTGGATTTACCGGAGCCATTGCGGCCGATAATGCCCACGGTTTCACCTTTGCGTATTTCAAAGGAGATTCCGTCAAGGGCTTTGAACTCCCGGCCGTAGCGCTTGGCGGTTTTACCCGCCAGCCGCTGTACCTTGGGTACGACGAACTGCTTGAGCCGGTCGCTGGGCGCCTCGTAGATTTGGTAATATTTGGCAATATCGCTCAGGGTAATCACCGGGGGCGTAGCCTCGGTCTGTGTAACTGTTTCAGAGGACATCAGCAAATCCTTTACGCGTTTTCTGGAACCAGGCAAACCCTAACCACGCCACCACTAGCGATACCGCGAGATACTTGAGCAACCCACTAATATTGGGTAGCTGCCCTTCCAGCAGCACGATGCGTGCCTGTTCGATAATAAACGTTAGCGGGTTGGCGTGAATCACGCCGTGAAAGGTTTCCGGTAGCGCGGAGATGGGGTAAAAAATCGGCGATAGAAACAGCAGCATGGTGGCTATCAGCCCCATGGTTTGACCTATATCGCGCAGGAAGACCCCCAGGGAGGCCAGCAGCCAGCTAATGCCCATGGTTAATACCATGAGCGGCAACAGCACCAGGGGTAACATCCAGAAAGTCCAGGGCACGCTACCCAGCACTACCAGCTGGGCCAGTATCAGCACCAGGGAGCTAACGGCGGCATGGAAAAGCGCTGAGCCAAGGGGCACCAGAGGCAAGATTTCCAGCGGGAACACCACTTTTTTGACGTAGTTGGTGTTGGTCAGAATCAGGCTGGGTGAACGGGTTAGCACCTCGGCAAGAATGCCGTGAACGATCAGCCCGGCAAATAGCTGCAGGGCGAACACACCCTTGCTCTCCTCGCCCCCGACTCCCCAGCGGGCATTAAAAACAACTGTAAATACAAAGGTGTAAATAACCAGCATAATAATGGGGGTGACAAATGACCATGCCAGCCCGAGCAGTGAGCCTTTGTAGCGGCCTAATACATCGCGCTTAATCAGGCGGGCTATTAGTTCACGATAGCGCCATAGGTGTACCACCATGGCGCGTGGTGCCACCGTATTTAAAGCATGTGGGTTCATTGGTTCTCTTTACACCATTCGATGTGTTGAATTTGGATAGGTGAATAGAAGGTGCCAGGCCCTCTCCCCACTCCAGGCAGAAATAAGGGCGAAGATGTTACCTTAGTCACCCTTTGTTAAGAAGAGCGGCTACGCGCATGGCCAGGTTACCTTGCCATGTTTGACGGTATACCCGCGCCTTTATTAAGCCTTGAAGGCGTTGCCATGGGTTACCGTGGCGGGAGCATCGGTAGTGGTCGAAACTCGCTTGATGCTGGGGTTCAAGCCAGTCTCGGTGGTCCGCCAGGGCGGTCAAATTGCGGTCGATTTGCATACGGTGGCCTCCTTGCCACAGATGTTTGATGCGCGTTAGCAGGCTTTTAATCCCGCGCTGCATGCCGATGAGGTTACTGGCGTGCTGACGGTAGTCTATACAGGGGGTGCTGTCGTAAACCACTCGCCCGCCGCAGCCACTGATCAACAGGTAACACCACCAGTCGTGCAGGCCGGTATCCTCCCCGTGGGGCGAACGTTGCAAGCACTCCCGCGCGGCCTGGTTAAACACCATGGTGTTGCCGCTGGCAATGTTTTGCACCAGGGCATTGTTAAAACCCGGCGCGCGCGCTTGCAGCGTGGAATAACCGGTTGGCGTGCCCTGCTCGTCCACCAGCTGCGCTCTGGCGGTATACAGCTGGGGCTGACTGGGCGGATACGCGGCTAGCCGTTCTACTGCCCGTGTGAGCTTTTCGGGATGCCATCGGTCATCCTGGTCGGCAAAGGCGTAGTAGTCGCCTTGAATGGCGCTATTGCGCACCAGCGACATAAAGTTGGCGGCAAACCCCTGCTGTTTGCCTGGGTAAATTTTTAGCCGTTGCTCGCCCCAGCGCCGCTGGTAGGCCTCTAATAGGCGGCGGGTGCCAGGCAAGGGGCTATCGTCTGAAACGTGTAGCGTCCAGTGGGCGTGCTGCTGGCCCTCAATCGAATCTAGCTGCTCTGATAGATACGCCTCACCGTTATAGGTTCCCATTAAAATGGCAACATGCGGGATGGAGGGGGGCATGCGGGTGTCCATACTTGTACTCAAAACACGATTGCTCCGTGTCACTCGGCTGACCAGCGGGTAGTATACGCGCTTGCTTGGCGGTTTTTTATAGCCGGACTCCATTCACTTTTTTGAGCTTGATTGATTTATGGCCGCTGCTGTTCCTTCTTCTCCTTCCATTGGGTTGTGTGTGCCGACACTTAATGCTGGTGCCTTGTGGCGTGACTGGCTTGTACGCACTCAGCCTGCCGCCAAGCACTTTCGCGTGCTGGTCGTGGACTCCTCTTCCGACGATGAAACAGCGGCCATTGCGCATGAGTTTGGGTGTGAGCTGCTAGTGATCGAGCGCTGTGACTTTGATCATGGGGGCACCCGGCAGCGGGCACTTCACTACCTAAGTGACTGCGATATCGTTATTTTTCTTACCCAGGATGCATTGATAGCTGATCAGGATGCGCTTGCGCAGCTGGTCGCGGCGTTTGATGACCCCGGCGTGGGGGCGGCTTTTGGACGCCAGTTACCCCACCCTGATGCCTCACCCATTGCGGCTCATGCCCGCTATTTTAACTACCCTGATGAGTCCCGGGTGGTGGCGACGGCGGATATTCCCCGGCTGGGTATTAAAACCGCCTTTCTCTCCAACTCTTTTGCGGCGTATCGCCGTGAGGCGCTTATCAGCGCGGGCGGGTTTCCCGAAGGTACGATTCTGAGCGAGGATATGATTGCTGGCGCACGGTTGCTAAAGGCGGGTTGGAAGCTGGCTTACTGCGCCGAGGCCTGCGCTCTACACTCCCATAACTATTCGCTGGTGGAAGAGTTTCAGCGCTATTTCGATATTGGTGTGCTGCATCACCGTGAGGCCTGGCTGCTGGATTGGTTGGGCAGGGCTGAGGGGGAAGGCGGCCGCTTTGTGCGTTCGGAGTTAAGCTATTTATGGCGTCGAGCGCCCTGGCGGCTGCCGGAGGCTGGGCTGCGCACTTTGCTTAAATATGCGGGGTATCGGTTGGGCAAAAGTGAAGCCAGGCTGCCGCTTGGGGTAAAACGCCGGCTCTCTATGCATAAGCATTTTTGGCTGTAGGCAGCGCGTTGGCGTTGCTTTAGGGCTGGTAGTTGATAAACCCGCGGGAAATCGTCATCGCCAGAATCTTTAAGTCAAACCCCAGCGACCAGTTATCAATGTAGTAGAGGTCGTACTCTACCCGTTTCTGCATCTGCTCTAAGGTGTCGGTGTTGCCGCGATAGCCGTTTATCTGCGCCCAGCCTGTCATGCCGGGTTTGACCCGGTGCCGCTGCATATAGTTTTGGATAACGCCTTGGTAATACTTGTTGTGATCCAGGGCGTGAGGGCGCGGCCCGACCAGCGACATTCTTCCCTGCAGTACGTTATAAAGCTGGGGTAGCTCATCCAGGCTTGTGCGGCGTAAAAAGGCGCCCAGGGGGGTGATGCGCGGGTCGTTTTGGCAGGCTTGCTGGGTGTTCGTTGCCTTATGGACGCTCATGCTTCTAAATTTGTAGATGCGGAAACATTTGCCGTCAATACCGTGGCGGTGCTGTTTGAAGAGCACTGGCCCACCCATTTTCCACTTTACCAATGCGGCAATCAGTAGCATCACCGGCAGGAAAACAATAAACAGCAGCCCGCCCAGTAGACGGTCTTCCAGGTTTTTAATAAACCTTAGCGGGCCGCTGTCTAAGGGGCTGTAGTTAAGCTCTAACGAGTAGAGACCGACGACTTGCGCCATGCGGTGGTTGAGCAGGCGAATGTCGGACAAGTCGGGGAAGTAGCGCACGCTGACGGGAATGTTAATCAAATTGGCGGATACCAGGCGTACTTTGTCTCCGTCGCTGAGTGGGTAGGTGAGCCAAATTTCATCAAACGCTCTATCAAAGGCGCTCTCTTCCGCCAGGGTGTGGAGCTGTTTATGGAAGTGGTCGGAGTCATCATCCGTGTAGGCGCTCTGGAGCTGATAGCCTGCGTACACCATGGCGTTGAGGTGGTTTGCCAGCCTTTCGAGATTGGCCTGACGGCCGATAATAACGATACGTTTGCGGTTTTTACCCTTGGCGCGGAGGTTTCTTAGGTAGATATAGAGGGCGGCTCGCATCAGGCTGCCGGTGGTGAGCACGGCTAACGAGGATAACCCCATCCAGAGTCGCGAGAAGTTTTGGGTATTATGGGTGGCCACAAGCAGTAAGCTAAGCAGCACAATGGTCGCTAGCCAGCTAAGGCCATACACGCCCAGCATGCTGAACAGGCTGCGCCCGCGCCATGGCTGATACAGCCCCAGCAGCTCACCAATGGCGGGTAGCAGCAGGCCGCCAATGAGCATTAAAAAGAAGTAGTCGTCTTCCTGGTAGTTGATGTGAGACATGCTCAACAGTATCAACCAAGAGACCGCCACGGCGATTGCGGCGTCAAAGCAACGCATGGCTCGCCTTAGCCAGTCGTTGCTTTGAGTGCCTTTCAGCGCTGCCATTGGAGTAGGTTTATCCTGACGTGGTAGCGGTTAGATCAGTTAACGATAGCAGCAGTGCCATCACATTACCCAAGTCATCACTGCCCAGCTCCCCTACGGCTGACTGAAGCGCTAAACTGTCCAGGGCGTACTCACCAATGGTATCCACATACTGTATGCGCTGGTCGTAGAGGCTGGCGCGGGCGTCGAGTACGTCTACCAAATCACGCAGCCCCAGCTGTTCGCCTCGCTCGGCGGCTTCTAAAAATAGCTGGCTGGAGGCGATGGCTTGTTTGAGCGCTTCAATACGGCGCACGTGGCCATTTAAAGAACGTAGCCGCTGGCGGACTTCCTGCCCGGCCAAATTGCGCTGGTTATCAAACGCTGCCTGGCTGGCATTAATGCGCTTTTCACCTTGGCGTACATTGGCTGTGGTGTAACCGCCGCGATAAATCGGCACGCTCATCTCGACACCGGCGCGGTAGTCTTCACTTTCGCGCAGTACGTCGTCGCTTGTGCGGTCGGAGTAGCTGAGGTTGAGGTTTACCTCTGGGTAGTAGCCCGCCCGGCGGGTGCTGGCGTCGGCTTCTGAGATACGCTGCTCCTGGCGCGCTAACAGCACATCCAGGTTTTGCCCGGTGCGGGCTAGCCAGTCGTCCTGGGCACCCCATTCGCTGTTGAGAGAGACCTCGGACAGTTCGCCGATGGCTAAACCGCGAAATTCGGGCAGCGTACCGGTTAGGCGTTCCAGGATGCTCAGGGCGTTATCAAGCTCATTTTCTGCCTGTACGGCGTCTGAAATGGCCTGGTCTAGTCGTGACTGCGCTTCCAGCAGGTTGATGCGGTCGCCCACTCCCAGGTCGTAGGCACGCTGTGCCTGACGAACCTGTAATTCCAGTGACTCTTGCTGAGACTCTAATAACCCGAGGCGCTGAGAGGCCAAGTAGGCCTGTACGTAGGCTTCGCTGACTTGCAGTGCAAGGTCACGCTCTACCACGGCCAGCTGGAGTTCGGCGGCGTTTACCTGGGCGTCGGCTACATCCATGCCGCGCCAGCGCTCTAGACTAAAAAGTGGTTGCTGTAGCTGCACCTGCCAGTAGTTCTCTTCAATTTCACCGGGCCGCTGGGCGGGTTGGTCGAGGCCAAAATCGTCCGGTGATGTTTGTATATTAGTGGAGTCTTGCCAGAGGTAGCCACCGGTGGCGCTTACCTGGGGCAGTAGCTGTGAACGCGCCATGGGGATCTCTTCCCGGGTGGCTTCTAGCTCATAGCGCTGGCGCGTGAGGTCTGCGTCATGCTCCAGCGCACGGCCAAAAAGCGCCGGT
>Ga0209345_10003224_pt1 | contig 16990 bp, 14 predicted proteins | sample Cruoilmetagenom7_FD_187294 | JGI IMG/M metagenome (GOLD analysis project Ga0209345, IMG submission 187294) | Oil polluted marine microbial communities from Coal Oil Point, Santa Barbara, California, USA - Sample 7 (SPAdes) (version 2) | ecosystem: Environmental > Aquatic > Marine > Oil seeps ...
TAAAGTCAAGCACTAATTGCTATATCATGCGATTTTATCAACCTTTTCTGTTTTTTTATGTATTTGCATACCTTGAAATTGTACTTCTTATTGAGCCTGTTTGGCAACTTCACGCCATGAATATGGCCTGGTTTTTTGTAAATTTTGGACACCGTTGCGCGGGGGACCTAAAAAGCCTAAACCGCAAAGAGTTTTTGATCCAAAGCATCTTCATGTATCTGCTGCTAAATTAATTGCTAATAGAAAAAAATAAAAGTACTACCTTGAAAGGGTTGATCTTTGTAGCAATAAAGAAAGGCAAAAGTATTAAAAAAAAGTATAAATATTTTTGCCTTTCTTTTCGGTTTGACGTGGATTATCTACTTTACAATTTTTATTATTAAAAAACCTTTACTTTTTCTTGATACATACATGTAAATGGGATTTCCTTTTTTTACTTTTTTAACTATTTTGATATAATCACCAATTGCTTTTATGTCACTTTGGTTTATCTCTTTAATTAAATCACCCGGCAATAATCCTGCCTTTTCTGCCTTACTGTTCGGGGTAACTCTAATAACTATTATACCTTCTTCAGGCTCTTTTATGCCAAACCTGTTTGCTATCTCTGGAGTAATATCAGATACAGAAAGTCCCAATTTGTCTTCTCCACCTTTAGGGGAATAATCTGATGAAACAAGCACCTCATCTCGTTTGGTAAGTTTAACAGAAAAATTTTTTTCCTTTCCCTTTCTAAGAATTTTTATTTTTACTGTTTTACCTACATCAGAGTCAGCTATTATTTTTGTTAGATCACGGCTGTTTTTTACTTTCCTGCCGTTAATAGATAGAATGATATCTTTAGGCTTAATGCCTGCGTGATCTGCAGGATTGTTTGGAAATACTTCTGTAATCAGGGCGCCATTGCCGTCTTGTATCCCATAGTATTGCGCAATTTCCTTACTAAGAGATTGAATACCTACTCCGAGCCAGCCACGTGTTACTTCTCCATGATCCATCAACTGCTTAATAATTCCATTTGCAAGATTACTGGGTATGGCAAAACCGATTCCCTGTGCACTGGGAATAATGGCAGTATTTATTCCTATTACCTGACCATACATGTTTAGTAATGGGCCCCCACTGTTTCCTGGATTTATTGAAGCATCTGTCTGCAAAAAATCATCGTACGGACCAGATCCTATGACGCGTCCTTTTGCACTGATTATTCCTGCTGTAACAGTATATTCCAGTCCAAATGGACTACCAATGGCAACAACCCATTGGCCTACCTTAAGGTCTTCTGAATTGCCAAATGTGATATTATTAAGTTTTTTGCCCGAATTAATCTTAAGGAGGGCAATATCAGTATTTTTATCACGGCCAATAATTTTTGCTTTAAATTCTTTCTGATCGGCCATGATTACCGTTATGTTGTCAGCACCTTCAACAACATGATTGTTTGTCACGATAAAACCAGTTTCACTGATTATAAATCCTGACCCCACACTTTGTTGCCGTCTGAATTTTTTTCTAGGGGACTGGTCACCAAAAAATTTTTCAAAAAAATCATGAAATGGATCATTTAAGCCTGGATTTCTGTTGAAATAGTGGGGCAAACGTTCAGTAACTTTTGCAGATTTTTCAGCTCTTATATTAACAACGCTTGGACTTACCTTTTTTGCTATTGAGCTAAAATCTTCAGGGATCATTTTTACAGGAGCAGGTTTTGCCTGAGCCTTTTTTGTTATGCAAAAGCCTTCGAAAATCAATAATGAAGCCATAAAGATAATCAGAAAAACAGCAATTTTTTTCTGTTTTGCCCATTTATATTTTTCAGTAAATTCCATAAACACTCTCCTTAAAAATTATAAATCAAAAATAAATAAATAAATCAAGCAAGGCTTAATTTTTATAGTATAACAGATATTTGCACATAAATTTTATTGTATGTCAATCGGAATTTATCAGAAAAAATAATTACAGATCGTAATTATTTGCAGGATAGAAATTCTCATGGATTGTATTGCATAGCAATTATTTTTTATTGACAAAACAATTGGTTTATTTTACTCTTCTAAAGTTTTTTATAATTTAGTAGGTTAATTAACCATACAGAGATAGCGCAATTTGGCGGCATATGTACTACATATTGTATGCCAAAAGGCTAACTGTTATTGGAGGGTTATACTATAACAATAATAACTGAATGACAAGGTTTTTTGTTTTATAAGTAGAAATACTTATAAAAAATATTTTTTAGAAATTATAAAGCTAACCTTAATAGTTTAAGCTATAAAAATGGATAGGGGGAGTAGATAAAAATGAACTCATTGGAAGAAAAAGAAGAGAAAGTATCTAAAGGTAATTTAAGCCTGGGTAAAAAAATTGCAGCTGTTATCAGTTGCTTATCCCTGATAGTTGCTATTTTTGTATTTACTAAATGGATGCATTACAGATATACTCATGCAGTTACAAATAATGCTTTTGTGCGTACAGATATGATAGAAGTTTCTCCTCTTGTTCCAGGTCACATCAAAAAAATTTTTGTTGATGAAGGAGATCGTATTAAAAAAGGGCAGCTACTGGCTATAATAGATGATGATACTTATAAGGCTAATGTAAATTTGAGTAGAGCACAAAAAGTACAGGCAGAAAAGCAGGTGGAAAAAGTACATATTTCTATTGAAAGACTAATAAAAGAGTCTTCACGGGTAATATCAATTGCTGAACGTGGAATAAATAAAGCAAGAGAGGATGTAAAAAAGGCCAATATTAATTTGAGAAGAGTTGAAAGAGATTATTACAGACATAAAAAGCTTATAAAAAATAAAATTGTATCCCAAAGACTTTTTGACAATGTTGAATCAGTATATAAGGCAGCTCAGGCAGATCAAAACGTTGCTGAAACAGCTCTTCATGTTTGTGAGGATCAACTTTCCAGGGCCAAACTGACTGAGCTACAGATTCTTGAGGCCAAAAAAGATTTAGCATCTTTAGAAGCTGCTGTTGATACTGCTGATAGAGCCCTTGATCTTGCATTGCTTAATTATGGGTACACAAAAATAAAATGTTGCTGTATTGATGGAGTGGTCGCAAAAAAACATTTTGATGAAGGAGACTTTATTGCCCCAGGATTTCCAGTATTTAGCATATATGATGAAAATAATGTCTACATTGAAGCGAACCTTGAAGAAACAAAATCAAGGGATGTAAAAATAGGCCAATTAGCTGATTTGTGGGTGGATACCTATAGTGGTAAAAAATTATTAGGCAAGGTTATTAAAGTGGCTATGGCAGCAGGTGGTGAATTTAGTCTGATTCCAAGGGATCTTTCATCTGGCGAGTTTACAAAAGTTGTGCAAAGAATTCCAATAAAAATTAAGGTCGAAGATTGTAACGGTTGTGTTTTAAGACCTGGTATGTCTGTAAATGTTGGCATTAAGTTAAATCAGATTAATTAGGATTTCATACACATGGAAAACAAATATTACAAATGGCTGGCTACTTTTTTAGTGATGATCGGCATTTTTATGGCCCTTCTTGATACAACTATTGTAAATATTTCTTTGCCCAAAATGATGGCGGAATTAAATGCCGATACCATAGGTATTCAGTGGGTCATTATATCTTATCTGTTAAGTTCTGCTATTGCCATGAGTGTAGTAGGATGGATGGGCGAACAAATAAGTTCAAAAAGCATATATCTTATTGGACTTATAATTTTTACAATCAGCAGTTTCATGTGTGGTCATGCAACAAGTCTTGCCCAGATGAACACATATCGTTTAATACAAGGCATAGGAGAAGGCCTTATTGTGCCAATTGGTATGGTTATTTTATATGAAGTATTTCCACCTAGGCAGCTTGGTATAGCAATGGGTGCTTACGGATTTGGTGCTGCTTTAGCTCCTGCTTTAGGGCCCACTGTGGGAGGGTATATAAATGATGTACTGAACTGGCGCTGGATATTTTATATAAATATTCCAATAGGTACTGTTGGGATTGCTCTAACCTATATCTTCCTAAAAAAAGCAGACAAGGACAAGGACGAGAAAAAGCAAAAAGTCGCATTTGACTGGACAGGGTTTATCCTGATGTCTGTGATGTTGTGTTCACTTATTCTTTTTCTTGCTAAAGGGCAGGAACAAGAGTGGCTCCAATCGGACTTTATTCTTTATATGCTGATCCTTTTTATTATATCAACTCCTTTATATATTTATTGGGAACTTAAAGTAAAAAATCCTGTAACAGACTTAAGACTTTTTAAGATAAATCCTTTTTGTTTGAGCATTATTGCTTTTTCCATGTGCAGTGCTGTGGTATATGGCTCTTTTCTTGCCCTACCTTTATATTTGCAGCAGTTAAGACTTTATTCCACATTAACAGCTGGAATGGTACTGCTGCCTGGAGGAATTGTATGCTCACTAACCCTTGTTGTGGCAGGTCTTCTTACAGACAAAAGTAATCCCAAGCATGGACTTTTATGGGGAGGACTTGTCTTATTAACAGCATCAGCAGCATTATTAAGTTATATGGATCTTTTTACATCAAAAGAAAGTATAGCTTTTGTATACTGGATGCCCATAAATATCGCCTGGGGCTTTGGCTTTGCAACTTCAGCAGCAATTGCCATGGGATCTGTATCTGAAGACCAAGTTAGCATGGCAAGCTGTATTGTAAATATAACTCGCCTTGTTGCAGGATGTATCGGTACAGCTATTGGCACTGCAAATTTGGAAAGAGGTGTTGTCTATCACTATGAAGCATTGGCTTCAAAGTTAACATACGAAAATGCCACGGCACTTTTTGAGATGCAAAAAATTGTAAAAATGTTGGAATCAAAAGGTATGACTGCTGAAGCTGCTTTAAAAAAAGCAATGGCTTTAATGGAGATGTATGTAACCGGGCATGCAACAGTATACGCTTTTCAGTGGACTTTTCTTTGTTATGCTTTTATTGCAGCAATAGGTATTCCATTTGCTGTTTTTATTCGTTATAAGAAAGACGAATCAAGAAGTTTGTTAATGCTTCATTAATAAACAAGATAGTTTAAAAAGAAACAATAGCAAAATTATTAAATAAAATATTAAAAGGTACTATATTTTTTTAGACTAAAACCAACGGTAATGGGTTAAACATATAATTTATTGAATATTTATTTTATGTACATATCATTTACATGACATGTTATTAAAAAATTGTCTGTCCAAATTGTGGCAGTGACAAAATTATGAAATCTGGATGGAACGCCCCTGGTACTTTAGCGTTACCGTTGCCAAAATATAGTTAAAATTATAGATTGTATAACTAAAACGTTCATGCTGAAATACCGCTACAGAGCATATGAGCCGGGCATCAAGGAACAAGTTGTTGAAATGGTCATTAATTGGTAGTGGTATTCGTGATACTGCAAATGGTTTTCAAAATTAACAAAAATACAGTTATTAGTACTTTAAAAAAAAAGCAGATAGAATTGTCGAAGTAAATCCCAATTTTCATACTATAAACCAGATAAAAATATGGGAGTCAGGATAGAATTGGCCTGTGAAAAGGCGGAAATAGATGAGCAGTGGTCATTTGTGAAGAAGAAATCTAATCAACGCTGGTTATGTGGTATGCCGCTGATTATGCAACTAACAAGATACTCGCATATGTACCTGTGTTAAAAACCTGGAAAACGCAAAGACATTGTATTCAAACAGCTAAAGGCATTGCTTGATCCTTTTTTTGGTATCAGACGTTACTATATTGATGATTGGGGTTCTTATGAACGTTGCTTTGAGGCTGATAAACATGAGGTTGGCAAAAGTAATACACAAAGCAGACAAGCAAATCATGAATGATAAATTATCAATAAATTGAACGGAAAAATTTAAATTTTAGAACCCGGATCAAACGGTTAGCACTTAAAACAATCTGCTTTTCGAAATTAGAAAAAATGCATGATACTGTCATAGAGTTGCTGATTAATAAAGTTGAATTTGGTTTAGATATTCATGCTAAATTACAGCTTTGACCCATCACCTCTGTTTTTATCTTCTGTCTGGAAAAAAGTTTCCCTTTTTTGAAATATGAGACTGTTTCAAGAAATCAATCTCCATTTGCATCATATTCGATTTTAACAAGCCTGCCCTTACTATATGTTCTTATTCTGTCAATTTTCCCGGTGGATCTTGTATCTTCCTTTATCTTTTTAGCCAGTCCATTATCATCAAAGGCGCAGAAAAAATTGGTTTTTCCGTCAAAATCAGTATCTTTGGTCTGGTAAAACGCTTTTCCGTTTTTCTTTACAAATCCACTTCAGTCTTAAAACAAAACAGGTATTTGGATCAAAATATGCCTGTCAACAGGCTGTCGAACTGATGCGAAAATTGATATTGTGGATTATATTAAAATGTTTTACAATAGTTACTGCAGATATTTTAACTTTTGCTATTTAAGTCCTAATGGTATTTGAAAAAAATTGGTTTTTGGACAAAGCAGCTTAAAAAAATGTCTACTTTTACTTGACCACTCCAGAAGTAAAAAGCTGCAATGAAGATATAGATTAAGGAAATTGGACTGATTGTTCTAAGAAGAGCTATTGATATGAATTTGAATGATAATAATAATAGACTGATTATAAATCTTAAAGGCATATTTTTTAAATATCCCGGCACTACTAAAAATATCATTGAGAACCTTGACCTGAAATTTTACAGCGGAGATCGAATAGGCATTATGTCCCCCAATGGCAGTGGTAAAACCTCGCTCTTTTACATTATTATGGGGCTTTTAAAACCAGATGCCGGCAATATTAAAATTTTCAACAAACCGGTAATTACGGAAAAAGATTTTGAAAAAGTCCGTTTCAGGATTGGCTTGCTTTTTCAGGATGCCAACGACCAGCTATTTAGCCCAACTGTTTTGGAGGATGTGGCTTTTGGTCCCCTGAATATAGGGAAAACCCCTGATCAGGCAAAAAAAATTGCAAAAGACACCCTTTATGAACTAGGGCTGGATGGTTTTGAACACAGAGTTACGCACAAACTTTCCGGTGGAGAAAAAAGACTGGTTGCTCTGGCAACAGTTCTTGCCATGAAGCCTGAAGTCCTGCTGCTTGATGAACCAAGCAGCGGACTTGATGAAAAAACAAAAACAAGGCTTGTTGATGTGCTGTCTCATCTTGATCTTTCCTATATATTGATATCCCATGAAAGCGATTTCCTTTATAAACTAACAGATTCTATTTATACAATGGAAAATGGAAAAATTTTTTCAGGTAAAAAAAAACACCAATATATTCATACTAATCCCATATAACTCACGGTTAGAATTGACAAGAATTTTATAATTATAAATTAAAAAGCTAATCCATGCATGATATTAATTTTACCCACGAGCACGAAGTTAAAGAACATGATTTTTTAGGCTGTTGTAAGGATTGCCAGGCCAGCCTGGCTATTATTAAACCCCACTTCATGTCGTTTGCCAAACGGATTAAAAAGTATACCCGAAAGATGCTGACAGCACTTGACCCCGACGATCTTTATCGACTTTATCAATTTTTGGATGATCTGGCTCATATGGATACCGGCATACATCTTAGCGGGCTGATCCTGGACGAAACTGATATCTGTCGGGAACTTCCGGTGATCCGTTCCTATTATTCCACATTTTTCAGTATCCATGAGGAACATCTGGCAAAAGAGCTGCTCAAATCGGAAGCTCCGTGGGAAACACTGAAATCTTTTCCCCTTTATCCGCGGTATAAGGCTCTGGTAAGAAGTCAGATCGAGGCCGTACATACTGCGCCAGGCAGCATGCTGGCCTTCATCGGATGCGGTTCTGTGCCCATGAGTCTGATTCTCATGAACCGTTTGCATGGCATCTGTTCAATTGGTATAGACAGCTCTGCCGAAACCGTCAATTTATCAAAAAAGGTGATTCAATGTCTTGGACTGGAAAAAGAAGTCAAGATTATCCATGGGGATGAATCCAGGCTTTGGGATTTTGATTGGGATCTGGTACTGGTTGCAGCCCTTGCAGAACCTAAAGCCCGAATTTTTCAAACTCTTCGCGAAGTTCTGAAAGAGCAAAAGAGGTATATTCCTGTTATTTTCAGGACGTACACTGGAATGCGCGCGGTCCTGTATGAACCGGTGCAAATCAGCGACATCGAAGGATTCACAATTGTCAAAGAGATTTTTCCCATAGGGAGGGTTAATAATACAACCGTTTTTGTGGAGCTGGATGAATGAAAAAAAACAAATTCAACTCAATCAAAAAAGAATTGCTGGATATTTATGCAGCCATCTGTGATCTAACAGATGATGGAATTCTTGAGGGTCCTGAAAACATCTTCCATTCTCATTTTGAAAGACTTCAACGTCTGATCGCAAGAGATGTGGAAGATCATCTGGCAAGCGAACTACTTTGTGACCGGGAGTTCCGGTTGATCACAAAACGCATTTCCCATCTAAAAAGAATTAACGGGCTTTCAATGGAGATCAAGTATGCGCAGTCGGTTATCGCCTGTCCCGATCCGTGGATCGCAGTCGAAAATTTTATCTATTATCCTAATTATCTCCGGCTGGCAGATATGGAATACCGGGGAGCAGAGCTGAAACCTGGAGATCGGGTACTTTTTCTGGGGAGCGGCCCCTTGCCCCTTTCCCTTATCTCCCTTTGCAAACAATATAACGTTGAAGGTATCGGTATCGAACAGGTACCGGAGTATGCGAAGCTTTCCAAAAAGCTTATTAAAGCCCTTGAATTAACTGAGCAGATTCAAATTATTCAGGGAAACCATTTTTCCTTGCCGCTTAATGAGGGGTGCATGCTTGTGATGGTGGGTGCCGATGCATGTCCCAAGGATGAAATTTTTGCCCATCTTGCAGGCACCCTTCACAATGGAGCAAGAGTTTCTTACCGAATCTATGAAAAAGGTTTAAGACGTCTTATGGATGACCAGGCTGCTTTTGATCCTCCTTTTGAGTTTAAAGAATATTTGCGCATTCGCCCGGAACCGCCGGTGAATAATACTTCGGTTTTTCTTATAAAGGAAATTGAATGTCAAAAGAATTATTGAAGATTACCAGGGAGATTCCGACACCTTTTCTTTTATTGGAAGAGGAAATCGTCAGAAAAAATATTAACCGCATTCATGAGTATGCAAATCAGTATGGATTTACGGTTCGTCCCCATATCAAAACACATAAATCGCTTGGGATAGCCCGTATGCAGCTCGGTTCCGGTGCGGTTGGCCTGGCGGTTGCAAAAGTCAAAGAAGCCGAAGTCATGGCAAGACTTGGTCCTGTTGATATTACAGTGGCATATCCTGCAGTCGGATCAGCCCGCACAAAGCGTCTTGCTAAACTGTCTCTGAAACAAAATGTAAGGGTTGCAGTTGACTCCGAGTATCTCCTTAACGAGCTCGGAACTGTAGCGCTCAAACACAACACCACTATTGGAATACTGGTTATTTTTGACGCAGGACTTAGCCGTTGCGGAATCGCTGATCCCAGCCAAATCGTAAAGCTTTCTCAGCATGCAGAGCTGCACCTGGGTCTTCGTTTTGACGGCATCCAGATGTATCTTGGACATCTGTACGGAAACACTGCCATAAATCCGCAAAGTTTTGAACGAATTAATCAATTATGGAAGCCGGTATATGAAGCCTTGTGCATCGCCGGTCTTCAACCTGAAACAGTCTCTTCCGGTTCAACACCGTCCCTTGAAAATACGCATCTTATCTCCCATGTCAACGAAATCAGGGTGGGAACCGCCGTTCTAAACGATTATTTTGTGTTGAAGTTTGGCCATTGCACCCTTGATGACTGTGCCGCCCGTGTGGTGGCAACCGTCATTTCGGACGTGGTCCCGGCACAGGTAATCATCGACGCTGGTTCAAAGGCCCTTTCTGCAAAACAATTATTACGTAATAAGAATCTTGAAATGGGATATATCGTTGAATACCCGGATGCCAGAATAACCCGTCTGCATGAAGAACACGGCTGGGTGGATGTTAGCCGTTGCAATCCTGCGCCAGGAATAGGACAGCGGCTGAGTATTATCCCTGTAAATGTGAGCCTTTGCCTTAACCTCTATGATTATTTCTATATGCTCACTTGCAATGGCATCTTGCAAAAAGAGAAGGTTGACGCCAGGGGGTGTTGTGTTTGAATGTAGTGGTGTGAAAAAAAAATCATTCCGTAACAGCCTGTTGATCAAATATTGCTTTACAAAATGGCGTGTTCCCGTGTAACATGTGCTATTTCTTTTTTAAAATTTTAAATTCTTTTTCTGATAGTCAAACATTGCCGATGCCACAAAATACATCATCTTTAAGATTCTTTCTTTCTCTTATCCATCGGGATACAACCCCTTTACCTATTCCAATATCCTTTTCAACTTGAACACAGGAAAGCCCATCTCTTTCAAGAAGAGCTATAGCTTCTTCCTTTAAATTCATCTGAATATATTCTTCTTTTTTGCATTGTTTTACACCTCATAAAACTTTTATTATATATAAGCTTTTTAAGGTGTCAACAGTTTCAGGTAAGACCAGTTTGAATGATGAAAAAACTACTAATTTTTTTTTGTTAAATTACCCTGACAAACAATTACTTTTTTAGGGCATTTATCTGCTGCTTTTGTTAAATCATCCATAAAATCAAGGTTATATTCATCATAATTGATCGTGGAAAGATTGTTATTAATGGAAAACAGGCTGCAATGCCGTGTACATGCCTTGCAGGTAATACAACCCACCTTGCAGACAGACATAACTTCTTTTCCTTTATCTTTATTTGAACAGGCAACAGCAAATATTTTTTCGGTTTTAAATGGAGTCATGGTTATAATATTTCTTGGGCATGCTTTGGCACAAGCACCGCATCCAATACATTTTTGATAATCAATTGTTGCAAGATTATTAATAATATTTATAGCATCATATTTGCATACACCAGCACAATCCCCAAAACCAAGACATCCATAAACACATGCCTGAACATTAGCAACACGACCCATTGCAGTACACGTTTTTTCACCTCTGTATTCATTTATACCGAGTTTGTCAGCATAATGCCCATTACAATGGATTACAGGCCGTAGAGGTACCATATCTGCTGCTTCCACACCCATTATCTCTGCAATAAATGCAGCACAATTTGCACCGCCTACAGTACATTTTCCAATTGGTGCATTATCAGCAACAATAGCTTCTGCATACTCTCCACATCCCACATAATCGCATCCACCACAGTTTGCTCCAGGCAGTATATCATTTATAGCGATAACCTTTGTGTCCACCTCAACATGGAAAGCCTTGTTTGCCCATCCAAGGATATATGTGAGAATTACTGCCATCGTTACCAGAGTTCCTCCAGCAAGCCCAATTGTTATAAAATACATAAGATATTCCTAAACTTTAATTTGCTGATGATTTGTTTCTACTGGTATTGCATTGACAGCTGTCGTGTCAGAAGTTTTTATCATGTTTCCAAGTCCTGAATCGACACCGGTAAAGCCCATAAAAGCCATGGCCAGAATGCCAGCTACAATAAGAGTTATGGCAGCTCCTTGAAATGCTTTCGGAATATCACAAAAATCAAGTTCTTCCCTTATTCCAGCCATTATAACAATTGCTATGGTAAATCCAACGCCTCCGAAAATTGCAAGAATCAAAGATTTGGCAAGATCCCAGGCATCCGCAGGATTATCAACTCCTGCCACATGACTCATAATGGTAAGACAGGCAAACAATATGGCACAATTTGTTGTGATTAGCGGTAAAAAAACTCCAAAGGACTTGTAAAGGGCAGGAAAAAACTTGCGTACATACATTTCAACAAACTGAACCGAAGAGGAAATAGCAAAAATGTAAACGATGTAGCTTAAGATAGTAAGGTCGATATGCGCTGCCTGTTCTGCTGGAAGAAAAATGCCTGCAATAAAAGATGAAACAGGTGCTCCGGGAATCAGTATGAATTTTGTAATAGTCCAGCTTAAAAAAGCTGCGATTGTCATAACAAAAGTTACAGCACAGCCCATACCAACAGCCATACTTACGTTTTTGGAAACGCCTATAAAAGGGCAGATTCCAACAAAATAGTAAAGAACAAAATTATTAATAAGAGTTGCACTTATTGCAATAAGAAATATATCTGCAATATAATTCATAATATTTATCCATTCAAAGTAAAAATACAATTATTTTATAATATTATCATCCTTTATGGATTTTTTTCTCGGCCCTTTTTGACTCGATAAAATTTACTACTCCCAGGAGTAAACCAAATGTAAGAAATGCTCCAGGAGGAAGTGCCATAATAACCCAATCCGGCCATGCTGCTGGTAATACACGTATTCCAAAGAACATCCCTGTTCCAAGTATTTCACGAACACCTGCAATGCTTGCAAGAGCAAGTGCAAATCCCATGGATTGACCTATGGCATCTGATGCTGCTGTAAATACATCTTGTTTTGAAGCACAAACTTCACATCTTGCGATAATGATGCAGTTTACGATTATAAGGGGAATATATGGTCCAAGACTCTTACTCATGGTGTACATGTAAGCAGCAAGAAACCGGTCAACAAGGGTGACAAAAGTCGCAATGGTAAGTGTAAAAATAACGATTCTTAAATGTGGTTTTAAAAGATTGCGGATAAGACTTGTAATGATGTTTGCACAAAGCAGCACAAAAGTTACAGCACCTGCCATTGTAATGGCAGATTGCATATTGTTTGTTACAGCCAATGTCGGGCAAAGCCCGAGAAGCTGACGGTACACGGGGTTTTCAGGAATAATTCCCTGAATAAATCTTTCAAATGGTGTGGGATCATGTGCCATATTATTTTTCCTGATTTATTTTAAATGGAGTTTTTGCCAGAGCAGTCCGAACATTTTTTGCAGCCACATTTACAATTGAGCATACGCTTCTTGAGGAAATTGTGGCGCCTGTTATGGCATCAATTTCATTGGAAGCAGATGCACCTGTTTTAGTTGGAATAATAGGGCTTTTTGTTTTTTTTGAAACAAACTGTTTTCTGAAATCCCACTGGGAAATTTTGCTTCCAAGGCCTGGAGTTTCTTTTTGTTCAAGTACAAAAAGACCTGTAATGCTTTCCATAGTCTTATCAAGCCCGATTAAAAGTTCTATCTTATCTGCATACCCCTGTCCCGATGCTTTAACTACCCATCCTGATACCTCTTCTTCATTAATGGCCTGGAAAACTTTATAGGATATTCTACTATTTTTTCTTTCAATAGTTACCATTTGTGAATTAATATCAAGCTTTTTGCCGGATATGGCAAGCTTTGCTGCTCCATTTATGCCAAGTACCAGCTCAGGCACTTTTTCCATGGTTTCGTTTATTTTGTTTGTTTTGATTATAGGGGATAATGCAAGATTAATGCTGGCAATGGATGATCCAAAACACAAAGCAAGTATTAGCACAAGCCAGGCCTGAACAATAAAATTATTTTTCATCTGTTCCATTTTAAAATCTGCCTTTACCTTTTTTTTACTGTTCACCAAGGGTTTTGTGGGGTGTCCATTTGTTAATAAGTGGTGTTACAGCATTCATTAAAAGAATAGCAAACATAACACCTTCGGGATATCCGCTAAAGATACGCAATAGCATGACAAGGATGCCAATTCCAATCCCAAATATGAATTTTCCCTTGGATGTAAGGGGGCTTGTTACAGGATCGGTTGCAATAAAAAATGCACCAAAAAGAAGCGCACCTCCAAACAAATGATGAAGAACTGTCCACTCTGCCTGAAAATTTAAAGCATTCAAAATGCCTCCGAGGATAACAACTGTGCCAATTATGCCGGCAGGGATTTCCCATGATGCAGTTTTGCGTATACAAAGATAGATACCGCCCAAAAGACATGTGAATGCGCTGACTTCACCAGGAGAACCATTGGTTAAACCTATAAACAGATCTAAAATAGATGTATTTGTTCCTGATTGTTTAAAAGCATTCAAAGGCGTTGCCATTGTAATAGCATCAATTGTATTTTGCGAATCAACATATCCTGATGCAGCCATGGCACCAGCAAATGAAATCATCACAAAGGCTCTTCCTACCATGGCAGGATTAAAAATATTCATGCCAAGGCCTCCAAAAATAACCTTGCCTATGCCTATGGCAACAACTGAGCCTATAACTCCCACATACCAGGGAGCTATTGCTGGAAGTGATAATCCTAGAATAAGACCGGTTATCGCTGCTGAAAAATCGCCAAGTGGCACAGGTTTGTTTCTGATTTTCATAAAACCAGCTTCTGCAATTATACAGCTTACAAGACATATTGCCATCTGCTTTACAGCGGCCAAATGAAAAACATAAACTGCCATTCCAATAACAGGCACAAGTGCAATTAAAACATCTGCCATTATCCTGCGAGTTGACGTATTGGGGTTAGAAAGATGTGGTGATGATGCAACATGAATCTCAGGAGTCGGGATATCTGCAACCTGATCAGATTTTGTTTCTTGATTTATTGTAGTCATGGTAATTAGTAATTGTCTGTCTCTATTCAGTATTATATATCTGCAACATATTGTTTTATCAAGTTTAAGGTTGCATATAGCGGCTATCAGCACAAGTATTTAGGATATATAATATCGGTTATTGTTACCGGCTTTTAAAGCATATGCCAAAAAGTGATAAATTATTTTCTTTTTTCTGCTGCAACCATTGCCTTTCCCACACGAATAAGTTGAACCAGTGGTATATTTGCAGGACAAATATAAGTACAGCAACCTGATTCTATACAGCCCATAATATTATATTTTTTTGCCATTTCAAGGTTTTGAAAACGTGCTGCATGCGCTATCTTGGTAGGCACAAGATTCATTGGGCAAACATCCACACACCGTCCGCACCTGATGCATGCAGTCTCTTTTCCGTGGCAAATATCCTTATGGGTAAGAACAGTGATTCCGCTTGTACCTTTAACTACGGGCATATCAAAGTCTGCAAGGGTAAATCCCATCATTGGCCCGCCTGATATAACCCGTGCAGCATCTTTAGTTAAGCCTCCGCAATATTTTATCAGCTCGCCATAGCTAATGCCTAAAGGTATGAGAAGATTTTTGGGGTTGGAAATACCTTTGCCCGTTACACAGACAATCCGATGCGTTAAAGGTTTACCTTTGATAACTGCTCTTGCCACAGAAGCCATTGTTGCAACATTGCTTACCGCCACACCCACATCAGCAGGCAAACCACCAAGGGGCATAATTTTTTTAAGCAGAGCCATAATCAGGTGGCGTTCACTTCCTTGTGGATATTTAGTCTTCAGAGAAACAACTTTTATTGTAGTACCAATAGCAGCCTTTTTCATTGTTTCTACAGCTTCAGGTTTGTTATTCTCAATACAAATAACAATTTGTTTTACACCTATTGCTAATGCTGCCAGCAATGAACCGGTTATTATCGGTTCTGGAGCTTCAATCATCAAACGATAATCACACGTTAAATAGGGTTCACACTCACAACCATTGATAAGCAGGGTATCCACTGGCTTTCCATTTGAAGCAATTTTTACATGGCTGGGAAACGCTGCTCCTCCCAGCCCAACAATTCCCGATTCACTAATAATAGCGGTAATTTCATCGCTGGCATACTTTCCTTTTACATCAATAGGCCAATTACCTCCAAATATGTCATCCCACAGTTCTTGCCCTTCAAGCTGTTTACCTTCTGCTTTAATAGGCAATGCAGGGACATGGTTGGAAGTCGGAAGGGTTGTTACAACCGGTTTTAATACTTTTCCAGAAATCGGGGTATGAATTGATGCAGATATCATGGCATTAGCTGCAGCTACCTTTTCACCGTAACCAACCTTTTGTCCTGACTTGACAATGGATTTGCATTGTAGTCCGATATTTTGCAGAAGTGGTAACACTACTTTACCAGGTGCCGGAACAACTTCAACCGCTTTTCCAGCAGAAAGATTTTTGTGTCCTGCAGGGTGTATGCCCTTTGGAAATGTTCCGTTCCCTTTAAATTCTTTTAGTTTTAGCCCCATAAAATTTTCCTTGTTAGGATTTTCCTGTTACCTGATGCAAATTGAAATGGATTAGCGCCCATTAAGATATAGCTGTTTTTATTTTTGAACATTGTTAAACTTTGGCACTATTTCAAAAAAACAGGAACCTACGAGAATCCATGTAAAACGTTGCAGGCTTAAATTTGTATATATCAAAACTGTATATCGTTATAAATATATTCGATACATTTGATGAATTATGCAAATACTACAATAAACATTTTTTTGCAACTCTGTTGCACGACAAAATTTAATTATCACAGATATTCATACTAAAATTTAGATAAAACCAAAAAAAGTAAAACAGCAGAAGAGACATTAAAAAATTTGATATCCATATGTATTTAAAAGGGCAGCCCTTTCAAGGTAGTATTTCAATTAGCTGATTTAATAATATAAATTAGTTATAAACAACATCACCTTCAAAATGTGTTATAAGATATAAAATAATAATATTTTTTTGGAGGAATAATATGCTGAACCCTATATTTGAAAAATTTGTTGAGAAAAGTCCTGTATCAGTTATAGCAAGAGATATGATGGAACGTGATTGAACCCAAAGCAATTGGATGACTGGTTTGACAGGCTGTTACAGAATCAAATTTTCTTCAAAAAACTAAAATACAAAATTTCACCGATTTTCCTAATTTTTCCTCTTCATCGGTATTTGATTTTTTTTTTAAATAGAAATTTGATATTATGGTTAATTTGTTTGCTGAAATTTGAATGCTGCAGAAAAATTTAACCTTTTTATATTATAAATCAGATAGCCTGGTACTTATACCAGACAAGCATTAAAATTTATAGAATGTTTGTCACAATATGTTGCTATTTTTTTTATATTATGAGCAATACACATCAGGCTAAATTCACCTTTTACCTTTGAGATGCCTCGTACTAAAAACTGTTTAAAGCCTATATTGAATTTTATATTTCCAAAAACTGGTTCAACC
>Ga0209345_10003225_pt1 | contig 16990 bp, 18 predicted proteins | sample Cruoilmetagenom7_FD_187294 | JGI IMG/M metagenome (GOLD analysis project Ga0209345, IMG submission 187294) | Oil polluted marine microbial communities from Coal Oil Point, Santa Barbara, California, USA - Sample 7 (SPAdes) (version 2) | ecosystem: Environmental > Aquatic > Marine > Oil seeps ...
AGCAGGTTGCGGAAATCGAGGGTGTGGTCAACGCCGTCGTGGGGTTTCCGCAGCCTGCTGGCCGCGTTAAACTGCCGGCAAATAGTGAAAAGGGTCCCGACACATGAACGTCATCGAGTTGAAACAGGATGCACCCGCCGGCCTGATCAAGGTCGAAAGACACGGCAATGTGCTCAGGCTGGAGATGAACAATCCGCCGGCCAATGCCCTGTCGATAGCCATGATGGAAGCCCTCAAGGCCGAACTGGATACCGCGCGTGAGGACGCTTCCATTCGGGTGGTGATCATCGCCTCTGCGACGCCGGGAAAACTGTTTTCCGCCGGCCACGACCTCAAGGAACTGACGGTCCATCGCGCCGACGAGGATCGCGGCAGGGCGTTCTTCGCCCGCACCATGAAGCTCTGTGCCGAACTGATGCAGACCATTGTGCATCTGCCGGTCCCGGTGATCGCAGAGGTTGACGGCCTTGCCACCGCCGCCGGGTGCCAGCTTGTTGCCTCCTGCGATCTGGCAATGTGCACCGATACCTCGACCTTCTGCACCCCGGGCGTCAATATCGGACTGTTCTGCTCGACACCGATGGTGGCGCTCAGCCGCAATGTGCACCGCAAGCAGGCGATGGAAATGCTGCTGACCGGCGAGACCATCGACGCTTCGACCGCCCGTGAATTCGGGCTGATCAACCGGATCATGCCGCGCCAGTACCTCAATCAGGTGGTGATGAAATACGCCGAGGTCATTGCGTCCAAGTCGCCTTTGACCGTGAAGATCGGCAAGGAGGCGTTCTATCGTCAGGCCGAGATGTCGCTTGAGGACGCCTATGAATACACCGCCGGCGTGATGGTGGAAAACATGATGGCCCGCGATGCCCAGGAAGGCATCGGCGCCTTCATCGCCAAGCGCAAGCCGGAATGGACTGGGGAGTAGATCGACCCCGAACTGCCGCAATTCAGCCACCTGTCCGGTCGTTGACGCAACCGATAAAACGCTCTATGTTCGCCTTATGTTCCGTCTTGGATCGATGTTGCCAGTGGCGTGAGAAATGGTGACTGGAGGGAGTTCAGATGACATTGCAGCCCCGTATCAGCATGATCACGCTCGGTGTTGCCGATGTCGCTGTATCGACGGCATTCTACCAGAAGCTCGGGTTCAAACGCTCTTCGGCGTCCAATGACAATGTGACCTTCTTCCACATGAAAGGCACCGTGCTTGGTCTGTTCGGGCGCGATGCACTGGCGGCCGACGCAGGTCTTGAGCCAATCAGGCCTCAAGCTTTCGAAGGCACGGCGCTGGCGCACAATCTCGCTTCACGCGATGAGGTCGACAAGGCATGGGCCTTTGCGGTCAAATGTGGCGCCAAGCCGGTGAAGAAACCGCACGAGGTGTTCTGGGGCGGGTATTCGGGCTATTTCGCCGACCCCGACGGTCACCTGTGGGAACTGGCGCACAATCCGTTCATGGACCTGGATGAAGACGGCCACATGACCTTGCCGGAATAGGGGGCAGGGCGCGGCCCCCGGGTTTCAGGCGAAATCAGGTTTCGTCCGCAACTCTGAGGATCCGCCAGTTGGCTGCTATTTCAGGCGCAACAGCGGGCGGAAGTTGAGCAGGCCGTCCTCGTCATCGCCGGCATGGGGATCACAGCGGATCACCCGGCATGAATTGGTGTCGCGCGCGGGTACCCTGGCCCAGACCCCGACTGACGGGCTTTCGCACAGAAGCGACGAGCTGACGTACCGGTCATAGATCGGCAATCCCCGCTTCGAGGTGTATCTCAGGATCGCCGCGCCCTCGCGTATCAGCGTCCCGCGGATGGTGCTGCAATCGTTTTTCATGGTTTCGATGCGGCTGATTGCATTTGCCGGACCGGTGGTCGCGGCCAGTGCCGCCGCAAAAACCACTGCTGCCGGAAACACCATCCGGATGGGCTTGAATGTCTCTGTCATGGGAGCTCCCTGGGTCCATTGGCATCGAGAATACAGACAATTGTGGCGCAGATCAGGAGGAAGACAAGATCTTTGGCGCTTGACGTCACCTCCGGCCATTGCCACATCTGGGAGATTATTGTTCCGGAAGCCCGCCAATGAACCATGACAATTACGACAACGCCTACATTTCCGGCATCCTGCAGTCGGTCAAGACCATCGCCGTAGTCGGTGCGTCGGCCAATGAGGTCCGTCCGTCCTTCTTCGTGATGAGATACCTGCTCGGCAAGGGCTACGAGGTCATTCCGGTCAATCCCGGGCAGGCGGGCAAGCCCATTCTCGGGCAGATGACCTATGCGCGGCTTGCCGACATTCCCGTCGCCATCGACATGGTCGACATCTTTCGCGCCTCGGACGCGGTGCCCGGCATTGTCGAGGAAGCACTGGCGCTCGATCCTTTGCCCAAGGTCATCTGGATGCAGCTGACTGTCCGCCATGACGAAGCCGCCGCCCGCGCCGAAGCCGCCGGCATCAAGGTGGTGATGAACCGCTGCCCGAAGATCGAATATGCCCGCCTGTCCGGCGAAATTGGCTGGAACGGCGTCAACTCGGGCGTTTTGTCATCGCGCAAACCGGTGATGCGCACGGGGTTTCAAAGCTACGGGCTCAGGACTGAGCCGGAGGACGGGAAGTCCTGACACAGTCGGTTTTCCCTGGGTCGCTGAAATGGTGATATTTGAAATTGTCGCATTGGGCTTGCCGTTGATTGCGGTGATCTTGAGTTTTCATGCCCAAAGCAGAGTGTCCGTATTCATGCTCAGGTGGTGTGGCGGCTATTTTCCTCGTTTCCATGTCCATATCCTTGTTCATGGAACTTGATTGAGAATTCAGTGACTTCGCTTTCCAAAGATGCCGTTTCACACCGGATGTCATATCTGGTGTCTTGTCGGCTCCTCATCTGAGCAATTTGATGTTGCTGGTGAGCGCAGGGCCGGTTCTGGTGTTGGTGGCGTTTGGCTTTGAACTGCGCAAGCGCTCTGCCAGAAGCCATGCAGGCAGCCGGCAACGCTGACGGTCTGCATGGCTTCGCGCGATAGGCTTTGACACAGTTTCGTTTCATTGCTTTGCAGGATGTCTGTTTTAAGCTTGCTGCCGTCGCAAGTGACGGGAAGGCAGGCCGGATTTGGGGTTGCCGTCATCATGCGTTTCTTTGGATTTATCCGTACCACCGCGTTTCTCGTGGTCCTGTGCGTGTCACTTGCAACAACAGCTGTCAGCATGGGGATCTGGGCGGTGTCGCTCGCGGCACAGGTGACCACGATGACGGCCAGCGCTGCCGCAGCCGCCGTTGCCAATCGAAAGGCCATCGCCGCAGCCGTGCTCAGAACCAAGGCCAAGGCCAGGTTGCGCCGGGCTTTGGTGGTTCTTCCTGTCGCCGGCATCGCCGCGGCCATTGCCTTCGAACGCCAGGATTACCTCGAATGGAAGCAAGACAATCCCGACGGCGATCTCGAAGCCTATGGTTGCGAGGTGAGCGCGGTTTCTGCCGAAGTTGTCGACGATGTGCTGCAGGATCTGCCCGGTCAGGTCCGCCCATCGCGCGACTGGTTGTTGTCGCAATTGCCTGATTGCACCGCTGCGGACGCATCGCTTTAGGGCACGAGCGCCGGGCTTCCGGGACACCAATGGTGCGCACCATGCATCGCCGGGCACTCAAACTGTCCCCTTGGCGCAATTCGCAGAAAAATATTCCGGTCATGGCCCCTGGACTGCGCCATATCCAACGCTTGACCCGGATCTTGCGCAAAATTCTTCTTTGACCGTGACGCGGACATGCGGGATAACCACCTCGACGCCAATTCAGGGCACAAGGGGAGAGGTCCATGTCGAACAATCAACCAGGTTTTGATACGCTTGCCATTCATGCGGGGGCCCAGCCGGATCCTGCCACCGGCGCGCGCGCCACGCCGATCTACCAGACCACCGCCTTTGTCTTTGACGATGCCGATCACGCAGCCTCGCTGTTCGGGCTGAAGGCCTTCGGCAACATCTACACCCGCATCATGAACCCGACCCAGGCCGTGCTCGAAGAGCGGGTTGCAGCGCTCGAAGGCGGCACCGCCGCGCTCGCCGTTGCCTCCGGCCACGCCGCACAGCTGATCGTGTTCCACACCATCATGAGCCCGGGCGACAACTTTGTCGCCGCCAACCAGCTCTATGGCGGTTCGATCAACCAGTTCGGCAAATCCTTCAAGTCGTTTGACTGGCACGTTCGCTGGGCAAATCCGGCGGATATGGCCAGCATTGAAAGCCAGATCGACGAGCGCACCAAGGCGATTTACGTTGAAAGCCTGGCCAACCCCGGCGGCACTTTCGTCGACATCAATGCGATCGCCGAAGTGGCGCACAAGCACGGATTGCCGCTGATCGTCGACAACACCATGGCCACGCCCTACCTGATCAAGCCGATCGACCATGGCGCCGACATCGTTCTGCATTCGCTGACCAAGTTCATCGGTGGTCACGGCAATTCCATGGGCGGGATCATTGTCGATGGCGGATCCTTTGACTGGTCGAAATCGGGCAAGTATCCGATCCTGTCGGAGCCGCGGTCGGAATATGGCAACATCGTTCTGCACGAAACCTTCGGCAACTTCGCCTTTGCCATTGCCTGCCGGGTGATCGGCCTGCGCGACCTCGGTGCGGCGATCTCGCCGTTCAACGCCTTCATGATCCTGACCGGCGCCGAAACCCTGCCGCTGCGCATGCAGCGCCATTGCGACAACGCCCAGGCTGTTGCCGAATGGCTCAGCAAGCACGACAAGGTGTCTTGGGTGCACTATGCAGGCCTGCCGGATCACGAGAACCACGCCCTGCAGCAGCGTTACGCGCCCAAGGGCGCAGGCGCGGTCTTCACCTTCGGCCTCAAGGGCGGCTATGAATCCGGCGTCAAGTTTGTCGAAGGCCTGGAGATGTTCTCGCACCTGGCCAATATCGGCGACACCCGCTCGCTGGTCATCCACCCGGCTTCGACCACCCACGCCCAGCTGACACCCGAGCAGCAGACGGCTGCCGGCGCTGGCCCGGACGTGGTGCGGCTGTCGATCGGCATCGAAGACGTCAAGGACATCATCGCCGATCTCGATCAGGCACTCGCCAAGGCCTGAGGCCTCGGTAGCAGCATTGAAATCATACGGCCCGGCCCAAACAGCCGGGCCGTTTGATCTGTAACAAGGCCATTATCCGTCAATGGAGCTAGACTTCACCCGAACTTGAATGGTGGAGGCCCCATGTCCCATATCACTTTGAAATACCTGATACTTGCAGCGGCCACAGGTTTGGCGATAATGCCATTTGCCTACGCCCAGTCGGCCAATCCTGCCTGGCTCGATCAGCTGTCGGAACAGCTCGCCACCGAGAAGGCCTGTGCAGTCGACTATTTTCTCAACATCAAGGAAGGCAAACTGGCCGGGCGGCTGACATTTGAAGCCCGCGCCCAATGTGCCGATGGCCGCCAGTTTGACGCTTCGCTGACCGAACCGGCCGATACGTTCACCATCAGCGAATGTGACACTCAGGTGTGTTGAATGCGCTGGCTCAACCCTCGTCTGAGCCTTGCATGTCTGCCGATAGCCACGCCATCCGGTCGCCGAACCACAGTTTGAACACCGATGACAACATGGCGCCGGCGAAAGCAGCCCAGGGGTCGAGCACCCAAAGGCCATAGGCAAGCGGGATGATCGAAATGCCCGACAGTACGCTCAGGATCATGGCGGCTTTCGCATGCTGCGCGGGGATCGGGGTGGCCTTGCGAGCAAGCCAGTAGCGTTCACCCAGAACAACCTGCGACGCCCAGTTGTCGGTTCTGGCCGGTCGCGGAAAGGCGCGCGGATTGACCAGCGTCCACACAATCACCAGACCGATGGGGACAAGGCACCACCAGCCGATCCAGACGCGGCTCCACACGGCAAGCGCGAACAGCACCAGGATTGGCACCCGCGTCCAGAAACTCCACGGATTCGCATGGCGCGCCCAGGTGGCGTCGTCCATCATCATCGAGCTTTCAATTGCTTTGTCTATTCGCATTGGTGCATCCTGCCTCAATTCTTGCATGGACGGCGGCTTCCGGTTCAATTCATTTTAGGTGCGTTATCATGACCAAGGTAAACCTCATCCCGGTCACTCCGTCTGTCGAACCGGAAATCTCGAGACCGGAACCGGAGAAGGTGATTTCCGGCGATCCGGTTCATACCACCTGGAACCTCGAGGAACGCGACGGCCTCTACTGCGGTATCTGGCAATCGACACCCGGCACATGGCGGATCTCCTACGACGAATGGGAATATTGCCGCATTTTGCAAGGCGTTTCGGTGATTTCCGAGGATGGCGGCGAAACCGTTACCGTCAAAGCCGGCGACAGCTTCATCCTCAGGCCCGGCTTCAAGGGAAGTTGGGAAGTGATTGAAACGACTCGCAAAGATTACGTTATAAAGCTCTAATGTATTGCGTGCGAAAACGGCTTTAAGTTAGTAATGGCTAATGTTTGTTGATGTGCTGAGTATTGCCGCAGCCTTTAGCTGACAACCAGACTCTCAAGTCCATGGAAATGGAAGCTGTCGCGGTAACGCGGGGCTGTCTCGAACGTCAGGTCCGGCAGGCGCTCGAACAGCACGGCAAGCGATTCCTGCAATTCCAGCCGGGCCAGCGGCGCGCCGATGCAAAAATGCAGGCCAGCTCCGAAACTGACATTTTTCTGGTCAGCGCGGCCCGGGCGGAATTCGTCCGGTGCGTCGAAAGAGGTCGGATCGCGATTGGCTGCCCCAAGCAGCAGCGCCACCTGTTCTCCCGGTTTCAGCGTCACCGGGCCAAGGTCGATTTCCTCGTAGGCGTAGCGGGTGAACATGTGCAGCGGCGCATCGAAGCGCAGCGTCTCCTCGATGCTGGCCGCCGCCAACTCCGGCGAGGCAAGGAACCTGCGCGGATCGCCGCCTTGTTCGAGGATTGTCTTCACCGCATTGCCGGTCTGGTGCACGGTCGCCTCGTGTCCCGCGTTGAGCAGCAGCACGCAAGTCGAGATCAGCTCGTCATCGCTGAGCTTTTCGCCGGTGTCGCGCACCGCGATCAGCGCCGAAAGCAGATCGTCGGCGCCATTGTGCCGGTGCTCTTCGATATGCGCTGTCAAAAACGCACCGAATTCCGCCGAGGCGCGATTGGCGCGCAGCTCTGTCTCGTGCGATCGCTGCGGCACATACATCTCGCACATGGCATGCGACCAGGACAGCAGGTCATTGCCCCGGTCCACCGGAACGCCGAGCAATTCGCAGATCACCGTCAGCGGGATCGGCGTGGCGAACGACGGCAACAGATCGAAAGGCTGACCGACGGGCAGGGCGTCGATCAGTTCGTTGGCAAGCGCCCTGATCCGTGGCCGCAGCCGCTCCACCGAACGGGAGACAAAGGCGCGGTTGACCAGCGTTCTCAGCCGCGTGTGCGCCGGCGGTTCGCGCTCGAGCAGCGAACCACTCTCGATCCGGTCGAATTCATGCAGATGCTCACGGCTCTCGACGTGGTTCAGCGGTGCGCCCCAGCGGTTCTCCCGGCCAAGCCGCCGGTCGCGCAGCAAGGCGTTGACCTGGTCATAACCCGCCACGCACCACATGCCGTAGTCGCGCCAGTAGAAAACCGGGGAGGTGCGGTGCATGTCGGCATAAAAGCCGTAGGGATCCTGGACGAAACCGGGATCTCTCGGGTCTTGCGAAACGGAAAGCGCGTGTATGGTCATGAACGAGGCTTTAGCGCGGAATGGGACCCGGCAAAATCCCTTGTTCCCTTCAGAGGCGGTTTTTGCGGGTCAAATTCAGGTGTTTTTCTCCCCGCCCACGTCGGATTTTTCCGGAAAGGAAGACGGCCACGTCCCCGAGCGAAATTTTCACACGCGATCACATCATCATTGAATGCCGCGGCATGCCGGACCCGCATTCACTGTGCCGTGAAATCATGACGCTTGCTGTTGAAATCGATCGCGAAAGCCGGGTCGGCATTCACAATGCCGAGCGCTACTGTTGACACCCGGTCCGCGCGGCAACTCCACCGCGCGTGATGATGACGACATGGTGTCGCCGGACGCCAGTCATGCGGCTGCTGCTTGTCAGCGACAGCGGCGTTTGCCCGAGACCTGCACCCAGCCTGCAGAGGCTGGACGGACTTCCACCGTGCGCGCCACAGTCTTGATCACCGGCGGCACGTGCCGTGCAATGGTGCGTTCCGGCTGAACCAGCACGGTGCGGGAGCGGTGCGCGTAACGCGCCGGAATCCGCTCGTGCACGGTGCGCGCGGGCTGCACCACGACGGTGTGCGCCCGCGTGGAATATTGTGCCGGATGAACCACCTTGCACAGCGTCTTGACGCCGTGGACGTGACGCCATTCCCAGCCAACCGATTTTGGCCGGACCATGACGGTCTGGTGCACTGTCCTGGTTACGGCCGGAATGTGCCGTGCGACCACCCGTTCAGGCGCGACAAGCACCTTCTCGGTAACCTGGCTGTAGCGGGCAGGGATGGTTTCGTGGACAACGCCGCCGGGTCTGACGACCACCTGTTCGTGAACGGTCCTGTAGACCGCGGGCTGATGAACCTGCTGGTAGCAGGCCAGTGTTTTGCCGCCGGCTGCTGCCGGTGAGGCGACGGACAGGGCCAGAATGGCCGCGGCAATGCCGCGGCGGAAAGGCAAGAACTCAATCATGATACACGCTCCCTTGTCGCGGCAGCGGCATTCTTTGGGCCGTCTCCGCGACTTGAGAAAAGAGTGTGACTCACTCTGTGGCGCAAGGAAAGCAAAACATTGACGTTTGCCGCCTCGGCCACACATGCCGGGACGAACCGGCCGCGGCACAAACTGCGGTTCACTGCGCTGCCGAGAGGATCACCGGCGCCATCGATCCGACCAGCAACAGCGCCATGGCGATGTTGAAAACCACGATCCGGTGGCCTTGTTCAAGGGTGGACCGCAAGGCCTTTCCCGATATCGCCCAAAGGCTTATCGACGGAATGTTGACCAGCGCAAACAACCCCACCAGTACTGCCAGGCTGGCAACCGGCCGTTGCGGATCGACATAGGACCCGGTCACAATGATTGCCACCGTCCAGGCCTTGGGGTTGACCAGTTGCAGCATTGCCGCCTGGACAAAGGTGAATGGCTTTCCGATTTTCTGTTCGCCATCCGGACCGAGCGAACGGCTGCGACCGATCTTGACCGCCAGCCATACCACGTAGATCCCGCAGGCGATCCTGATGATCTCGCCAAGCAGGGGATGGTCCTTGAGCAGCTGCCCCAGTCCCAGCCCCACCATCACCACCATTGCCAGAAATCCGAGACTTATCCCGAAGATCAGCGGCAACGAGCGGCCGAAGCCGAAATTGACGCCCGAAGCGAGCAACAGAAAATTGCCCGGTCCCGGCGACGCAGACATGACGAAGGCGAAGCCCGCAAGGGCGAAGGCGGTTTCGATCGGCAAGGCATTGAACTCCCGGCAAGCGATATGGATTGCAGGGATTTCTAGACCGGCTGGTTGCTCATATCACTGCTCAGTATGCCCGATTAGTTTGCAGATCGTCCCAGAATTTGCTTGATATGCGCGTATGGATGTTCTCACGGAAGTCTTTGCGGCACTTCGTCTGGAAGCAGGCCTCTATTTCAGCACCTGTTTTCGGGGCGATTTCGCCGTCCGTCTGGCGGCCGAGCAGCGCCGCATCAGGTTTCATCTCGTTCTTGAAGGTGCCTGTGTCGTCACGGTTCCAGAAGAGCGGCAAGTCTCTGTGGCTCAGGGGGAACTGGTCTTGATCCCGGACGGAGCACCACAAACTCTCTCGTCCGGCGAGGATGTAAGCCAGGCTCTTGATCTTGACGAGGTGCTGTCGCGTGCACCGCCGCTTGACGGTGTTCTGGAGTTTGGCGAACAGGGGCCGTCATGCCGGATCCTGTGCGGGTTTCTGCGTTTCGACGAGGCGATCGACCATCCGGTCTTGAAAAACCTGCCGGCGGTTATAGCGCTGCCGCATTCGGATTGTGAAATGCCCGCCGGGGCAATCGCAGCCCTGGATCTGCTGCGTGCCGAGACCCGTGAACAGGCTCCGGGACAGGCGGCAATTGTGCTCCGGGCAGTTGAAATCCTATTGATGCAGGTTGCCCGTCAACGTCTTGCCGGTCGCGCTGATGAAGGTTTTGCAGTCGCGCTGGCCGATCCCAGGCTTGGAAAGGCCTTGAGCGTGATCCATGCCCAGCCGGCCAGGCAATGGACCCTGGACACACTAGCCGGGCATGCCGGCATGTCGCGTTCGCGCTTCGCCCAGAGGTTCATGCAACGGGTCGGCCTCACTCCGGTTGCCTACCTGACCCAGTGGCGGATGATCCGGGCGCGGCAGTTGCTGACTGAACCCGGTCTCGATATGGCCGAAATCGCCGAACAGTGCGGCTACCGGTCTGTCCCCGCATTCGGCAGGCGTTTCGCACAGGTCTTCGGGGTCGGGCCGGGCCAATGGCGCAGAAGCCACCGGGCGATGAGCTGAATTGCCGCCTAAATACCGACAAATTCAAAACCGTAACTTCACTTTAACGTCAGTGGTGAACAAGAGATCTCAGCCGTTTCGCCGCCTTGCGTCTTGAAGCGGCGGGGGGGCACACTCTATGTAGTGGGTTCAATAGGACTGATTCTGGGCAGGCTTGCCGTCTGCCGGGCCGTTTGACAAGGGAAGCGCAATGAAAAATACAATTGATAACGCCATGGCCCTGGTGCCCATGGTCGTTGAGCAGACAAACCGCGGCGAACGGTCATACGACATCTATTCGCGGCTCCTCAAGGAGCGCATCATCTTCATCACCGGCCCGGTTGAAGATCACATGGCGACGCTTGTCTGCGCCCAGCTTCTGTTTCTCGAAGCCGAGAACCCGAAGAAGGAAATCGCCATCTACATCAATTCGCCCGGTGGCGTGGTCACGGCCGGAATGGCGATCTACGACACCATGCAGTTCATCCGGCCTGCGGTCTCCACGCTCTGCGTCGGCCAGGCGGCCTCGATGGGTTCGCTGCTGCTGGCTGCCGGCGAGAAGGGCATGCGGTTTGCAACGCCGAACGCCCGCATCATGGTGCACCAGCCTTCAGGCGGGTTCCAGGGTCAGGCATCCGACATCGAGCGCCACGCGCAGGACATCATCAAGATGAAGCGCAGGCTCAACGATATCTATGTCACCCACACCGGCCAGGATTACGAAACAGTCGAGAAGACTTTGGATCGTGATCACTTCATGACGGCCGAAGAGGCGCTTGGTTTTGGTCTGATTGACCGCGTTATTGACAAGCGCGAGTACATCGAGACGGATTCTTAAGAACGGGAACACGGCTTATTGTTTCGAAACAGGCGTCGTTTTCAAGGCCATTGCGCTACTCCTGCAACACGTTTGTGTGTGCTTGGGGTGGCGCAGGAGCCAGAGCGCGCTAATATGGACGTTAAGTCTATGTTCAATTTCTCTGGCGTAGCATCGCCAGATTGACGGGGATTCGTTGCCACCGGCCGCAGGAATGTTTACCTGATGGTCGGGTTTGTACCCCTAGATTGCCTGTATGCATCATCGCCACGGCGGTTTTGCGGTCAGGCGCCATACATCCGGGCATTGATGCCGGGATCGCGGGAAGGAAAGTGAAATGAGCAAGGTCAGCGGCAGCAACGGCGGCGATTCAAAGAATACCCTTTATTGCTCTTTCTGCGGCAAGAGCCAGCATGAAGTGCGCAAACTCATTGCCGGTCCCACAGTGTTCATCTGCGATGAATGCGTGGAGTTGTGCATGGACATCATCCGTGAGGAAAACAAATCCTCGATGGTGAAATCCAGCGATGGTGTGCCGTCCCCGCAGGAAATCATCGCCACACTCGACGAGTATGTGATTGGCCAGCACCAGGCCAAGAAGATCCTGTCGGTGGCGGTTCACAACCATTACAAGCGTCTCAACCACTCCTCCAAGTCGGGGGAAGTTGAACTGGCAAAGTCCAACATCCTGCTCGTCGGCCCCACCGGCTGCGGCAAGACCTATCTGGCCCAGACGCTGGCGCGCATCATCGATGTGCCGTTCACCATGGCCGACGCAACGACACTGACCGAAGCCGGTTATGTCGGTGAGGATGTCGAGAACATCATTCTCAAGCTGCTGCAGTCGGCTGATTACAACGTCGAACGCGCCCAGCGCGGCATTGTCTACATCGATGAGGTCGACAAGATCTCGCGCAAGTCGGACAATCCTTCGATCACCCGCGATGTCTCGGGCGAGGGCGTTCAGCAGGCGCTTCTGAAGATCATGGAAGGCACGGTTGCGTCCGTGCCGCCACAGGGTGGCCGCAAGCATCCGCAGCAGGAATTCCTGCAGGTTGACACGACCAACATCCTGTTTGTCTGCGGTGGCGCATTCGCCGGCCTCGACAAGATCATCTCCGCGCGCGGCGAAAAGACCTCGATCGGCTTTGGCGCCAATGTTCGCGCCCAGGACGAACGCCGGGTTGGCGAAGTCCTGCGCGAGCTCGAGCCGGAAGATCTGGTGAAATTCGGTCTCATCCCGGAATTCATCGGCCGTCTGCCGGTTCTTGCCACGCTCGAGGATCTTGACGAGTCCGCGCTGATCCAGATCCTGACCGAGCCGAAGAACGCCCTGGTCAAGCAGTATCAGCGCCTGTTCGAGATGGAAGATGTGGAACTCACATTCCACGAGAGCGCTCTGCAGGAAATCGCCAAGCGCGGCATTATCCGCGCAACCGGTGCACGTGGACTGCGCTCGATCATGGAGAAGATCCTGCTCGACACCATGTTCGAACTGCCGACACTTGAAGGTGTGCGCGAGGTCGTCATTTCCGACGATGTCGTCACCGGCAATGCGCGTCCGCTCTACATCTACGCGGAGCGGGACGGCGAGACCAAGGATTCAGCGTCCGCCTGAGTCGCCTGACGCCGGACACATCCAGATCTGTTTGAGCGGGCCCTTCGGGGCCCGTTTTCGTTTCCGGCCTCCCTGCAATCGGCTGACTTGTTGTCTGCCGGCGAAATGCTGCATAGATTGTACGGCGGGCAGAGGAACGGATGGGGAGGGCTGGTGTGATTGTCGGACGCTTGGCCCGTGCCTGCCGGGGCGCCCTGATCGTCGCCATCACGCTGGGCCTTGTGCCGGTTGGTCCATTGCTGGCCGCGGAGCGCGCAGCAGTCTCGGCCGGCATTGCCGCCAAGCCCCTAGGTCAGGACCAGACCCGGCGCCTGATCAGCCTTGCCCGGCCCCGCTTGAAGGACGCTGCCGGCTGGGCCCGGGATATTCTCTGGGCCTTGCAGTTTTCCGGCCTGTCCCGCAGTGCCGAGAACGTCTGCGCGCTGATTGCCACAATCGATCAGGAATCCAATTTCAAGGCCAACCCGCCGGTGGAGGGGCTGGGACGGCGCGCCATTGCTGCCCTGAAGGCAAGACTTGAGGGAACCGGGCTGAATGCGCTGGTGCTGCGAACCCTGTTTGCCGCTGATCCGTCGATCAAGCGGCGCCTGTTTGAACGGCTTCGGGCGGCCCGGACGGAACGCGACATCGATGTCGCCTACCGGAAGCTGATCGGGGAAACTCTCACCATCCAGTCCATCATCGAACTCGACCGCGATTACGGATTGGGGGCGGCGGAATTCCTTGAAGCCCGCAACGAGATCACGACCATCGGATCGATGCAGGTGTCCGTGGCCTCGGCCCTGGAATTCGAGCGCCGCTATCTTGGGCGGCCGCTCTATTTCGAGGATATCTATCGTGTGCGGGACTACCTCTACACCCGCCGCGGAGGCATTCTGGCCGGAACCCGGCAGCTTCTGGCCTACCGGAGCGGGTATACGAGGAAGGTGCACCGGTTCGCCGATTACAATGCCGGCCGTCACTCGAGCCGCAATGCCGCGTTTCAGTGGGTTGTCTCCCGCCTGGACGGCAAGGACCTCGCTCTCGACGGCGATCTCCTGATCTACAAGGGGCAAAAGGCTTCGGCCGCGAAAAGCCGGACGGAGCAGGCAATCATGCGGGTTGCGAAAGCAAGCGGGCTTGATCTCGGTGCGCGGCAGGTCCGGCGGGATCTTCTGCGGGAAAAGGACTTCGGCTTCACCGGAACCCTGACCTACACGCGGCTGACTGCACTTTACAAAACCACTTATGGCGAAGACCCGCCGTTTGCGCGCATCCCGGAGATCACGCTGGAAAGCGTGAAACTGGATCGCCCCTTGACCACCGCATGGTTTGCCAGGCGGGTTGACGGCCGTTACAGGCGTTGCCTGAGCCGGCATGCGCAGTGATGTTTTTCGCCCCGCTCCAGCTTCCCGCCACTTTCGATGTCTAATATTGTGGCGAATCGGTAATGAAACAATTTGCCGTTGATGATCTGACTTGAAACCGGGGCGCCGGTTCTCCAATTAGACTGGAAAGGGGTTTACCCCTACAAGGACGCAAATGGCGGTTGCTGGATGAACCGGGACCGCGTGCAGCGTTGCCAATCGGTCTGAACAGACCACGAAAGGAAACAAAATGCCGGATAAAAATGTGAGCCCATCACACGCCCCCGAAGAGGCAGGTATCTATCCCGTTCTTCCGTTGCGCGATATCGTTGTCTTCCCACACATGATCGTGCCGCTGTTTGTCGGTCGCGAAAAGTCGATCCGTGCGCTTGAGGAAGTGATGGGATCGGACAAGCAGATCATGCTTGCCACCCAGATCAATGCCAGCGACGACGATCCCGAACCTGCGGGCATCTATCAAATCGGCACCATTGCCAATGTGTTGCAGCTGCTGAAGCTCCCCGACGGTACCGTGAAGGTTCTCGTCGAAGGACGCGCGCGCGCCGAAATCGAAGAGTACACCGACCGCGAAGACTATTATGAAGCCCGTGCCGTCGAGCTCGCCGAGCCCGAGGAAGACCCGGTCGAGATCGAGGCCCTGTCGCGCTCCGTGGTTTCCGAGTTCGAAAACTACGTCAAGCTCAACAAGAAAATTTCGCCCGAAGTGGTCGGCGCGGCCAGCCAGATCGACGACTATTCCAAGCTCGCCGATACGGTTGCCTCGCATCTGTCGATCAAGATCCCCGAGAAGCAGGACATGCTTTCGACCGTCTCGGTCAAGGGTCGGCTGGAAAAGTCGCTCGGCTTCATGGAAGGCGAGATTTCCGTGCTGCAGGTGGAAAAGCGCATCCGTTCCCGCGTCAAGCGGCAGATGGAGAAGACCCAGCGCGAATATTACCTCAACGAGCAGATGAAGGCGATCCAGAAGGAGCTCGGCGACGGCGAGGACGGTCGCGACGAGATGGCCGAAATGGAAGCCCGCATCGCCAAGACAAAGCTCTCCAAGGAAGCCCGCGAGAAGGCGGACGCCGAGTTCAAGAAGCTCAAGCAGATGAGCCCGATGTCGGCCGAAGCCACCGTCGTGCGCAACTACCTCGACTGGTTGCTTGGTCTGCCCTGGGGCAAGAAATCCCGCGTCAAGATTGACCTCAATGCCGCCGAGAAGGTGCTCGACGAGGATCACTTCGGCCTTGAAAAGGTCAAGGAGCGGATCATCGAGTATCTTGCCGTGCAGGCGCGGTCGTCCAAGATCAAGGGCCCGATCCTCTGCCTCGTCGGACCTCCGGGCGTCGGCAAGACCTCGCTCGCCAAGTCCATCGCCAAGGCGACCGGCCGTGAATATGTGCGCATGGCGCTTGGCGGCGTCCGTGACGAGGCCGAAATCCGCGGTCACCGGCGCACCTATATCGGGTCGATGCCCGGCAAGGTCGTCCAGTCGATGAAAAAGGCCAAGAAGACCAACCCGCTTTTCCTTCTCGACGAGATCGACAAGATGGGTCAGGATTTCCGTGGCGATCCGTCGTCGGCACTGCTCGAGGTGCTCGATCCGGAACAGAACTCGACCTTCATGGACCACTATCTCGAGGTTGAGTACGACCTGTCCAACGTGATGTTCATCACCACGGCCAACACGCTCAACATTCCGGCTCCGCTGATGGACCGGATGGAGGTCATTCGCATCGCCGGGTATACCGAGGATGAGAAACTGCAGATTGCCCGCCGGCACCTTCTGCCCAAGGCTGTGCGCGATCATGCGCTCAAGCCCGAGGAGTTCGAGGTCACCGACGAGGCGCTGCTGCAGATCGTCCGCACCTACACCCGCGAAGCCGGTGTGCGTAACTTCGAGCGTGAGCTGATGAAGCTGTCGCGCAAGGCTGTGACCGAGATCCTCAAGACCGGGGTCAAGAAGGTCAGCGTGACCGCGGAAAACCTGTCCGACTATCTCGGCGTGCCGCGCTTCCGCTATGGCGAAGCCGAGTTTGACGATCAGGTTGGCGTTGTAACCGGGCTTGCCTGGACCGAAGTGGGCGGCGAACTGCTGACCATCGAAGGCGTGATGATGCCCGGCAAGGGCAAGATGACCGTGACCGGCAACTTGCGCGACGTGATGAAGGAATCGATTTCTGCGGCGGCATCCTATGTCCGTTCGCGGGCCGTCGATTTCGGCATCGAGCCGCCCTTGTTCGACAAGCGTGACATCCACGTTCACGTCCCCGAAGGCGCCACGCCGAAGGACGGTCCCTCGGCCGGCGTCGGCATGGCGACCGCGATCGTCTCGACCATGACCGGAATTCCGGTGCGCCGTGATGTTGCCATGACCGGCGAGATCACGCTGCGCGGACGGGTGCTGCCGATCGGCGGTCTCAAGGAGAAGTTACTTGCGGCCCTGCGCGGCGGCATCAAGACCGTGATGATCCCGGAAGACAATGCCAAGGATCTCCCCGAGATCCCCGACAATGTCAAAAATGGTCTCGAGATCATTCCGGTTGCCAAAATGAGCGATGTCCTGCGCCATGCGCTGGTCAGAATGCCGGAACCGATCACATGGGATCCCGATGCAAAGCCGGAAACCCCGATCGCGGCAGATGCCGGTGAAGACGGTGGAGCCACCATCGCCCACTAGGCTGTTGCCAGCATTCGATAAAGCCTTTCGGGCGGGAGAATCTCCCGCCCGTTTTT